>Ga0208748_1000592_pt1 | contig 18437 bp, 23 predicted proteins | sample Knorr_S7_td_Bott_FD_185599 | JGI IMG/M metagenome (GOLD analysis project Ga0208748, IMG submission 185599) | Marine microbial communities from Southern Atlantic Ocean transect - Knorr_S7_td_Bottom_ad_4513_LV_A (SPAdes) (version 2) | ecosystem: Environmental > Aquatic > Marine > Oceanic | place... | reverse complement strand
GTGGTAAACTCTGAAAAAATTATGATTAGTGGTAGAAAGAAAAGTATCGTTGGTGAGTACAAACAATTCCTAAAGATATCAAGTATTTTACATCCAAAACACGGTCCATTTCATCCACGTAAACCTGATACGATAATCAGTAGGATGATAAGAGGAATGTTACCAAGGGATAAACCGTCAGGTAAGGCAGCCCTTAGTAGGCTTAGAGTGTATATTGGAGTCCCAAAAGATGTAAAACCATTAGGAAAAATACAGCTTGAAAAAACAAAGATTAGAAAATCAAGTGCGTTGTATACGAGCGTGGGAGAACTTGGTAGATATGTTGGGTGGCATTAATGGTTGTAAAAACTGAGATTTATTTCGCGACAAGAAAAACCGCCAATGCTCATGTTTTCATCAAAAAAGGGGTAGGAAAAGTTAGAGTAAACAATGTACCAATAGATATGATAGAACCAGAGATGGCACGTGAAGTGATTTTGATTCCGCTTGAAATTTCTGGAGAATTAAGAAATAAAATTGATGTTTCAGTTAGAGTTAGCGGAGGCGGTTTTATGGGCCAATCATATGCTGCAGCCACTGCCATAACACGAGCGCTAATAGGATGGACTAAAAGTAAAAAGGATCCCAAAGATCACCCGTTTACAAAATCTATCAGGACTGACCTTAGAAAGAAGATTGATGAATTTGATAAATATCTCATTAGTGGTGATGCAAGAAGAAAGGAGCCTAAGAAATTTGGTGGGCCTGGCGCTAGAAGAAGAAAACAAAAATCATATCGTTAAGATTCAGATTTATGGTTTGTACTTGAAAAGACCACCAGCTTCTATAATTTTGCCAATGAGATCTGGAAATGGTTTCATGGAATACGTCTGATTTTTTGTAATATTTTTGATCACATTCGTGTTTGTGTCAATTTCTAATTCATCTTTTTCTGAAATGGCGGAATATGTTTTTTCATCAATTTCGATAGGTAGTAAATAAGCGCCATCCACTGAATTTCTGTAAAAAATTCTTGCGAAAGACAACGCCAAAACAGCTTCTATCCCACTAGCACTAAGAGCAATTGGAGCGTGCTCACGCGAAGAACCGCAACCAAAGTTTTTACCTGTGACAATAATATTAGCTTCTTTTACCTTTGAATGAAAATCAGGATCCATTCCTTCCATTGCATGTTCCGCTAGCTCAGCATGTTCATGTAGTTTCAGATATGGCCCGGGTAAAATTACATCTGTGTCAATATTATCCTGTTCGTATTTGATCACTTTGCCTTTCATTACAAATCCCTTGGATCAGTTAATTTTCCAGTTACTGCTGAAGCAGCTGCAACTAGTGGTGATGTAAGATATGTTTTTGACTCAACATGCCCCATACGACCAGGAAAATTACGATTTGTTGTACTAACGCACACTTCATCTTTTGCTAAAACACCCATATGCGCTCCACAACATGCACCACAAGTAGGTGGACCGACAACTGCACCCGCATCAATGAAAATCTGAATTAAACCGTTCTCAGTTGCTTTTTTGTAAATAGATATTGCTGCTGGAAGAATTTCAGTTCGGATTTTAACCTTTTTGCCTTTGAGAATTTTTGCAACAGCCTCTAAATCCTCATATTTTGCTCCTGTACATGAACCAATGTAGGACTTGTCAAGTTCTATGCCGGTTGTCTCTTGAACAACAGAAACATTTTGTGGAGAAAATGGTTTTGCAACTAATGGTTCAAGTTCTGTCACATCATATTCGTATGTTTTTTTATATTGAGCGTCGTCATCGTCATATACAGCATCATATTCCGTCACACCTCGTTCTGACAAATAATCAAAAACTTTCTGATCTGGTTCGATTATTCCATTTTTTGCACCTGCCTCAGTAGTCATATTTGTTAACGTCAATCGTGATTCCACAGACATATCAGAAATTCCATTTCCGCCAAACTGCATTGCATAACCCGCTCCACCTTCAGTAGTAATATCTCCAATAATTTTCAAGATCAAATCTTTTGCCATTACATGTTCTGGAAGTTTACCATTAATTTTGAAATACAAAGTTTCAGGAACTTTGAACCACAGATTTCCATTTAATAATACATAGGCTACGTCGGTGTGACCTAGTCCACAAGCAAAAGCGCCTAATGCGCCAGTTGTGTTGGTATGAGAATCACCTCCAACATATAACTCGCCTGGTGAAACTAATCCTTCCTCATGAGATAAAGTATGACAGATTCCATATTGTCCCAGACCATACTTGAAATGTTTAGTTATTCCAAATTTTTTTGTAAACTTTGATAGTTGAACTATATTTTCTGCAGATATTTTATCCACTGAGGGAACAAAGTGATCTTCAGCAACCCATACCATAGAAGGATCAAAAAGCTTGTCTACTTTGACAACTCCGTCTTTTTCCAATTTTTCAAATGTCTTAATTACTCCCGGCCCTGACACATCATGTAGCATGATTTTATCAACGTTAGCAAATATCACATCACCTGGCTCAAGCATATCTTTACCAGCTCCTCTAGCTAGAATTTTTTCAGTAATATTCATATTCGAAATCGCTTCTTCTTTAGATTAAAACCTTTTCAGAATAATAAAAAGGAAGTGAGTTTAAAATTGGTCATGTCTCTAGAGGTCTTTCCAGTAAAGGCAACAAAAAAAGTGGGTAAATTTGATCTTTATAATGAAATTAAAAAACTTGTAAAAAAAAACAGTGTTTCCCTAAAGGAAGGTGATATTCTAGTCATTTCAAGCAAATACATTTCTAATTCACAGGGAAGAATACTGGATCATAGTTCTATTAAATTGTCTGAAAAGGCAAATGAGTTATCGAGAAAATTTTCAATTAACCAAAAATTAAGCGAGGCAATAGTTCGTGAGTCGGATGTTGTCTTTGGCGGTGTTTCTGGGTTTGTTATCACATCATCAAATAATATTATGGCACCCAATGCTGGTATTGACAAATCAAATTCTCAAGGTAAACTGATTTTATATCCTAATGATCCTTATCAAGTTGCAGAGCAAATTAAAAGGAAATTCTTTTTGGATTATAACCTCCATGTTGGTATCATAATAGTTGACAGTAGACTTATGCCAGCAAGAATAGGTACTAGTGGCGTGGCAATTGCTTGTTCTGGAATTGAACCAGTTTTGGATCGACGAGCAACCAAGGATCTCGATGGAAACGTACTGAAAGTAACATTTCAAGCCGTTGCGGACAATTTAGCATCAATTGCAAATCACAAAATGGGAGAAGCAGATGAATTAATACCATTAGCAATTATTAGGGAATCTGGTGCAAAATTGACGGACAGAAGGATAAGTTCTGAAGAAACTGCAATTCCATATGATGAGTGTATTTATTTCAGAGGTTTGAAAAAATAGTATGTTATTTAAAAATTAACTAAGAATTATATCCGCTTTTAAATATAGGTAGTTTTGAGAACAGGCGATGGCAGAATACATTACAAAATACCCAAAAACAATTTCTTTTCTTGACGGTCTTAAAGGAATGATAAACATAGAAAATCGTTCTACTGTTGAACAGCTTCATATTATAGTAAAAAAAAATGCTAGTGAATTATTTCGAATGTTTTTACAAGAGGGTTTTTCAAAGGTAAAATTTGAGCACAAGCAGCCATTTCAAATTGGTAATGGTCTTTCCCTAAAACTCAAAAAGCCATGGGAATTGCATGTAAGACTTGTAGAATTGAAAAAAGAACTTGTGGCTATACACGCTGAGGTAGAAGTTTCTCGAGATTATTTACAACATCTGTTTGGACAAAGAACTCCAGTGATATACGAAATAGAAAACATGCTAAAAAAATATGAAATTGATTACAGAGTTTGGAATAATAGAATCAAAAAATATGTCCATACTGTATTTGACAATTATAAGATCAAATTGGTTACTCCAAATATACCAGTATTTGCATGGAAACCCATGCTGTTTGTTATTAGTACAGTAGCATTGATGTATCTTTGGAAATATGTGGATACGGTTTTTTAAATTAGAAATTTTTCATCTGCTTTTAACCTTTAATTACAAATTTCTAGTTTAGAAATTAATGGATGAAAAACCGGTAACTGTTTGTTTAAGATACTATGGAATTTCACCATGGGAAATTGAGGTGATCTATAACTTGTTCAATGAAAAATTTGAGGTTATTCAAGAGGAAACTGAACAAACTGAACTAAATTTTGTGAGTGCATTAACTATTATCATATCACTACCATTTAGTGAAGAATTTTTCAAATGGTTTGAATTTCGGGAATGGGAGAAGGTAAAGCATATTATCAAAGAAATGAAGAGACGGCGTGGCAAGGGAAATGCTATCATAGTTGAAATTCTCTTTACAGGTGACCCAGATGTTCGATTTGTAACTGATTTGAGTGAGAATCATAATTTTAATAGTGCAATAGAAAAAATTGATTCCGTAGTAGAATTGCTTCCGTACCATCTCAATGATAACAATATTCCGAATGATCTATCTGAGGCCGTATACAAATATGATATAGAGTCTGGTAGATGGAGATTGAATTCAGTTTTGGTAGGACAAAAAAAAATTAGTCTTACCAAAAAAGGATGAAAGGTTGTTACTTGATATCTTTCTCTAATGGTTCTACCATTGAATGAAGTTCTTTGTATTTTGTCTCTAAAAATTCTAATGCTTCAGTAAGCTTTTTTGTCTTACCATACTTGTATCTCATCATCTCACGATGATGCCAAAAGTTTTTGTTATCTGCAGTAGAGATAGTTGTAAAATAGTCTGGTCCTTTAATGTCATCAGGTATTTTCATATCATAAGGGAATAAAAAATCGGCGATAAACCACTCGTCGCCATCAGGATAATCTGCGCCAGTTTCAATATCAAAAAAAATATGAAGCAGGCGAGATTGCATCAAGCCTTCGCCATTAATTGTAGGATGCTTTATGGTTGATTTTTTAAAATCAAGATTCAGAAGTTCGTCTTCAAAAAAACCTTTAATGATTGCTTTACGAAAAATTATGTTAACATCGGTTATGTTCAAAGATAACGTAACAGTTAGAATTTCTTGCTAATAACTCATATGGCATTTATATAATTACAGTATATTACACTCTTAAAGAATCAAGAAGTTTTGAAATATCTGTAGTTGGTTTTCCGTTCTTCGAAATCTTCTGTTTTGCTGCAGGGTTTTCAAGATAGTTAGGTATTTTGTCTGTTATTCTTTTTGTGTATGGTGTGATTAATTCGTTCTTGTAGAATATTCCTGTGGGAATTTTATCACCCCATTCAAGTGATTTTACTAATGCTTGGCTTAGTTTTTCATTGAGCTCATCATTAGTGCTATAATGTACTACTGGGTCATAATCAGTTTCTGCTAGGTTGTAAATTCTAGGTGTTGGTTTCTTTGTTTCTTCATTAACTTGATCAATACCTGCAAACCAGTCTCTGGTGTAAAGGTCATTATACGTAGGACATGGTTGTAAAACGTCAATAAATGAGAGACCTTGGTGTTTTATTGCAGCCGTAATAAGATCTTTTAATTGCCTAACATCATATGAATAACTTCTAGCAACAAATGTAAAACCGCTAGAAATTGCTAGGGCTATAGGATTTACATTGTAATTTGGATTAGGGTTTGGTAATGATTTAGTCTGTTCGCCTAACTTTAGAGTTGGTGAAGCTTGACCTTTTGTTAATCCATATACAGCATTATCAAATATGATGTATGTCATATTGACATTTCGCCTCCCCGCTGCAACAAAATGACCGGCTCCAATTCCCAAACCGTCACCGTCTCCACCGGCAGCAACTATTGTCATTTCAGGATTTGCTATTTTTGCACCCTGAGCAAATGTTAAAACTCTACCATGAAGAGTGTGAATTCCATATACGTTGATAAAATGAGATGTTTTACCTGAACAGCCAATTCCAGAGAAAATGGCCGCCTTGTGTCTAGGTATTTGCATTTCTGTTAATGACATTTGTATTGCATTAACTATTCCAAAATCTCCACAGCCTGGGCACCAATCGTTATGTACCTGAGTTTTGTAATCACCTAGTTTAATCGCCATATGTTAACACCTGCTTTTTTTCAGATTTCTTTTCTAGTATTTTTTTCAAAGAATCAAAAATTTCTATACATGTCATAGGTCTTCCTGTATATTTTAAAACATAATAGTCTGGATCTCTTAGCAAATTTTCTCTTATCAATGAAGCAAGTTGGCCAGTCATATTTGCTTCAATATCAATTATAATTGAAGAATCTTTTAGCATTGATTTGATATAGTTTGTAGGGAATGGATGTAATAGTTTGATATCAATAAAACCAATTTCGTGTCCTTCGTTCCTATGCATTTCAATTGCGTCTAAGATTGGTCCTTTTGGAGAGCCCCAACTGACTATACAAATGTCTAACTTGCCATATGCTACAGCCTGATCGTCCTTAGGAATTAAAGACAGCATTTGCTCAACTTTTGTTTGTCTTTTGTCCATCATCTGAATTCTATTCACTGGATCCTCAGAGATATGACCGTATTCGTCACTCTCATCACCAGTATTCCAGAAAACACCATTTTCAAGACCAAGCTTTGATCTTGGAGAAATACCATCAGGTGAATGAGCAAAACGTTTGTAATCACCATCTATTTTTTCAAGTAATTTTCCACGATCAATAGAGATTAAATCTGGCTCAAATCGCTTACATGTAACAACCGAACTAGCAATGAATTTATCAAGTATGTGAATAACAGGAACCTGAAAAATATCAGCAAAATTGAAACATTTGCACGTATCGTAAAAACTGTCTTCAACATCACCTGATGCATAAACTATTCTTGGGAATTCTCCGTGTCCTGCATTAATTGCAAAAAGTAAATCATCCTGACCTTGTCTTGTTGGTAATCCAGTTGAAGGTCCACTCCGTTGAAATAGTGTAATAACTACTGGCGTTTCGTTTATTCCAGCCCAACCAAGTGTCTCTGCCATTAAAGAGAATCCTGGTCCTGAAGTTGACGTTGCCGAGCGTACACCTGTTAATGATGCACCAACCGCCATTCCTATCGCCGAAATTTCGTCCTCTGTTTGCACTATAGTGGTAGAACCCGGTCTATCCTCTTTTACTTGTAAAATTTCATGGGTTTCCAAAAATTCACTTTCGTCTGATGCAGGCGTAATTGGATAGTATGATTGGAACCTACATCCACATACTATCTTTCCAAGAGCTGAACCCTGATGACCCTGAACTAAAAGTGTGTTTGATTCCTTGTCTATTTTACTAATTGAACTATTAAAATCAGAAAATTTTGCTGACGCATAATTGTAAGAAAAGTTTGCTGCTTTCTTATTCAAGTCAACAATAGAAGGTTTTTTTGAAAAAGTATCTTCGATAGCCTCCAACAGTGGTTCTATTGGGGCTTTCAAAATTCCAAGTGAAAATGAGACTCCCAGTACGTTAAACAAACGTACCATACGTGAAAGTTCAGGGCTGTTCAATTCGTTTGCAATATTTGATAATATATCCCTAAATGAGATTGGATAAACCTTAACACCATTCTCCTTTGCCAAATCAAGTATGCTTGAAACATTCGGCTCCATATTTTTAGAATTAAAAAATTTCAATAATCGTGCCTTATGGCTCGCTTCAAGAGTTGGAATTTGATCAACTGTTGTATTAACTATGGAGGCATCATAAATTATTGCACCGTCTTTGATTATTTCTAAACCATGCCTAACCAAAGTTTCAGCGTCATAAGCTACCATAATGTTTGCACCGTTTATGTTTGAACGAATTTTCTTATCTGAAAGTCTCACCACGAAATAGCTGTGCAGGCCTTTGATGTTAGAGTGGTATTCCCTTTTTCCAAAAACGTGATAGCCTAGTTTTGCGCCAACTCGTGAAAATATGTTTGCTGCTGTATCAACACCACTTCCTTGTGGTCCTCCGATTAACCAACTATAGTCAAAAGCCATAACAAATGCTTCCTTTATTGAATATTAAAAATGATATGTTCATGTGAACAGCATACAGAATAAATCGGATTTATGTTGATTTATAGAAGTACGTGCTCTATTGCCTTTTGAATATCTCCTGTATTGATTACATTTGCATCCAACATTGCTTCAAGAGTCCTTAAAACTTTCAATTCTCCCGTTGCTCCCGCAATAGTTTGAGGGATAACAACACAAACATCTGACACAATAACTGTCACGTCATCATCTTTTCCGTATTTCCAGTTCCTTGGTATGCCAATGTAGTAATTCCGAGAATCTTTGTTGCTTAGATCTTGATATATTACTTCAACCATTAATTTTCATAAAACTCTGAATCTTAAAAATGTAATACTAATACTGGCTGTAGCATAATTAACCGCCAGTAGCTGCGCTATCATCAGTAGAAAGTTTTAGTGCACATTCGCATTTATCGCGTTCTCCACAGAACGGGCAAACACAGGTACAATTTTCTATTGGGTTTTTACAATCATCACAAATAGTGAATTCTTCGTTGGTATTATCAGAACTCATTGATTTTTTATTGTTAAGATATTATAAATGGTTTAAGTGGGCGTTCATAACTGAATTAAATCATCGGGATCTCCACGAATACAATCAGTTTGTACAGATTTGAGGTTTTCAAATTTGATTCTACCTTTTGGTATTTTTCCATCGTTTTGAAGTGATCCAATTTTTGACGAAACAGATGTCTTGTGTTTTTCACATGTAATCCCTATCATAAATTCATCATTATTAGATACCACAGTAATTACATATTCTGGTGGATTAACACAATCTTTGTCTCCCTTCCTAATTGAGCACTTGTTAGGTAACAACAAAAAATTGTAATTGAAATGGATATTAAGCTTATCCAAAAATTTTATTGAAATTCCAAATTGAGTCTTTTTGATTTTTTGGCTGTGCCAAGATTCCCTTTTCTTGTAATTTTTTCACAACAAAAGCAGAGTAAGCTGGAGCCCCAGTTGCGCCAGGAGTGTTATAATTTACTATATGAAAAGAATTTTTACCTTCAGTTTCAATCATTTCGGATACAAAATCTCCATCAGGTGAAATTACTGGTGTTCTAATTCCTGATGTTCCGCGTTTTGGAAAGTTTTCTGGTTTGACGGCAGGAATAAATTTTTTCACCCTTTCAACCATGGCTGATTTAGAAATTGAACTAAGAAATTCCTTAGATACCAGTGAAATAAAGTCTGTATTTAGAAGAAGCTTCTTTGCACTACCGGTAACAATGTCCATGATTTTTGAAAGTGTGGTAGGTATATCTGTGATAAAGCTGTCATATGCCTCTGGAGAATCAACCGGAACTGCGTTTGGACCAATTTCAGTTTCGCCGTTGGCTCTTTTAATCCAATGTGGATCTAAAAATGGAAATTCTGGATAGCGTGGTACAGTATAGATATTTGTTTTAACTAGATCTGCAATGTCTGAATTGGCTACCCAATATTCACCACGAAAATGAAGATCTGAATAACCTTTTAACAATCTAAATTTTTTAGCAATATCAAGAGAATTTCCCCCAGCACAATTGATAACAAAGTTAGCTGTCAGTGTTGAGTTGTCTGAAAATATCATGTTTACATCTTTAGATGTTTCTTCTACATACTTTACATTATGTCTAAGTAAAAAATTTATTTTATTTTTTTTCGCTAGATTTGTAATTGCATTTGTAAGCATACCGTAGTTTGTGGAAGCCTCCTTGGTACAATAAAGACCAGAGTGACAGGTCAAGTTTGGTTCCTTTTTTTTAAGTTCGTTGGAATCAAGAATTGAAATATCTTCTTCAGTTAATCCGTTTTCTTTTCCTAAAACCATATATTTTTCAAGAGTTTTGTGTTGTTCTTCATCTAACGCAATTTCAATTGTCCCGCCCTGAACCCAAGGAATATTGTTTTCATTAGCCAATACTTTCCACATATCATGAGAAAGAAATGCGGCTTTTGCAAAATTCTTCTTTTTTTTAGAATCCAAGTAAAACGGATAATGAATTACGCCACTGTTACGAGTACTGGAATGTAACGCAACATCAGGTTCTTTTTCAATTACACAAATCTTTAGATCATATAATGTAGAAAGCCAATATGAAATTGTAGTTCCTAATACTCCTCCACCGATAATTGCAATATCATATTTTTGCATTGCGATTATTGCCACTTTTGGTTATGTAAAGGCGCCGGGAGAGAGATTTGAACTCTCGATCCCTTGCGAGAACGCGCTTTATGGTTTTTATAAAATTCCAGGCGCGCGCCCTACCAGGCTAGGCGACCCCGGCATTATTTATTCGCCATATAGATTTCTGAATATCTTACTTTAGAAGGTTTATGACTATGGATTTTTTCACTTTGTTGTTATCATGGTCAAATCCCTCAACTATGATCTTGTATATGCCCTCCAATGAATCAGAGTTGTCCATCCTTTTCTGATCCCAAACAAATGTTTTTTCCTCCATTGGTTCAAGCGTTGAAATTACTTGGGCTGCCATTGGAGTGTAAAACAATACACCGTCAAGTCCTGTCACCTTCAAACCATACGAAGCATCAGAAAATGTTAGTGGCACGGTGCCAGAATTTACAATTTTAATGTAAATCTGCTCTCCCAATTCAAAATCAATCTTTTCTGTTACAATGGAGATTGAAGGACCTAGCTGAAATACTAATTGCTCATGATTAGACTGAGAGTTCACGAAAAATCCAAGTGTCAAACCTGCCAGCACACCAACTGAAATTGCAATTATAAGACCTCTAGGTACTTTTTTCATCTTGCCTAAGTATTCGTGACGTTTTCTTTAATTGTTGACCGTGATCTCCAACTTTTTGGGTAGGTTTCTGGTGCCATGATTATTCGTTTTGTTTCAAAGGCATATCCTTTTGTATTTTCTTTGATATCATCTTCAGACATCAAAGATTGTGCAAGTGCTACAATCTCTCCTTTTTGCGTGTAAATGCCAACAAGATCTTCCTTTTGTAAATTTGGAGAGATTTGTAATATTCCAGGTATAGCAAGCTGTGCTCCATGACATAGCGCATCAACAGCAGTATCACGAATAACCACTGACTTGATTTCACTTAGGACATGCTCTATTGGATGTATCATAGTAGATAGTTTGGAATCATCTTTGTTGTCCTTCCAATCTGCAAACGCAACTGCAATTTGATGAAGAGTAACTAATGGATAATTTTCATGAAACTGGCTTACACGAGTTCGTCTTAGCTCAATCATAGTAGCGCCATGCACCAATATTTCACCAAAATCATAGATCAATTTCCTAATATAGGTACCTGCCTCGCAAAGTACACGGATTAAAATCAAGTTTTCTTTCTGTTCAAGCAACTCCAGCTCAAAAATTTTACGAACTCGCGTCTGTCTTAAGACAGATGAACGCTGAGGTGGTTTTTGGTAAATGTCTCCACAGAATTCATTTAAGATATTTTCAAGTTTTTCTTTAGATGGCAATGAATGTAGTCTGCCCAATGCATGATACTCTTTTGGACCAAGTAATAAAACACCCAAGGCCTTTGTGCCCTCACCAAGACCCAACGGAAGTACACCAGTAACTTGTGGATCCAAAGTACCGCTATGTCCAGCCTTTGGAATTTCAAGAATGCGTTTAGTCCACGCAACAACTTCGTGACTGGTTGGACCGGCTGGCTTATCCAGCAGTATTAAACCGTAGTTTAGCAGCTGTTCAACTGTACGCTTGTTATAGTATGTACCATATTGATTGTCGGTAATATCTTCGTCGATGGTAATTAGACCCTCAAGTTGTTTTAGCGTCAAAAATATTTCCTCACAGTTGATTTTGCAACTTCAAGAACTTGTTCTACATTAAGGTCATCGGTTTCGATGATCTTATCAAATACAGATAGATCTTCACCAAACTCAAATCCGTATAATGTTTTGTAAATTATTTTATTTTCACTATATCGTTTTTGTACAATTTCTAAAGCGTCGGTTCCTGATAAATTGTCCCTAGTAGTCATTCTTTGAGCACTATTTTCTTTAGAACCAGCAAGCCAAATCTTAACTCCACCTTCAACAAGCCATGGAAGTGTATAACTGGTTATGACAACATCTCCTTTAGAAAAAAGTTTTTTGAGTTTATCATCTACCTTTTTGTCAAATTCAGAATTTTTTTGGCGCTGGCTAAGAAAATTCATTCCTTCTTGTGTATCCCACCAATCATCCCCCCTTGTCTCAAATCCTTCCTCTTCAGCTAATTCTTTTAGGATGTCCCCTCCACTCAGATATACAAGGTCAAATTCTTTTGCAAGACCTTTAGCAATGGTTGTTTTTCCTATTGCCGGTGGTCCAGAAATAATTATAGATTTTATCAACACTATTCATTCATAGAAGTCTTGGTTAGTTTCATTATCATTCCACTAAACGCAATGGCAGTAAGAAAATACCAAGCCCACAGAAAGATCTCATTTTCATTATTACAGAATGGTCCAATACCTGCAGCTGCATCTAGGGCCATTTTTTCAGCTGTACAAGTGAGTTGGAAGAAATCACCAGGTATTACATTTAGAGGAATTGGAGAAATGGCTACAGTGTATGAAAAAAACGTAGGCATTAGAAAGTAAAAAATCAACAGTAGTGGAATTATGGTGATCATCATTGGACGCATGTTCATCGTCATCATTTCCATACTCATTTTGTTCATGTAAGTGGATTTTTTGCTTAGCTCCGCTATTTTTGCTTCATCTTTTGCCTTAAAGGCTGCCATTCTTGCTTTTTGATAAGTTTTGGTCTCTTTCATTATTCTTTTGAGTTTTACTGAATCAACTAGTTTTTTTCTAACTCCAGCATTGAATAGATTTAACAATAGAGAGAAGCCAATAACTGCAAACGCTGAGGGTAACATGCCTTTTACTAGCGGATCAGCGCTTCCAAGTGGACCCTCTCCTCGTATTCCAAAAAGATCTCCTTGTAAGAATACAAGATCCAAGAAATTCAGGATAAAGTTAAACTCAATCATAGTCCTATAGCACCTAATACAGCAACAGCTACTTCATCAACCTTTCCCTCATGATTGAAGACTACCTTCATCGGAGAACCTGAAAGAACAGAACAACTAGAAAGCATTGCGTCTTGAACAGCAAGTTCTTTTTTAATATCTTCAATAGAAATTGGATCTCTGGTTCTAGTTTTATCCTTCATTCTTCTATTGTGTATCTCATCAGGACTAGCAGTAATTGCTATGAAATTGGTAGGTTGTATGATTTGTATTACATAGTTCGGAAGACCAGGATAGAAACCTGATTTTGTAGATATGAAAGCATGTGTGTCGATTAAAACTACATCGTCTTCCATCTTTGATATCTTTTCTGCAGCCATTTTTTGAAGGTCTTGTTGTTTTTCTATTGGTAATGTTCTTAATTCGTCTCTATCTTTAACTCCGTTTTTCATTGCCTCCTCAAGCATTACTGTCCCAAAACTGTGTACACTAACAGTCTTGCTATGTTGTATGATTAGTTCCACAAGTTTTGTAACAAGAGATGTTTTACCAACTCCAGGAATTCCAACTATTACAACTTTTTTGTTATCTACCAAGCCAAGCACCTAGTCTGGGCATTACTGTTTCAACTTTTTCTCTTACAAGCTGGTTATAATAGTTAATCAAAATGTCCACAGTCAACAAAATACCTATGCCAGAACCAAATACTCCCAAAATATCAGAAACGCCAGCTATTAGACCTAATATTACAGAGCCAAGAATGGTAACGGATGGAATATACTTGTTTAGAAGCATCTCTACTGGTTTGTTCGATCTCCTAAATCCAGGAATTACGACATCAGCGTCCAAAAGGTTTTGTGCAGCCTTTTTGGATGAAAGACCACCTAATTCCACCCATAATTTTCCAAATACAACTACAATACCAATCATGAATAAGACATACAATACTCCTCTCATAGGATCCAAAGCTAAAAGATCTAATCCTCTGGGTGGCGTCATGTAGTAAATAATTCCTCCTATGGGTGTTGACGGACTAGTAGGATCAAATTGTGCAAGTATATTAAAAAATGGACTAGCATTCCTTGGATTAACTTGTGACCAAAGCATCTGACCCATAAATACCGCATTTGCTGTAAGAGCTGATGCTAAAATTACAGGTATGTTCGATACATACATTAATTTGATTGGATAAGTTGCCGCAAATCCTCTATATTTTGTTGAGACGATTGGAATCTCAACTTTCATTCCTTGAGTATATACAAGTATCAATAGGACTCCAACTGTAAGCAAAAGTCCAAATATACTAGGCAGCTGATTTGACCTGAAGAAAACGTCAGCAAAAACAAATCCAGTCTGTAAGTTTTGAATAATGAAAGGAACAATACCTATACTACCACCATCGCCAGCAGGAAGAGGACTGAATAGACTCCAGAGTATCTGTTGAGAAACTCCCGCTGCAATAAATAGACTAATTCCTGAACCTAATCCCCAACCTTTCTGAATCAACTCATCCATAAACACTACAAAGATAGATGCGGCCATGAGTTGCCCTATCAGAATAGCCAGAACACTGGGTTCGGTTATATTTGGACCGTAAACTGCAATTCCATAAACAGTAGCCTCTATGACTATGACAAAGTAGGTCAGCATTTTAGTAGCTGTCTGAAATATGCCACGTTCTTCAGGGCGTTTAAAGTCAAACTTGAGAATGTCAGAACCCCTAAGTAATTGCATTAAAAGTCCAGCCGTGACAATTGGTCCTATTCCAAGCTCAACTAAGGATCCTTGTTGTGAGGCAAAAATAACACGTGCAAATGCTAGAAAGTCAAATTCTGGAGCTGTGGCTCCAAATAGAGGTGTTTGACCCATTACCATATAGATAAAAACACAAGCACCACACCACAGCAATTTTTGTTGAAGTGATATCTTTCTTTTCGGTTTTGGAACCTGAGGTAAATATGGTTCAGCCTTGCCTACTATCTTTCGAATATAATCAGTAAGAGATCCTTTAACCATTATTTTTTACCAACTCTTCCGCTGCATTTTTGACTTTGTCTTCCGCCTTGGAGGTAAATTGGTCTATTTTTTTTTCCTTTTTTACCAACTCTCCACCTGCATTTTTGACTTTGTCTTCCGCCTTGGAGGTAAATTGGTCTATTTTGATAGAATATGCGTTTTTTATTTGTCCGCCTCCTAGAAGTTTATCAAAACCCAAAGCCTTCAAGTCTAGGATTTTTTTGTCATTTTCTTGTTTGCCATATTGTGAATACAAATCATCTAGGTCGCGAACATTTGTCCACTTTTTTATGATATTTCGTTGAGGTGGATTTAGAGAGCTGTGACCAAAATGGTCTGGGTCATCTTTTAACATAGAACTAAAGTGATGCTTTAACATCCCAGATTGACCAAGTCCGCCCTTATGACCACTAGCTCTGTGCTGTCCAACTTGACCCCATCCCATGTGTCTACCGCCTCTAAGCTTTCTTGTTTTTCTTAATCTTGTTGGCATTTTACATCATTCTCTTAACTAAAGTAGTGAGTTCCTTATTATGTCCAAGAATTCCCTTTTGACCATACAAACGTTTTGTACTTCGTTTAAATCCTTTCCTAGGGGGAGATAAAGCAAACCATGGTTTTAGAGGTTTGATTTTTGTCATACTAATTTTTCCTTCTGATAAAGAGACTGCTAGTTCGTTAATTGTTTTAAAACCAGCCTTTGAAATATCTTCAGGAGTGATTTTTTTGTAACCAGATCTTCTGCCCTTTTTATCCAACAGTTCTTTAGTTGTTGGTAGATCAACTTCTTGCCAAGAAACAAATTGTTGTATTTTTTTTAACATGCCATCAGTGTTTTCTTTAACCGGGAGTATTGTAGCACGAAATTTCTTTTCTAATTTTAAAAGACGCAATGTAGTATTGGCCCAGTATGGTACATCTGCTTGACCCTTTATTCTGATAACTAGATATGCCTTTGCCATTTTTCAACCCTGACTAAATGTCTGTCTTAAACATTGCAAGACAGCTTTTGACGTAGAATTCATTGTAGAAGTAGAACCTTTTGCGGTAGTCCATGCATCTTTCAAGCCAGCAAGTTTAAGCAAATTTCTAATTTTTTCGCCAGCTACTAATCCTAGTCCACGTGGAGCGGGCAGAATTTCAATTACCACACTACCGCCCTTTCCTTTTACTTTAAATGGTACAGAATGCTTCTGATCACATCTACATTCCCAACTACCACAACCTAGTTTTACTGGACTTACATTGAGATATGCTGAATTGTTTGCCTTTTCAATAGCAATTCTCATCTGCTTTGATTTTCCCATACCTATACCTAACCATCCATTTTCATTTCCTGCTGCCACTAATGCCTTAAAACGAGTAGATTGCCCATTAGCTGTCATTTTTTGAATTATTCCAACATCAATTACTTCAGTTTTTAAATCAGGTAATAGTTTTTTTACAATACCCGCTTCTTGAATTCTTAGACCTTGAGATAAAATTTCTTCCATAGAATTTATTTCGCCAGCTAATACTCTTTTTCCTATACTAGTTTTTGGTATCCATACTTCTTCTTCTTTCTGATATCTTCTACGTGGTGGACCGGATGAATTTCTTGATCGTGGTGGACCGGATGAATTTCTTGATTGTGGTGGACCAGATGAAGCTCGTGATTGTGTTTGACTCATTTAGCTTTTGCTCCAGTATCTATAGAAGATTTGATATTTTTTACATCGTTTTTGACTTTTAGATGTTCACCATTTATTCTATCATTTGTAGGAAAAGTTTTTTCATCTGCAGGTATTTCAAGTCCTGCATCAACAACACCTTTCAGTGCTGCAGCCATTCGTTGTGTGTATTGTCTTGTACCACTATACATAATTGCTGAATTCGTGCCCTTTTCTATCGCTTTTTTTCCTGCAGAATAACCAGTTAGATAAGCTGCTGGGATGTTCTTACGTGATCCCTTCCATCCTTTTTCAATTAAAAATCTAGAATGTGCTGATGAAATAACTTTATCTCCAGTTAATTCTGGGTGGATAACTTGAACTTGTGTATTTTCATTCGATATTTGTACAGTAATAAAATCTCTATGCCCCATTAGCATGTTCTTCCTCCGATTATAGTTAGTTTTATTTTCGCGTATTCTACGTAATATTTTTGTGTATGCCATATCTATACGGAAAAAATTTGAATCTGCTTTTATAAACGTTAGATACTAAGTAATGATAATAACAAAGCTTTTTGTGTATGCAGTCTATTTTCAGCTTCGTCCCAAACTACTGATTGTGGCCCATCAATAACAGAACTAGTAACCTCTTGTTCACGTTTTGCAGGCAAGCAATGCATGAAAATTGCATCATTTTTGGCTTTTTCCATCAAGGAATCATTGACCTGGAAGGATGGTAGGAATTTTTCAGTTCGTTTTGGATCAGACATATGTATTGATGTAAAAGTATCAGTCATTACTATATCAGCATCTTTAACAGCAGATTTTGGATCGGTTGTTAAATCAACAACAGTGTATTTTGAGGATTTTTTTACAACTTCAGGATTTGGTTCAAAGCCTTTTGGAGTAGCAATTACAATTTGAGTTTGTGTTTTACTACAACCAAAAATTAATGAATTACATACGTTGTTTCCGTCACCAATCCAGGCTATTTTAAGATCTTTGAATTTTTTCTTATGTTCTTTAATTGTCATCAAATCAGCTAAAGTTTGGCATGGATGATACGAATTAGATAGCCCGTTAATAACTGGGACTGTAGCGTGTTTTGCAAGTTTCTCAATAAAACTATGTTCATACACTCGCGCCACAATGGCGTCAACATAACGTGATAAAGTTTTTGCTGTATCTTCAACTGATTCTCCACGGGAATGCTGCATTTCATTTAATGATAGATTTACAGTGTGACCTCCTAGCTGTAACATTCCTATTTCAAAACTTACTCTGGTTCGTGTTGATGGTTTTCCAAACAGCATAGCTAAAGTTTTATTTTTTAGTAATGGTTTTTCTTTTACCGTTTTATTTTCTTTCTTTAGTTTTATGGAAAAATCAATTAATTCTAAAAATTCTTTGCTGGAAATCTCATCAACAGTTAGAAGATCTTTTGTTTTAAGTTTCATTTTCTAGATTTTCCAGATAATTCTATTACTTTTTAGGTTTTGTTTCTAAGATATGTTATCTATTTTGGCCGTCCATCGGCAATCCATTTTCTTATTTTTTTTACCATTTCAAACGCTTCCTTATCACTACTAGGTGATGGTACGTCAAATAATTCAGCAAAATCTTCTATGTCATCAGTTTTAATTCCTTCAAAAGGATCAGATGGAGGCTCTTTAATTTCTGGTTCTGGTACAGGTTCTGGTACAGGTTCTGGTACAGGTTCTGGTACAGGTTCTGGTACAGGTTCTGGTACAGGTTCTGGTACAGGTTCTGGTACAGGTTCTGGTACAGGTTCTGGTACAGGTTCTGGTACAGGTTCTG
>Ga0208748_1000581_pt1 | contig 18574 bp, 22 predicted proteins | sample Knorr_S7_td_Bott_FD_185599 | JGI IMG/M metagenome (GOLD analysis project Ga0208748, IMG submission 185599) | Marine microbial communities from Southern Atlantic Ocean transect - Knorr_S7_td_Bottom_ad_4513_LV_A (SPAdes) (version 2) | ecosystem: Environmental > Aquatic > Marine > Oceanic | place... | reverse complement strand
TTCAGCTTCAGCTAGTGCTTCAGCTTCAGCTAGTGCTTCAGCTTCAGCTAGTGCTTCAGCTTCAGCTAGTGCTTCAGCTTCAGCTAGTGCTTCAGCTTCTGCTAGTGCTTCAACTGCTCCATCTTCCATAGTTGGTTCTGCAATTGGAACCATTGTAGGAGTTGTGACAACAGAACCGGCATTTTGGGTTGCATCCATTGAAGCTGTAGCTCCTAATGCTACAGCTACAATAGCCATTGTTAATACAATTGCTGCTTTGTCTATACTTGACATAATTAATCCATCACTTGCTATATACTAAATAAATCTAATCGTCACTATTATGTTCATAATTTCAATTTTACAAGCATTTACAAGTTGACTATGTATTTTTCTACTTTTTTGCGTTCATTTATTTCTGAAATCTTGATTTTTTGATATTTTTTAAATAACTACAAAATTTTCAAAAATTATTTAAAAATCTTACATGATCGCTCTAATCAAACATTAGCTGTTGTCAATGATATTGAACAATTCTTTCTTTTATGAATCTAGTACGTAATACAATTAACATCGCAGATGAGCTGTCACCAAGTAACTACCAGTTTTTGGTCTTAAGCTCTTTTGCATTTATACTTTTTTTGGCTAAATTTTTATCTGTATCAATCATTTGAAATTCAATATTTAATTTTCGCTGCTCTATTAATTGTTTGATGAATTGTATTCGTTTTTCTATAAACTCATCTTCAATTTTTAAATTAGATGTAAAATGATCGTACATAATTTTTTCATCTAATTCTATTTTGACACTATCTTCATTTTTTATTATAAAAATCCCAATTCCCCAAAATAAACCAACATGTAATGCAATATACTTTGATTGTAATCTTGTTACTTTATCATTATAGATCTCTGTGTGTTCTCTATTCTGTTCAACAATCAAATCCCTAGTTTGAATAACCCATGAAATCTTTTTGCTATTTCCATCTGAATAAAAAACATGGTGCAATTGTCAACCAAAAAGGGGTCTTTTGTCTATATATTTTGAATACGTCCCTTATGATCATAGATTGAAATGTGTATTCATGCTTGAGTCACACACATTCTTTTCAAAGATGGTAGACGAACTAGTAGAATTTTCTGAATATGATCCAGAATTAGCAGACGGAATAAGGTGGCTTGATGATCAAGCACAGAAAAAAGGTATCACATTTTATGATATGGTTTTTGAAGTGTTGTACAAACATGATGTAAACTCTAAAGCAAAAGAGTGGCTTAGTACAAGAAATTAAAAATTATTTTCTCAAGTCTAGTGTTTTATATTCACACCCTTGTGGGCCACAATACTTTCCAATATAGGCAGCTTTTGGTCTATACAGTGTTGGTTTTGGTGCCGCTTCTGCAAACTTTTCTTCAATGATATGAGCTGCCCATCCTACAACTCTTGAAATAGCGAATATTGGTGTGTTGAGATCCACTGGAATTTTTAACATGTAGTAAATTGAAGCACTGTACAGATCTACATTAGGATAAATATCTCTACCTTTCTGTGATTTCATTTCAGAAATGGTTGTGGTTTCAATTTTTTCTGTAATATCGAACCATGGTTCTTTTGTTTGTTCTGCTAGTCTTCTTGATAATTCTTTTAGAACTTGTGCTCGTGGATCATATGTTTTGTATACGGCGTGCCCCATTCCCATAATTCTTTCACCTTTACTCATTTTTTCTTTAATCCATGGTTGAACTTTTTCTATTTCTCCAATCTCTAACAACATTTTCATAACTTCTGTATTTGCGCCTCCATGTAATTCACCACTTAATGCTCCAATTGCGGCACTTGTTGCTGAATACATGTGTGCTCTTGTTGATGCAACCTGTCTTGCTGTAAATGTTGATGCATTGAAAGTATGGTCAGCATGAAGAATCAAACATGTGTCAAAAACTTTCTCAACTTCAGGCTCTGGTTTTTTACCGGACATCATGTATAGAAAATTTGCAGCATGATTTAGAGAAAGATCAGGATCTACAATTTTTAATCCATTTCTAATTCTCTGCCAACTTGCAATGATCGTGGGAACTTTTGCAATAAGGTTTATGGCTCTATCATAACTGGCCTCTTTGGTTGCAAATTCTTCATCATAATAACCTGCAAGTGCAGCAACAAATGCCTGAAGCATATCCATAGGATCTGCATCCCTTCTCCAATTTCCAATATTCTTCTGCATTTGCTTTGGAATGTGTCTTGCATCAATCAATTTTGCACTAAATTCATTTAGTTGATGTTTGTTTGGGAGGTCATCATGAATCAGCAAATATGCTGTTTCTTCAAAGTTTGAGTTTTTTGCAAGATCTAAAATGTCATATCCTCGATAAATGAGCTTGCCTATTTCCCCTTCAATATTTGAGATTCTGGTATCTGCAATCTCAATTCCACGCAAACCAATGTTTTTAGTCTCCATATTGGGCTTACCGAAAATCTTCTATTATATTTTCGCCAAAATTATGTATATGAAGTTTAGTAATTAGTCTAATATCTCAACTTTTGGTCATAAATGAAAATTTCTAATCAAAAATTAAATGACACCCAAGGAGCGTAGAGATTTACAAAAATTAGATGACTTGGTACTTAATGCATCACCAGAAGAATTAACAAAAATTCAAGAAATTGACCATCTAACTCAGATGGAAGGATTATCATTTCATGATGTCTATATTGATTCCAGTTCTTTGATAAACCAAAGTATCAAAAAACCTTTTAGAAAATCTTAGTTTTTCATTCTTCATTTAAATGAGGGATTATAATTTTTCAATCGTATTGCCAGTATCTAAATCCAAGAACTCTACAAGTAGAAAAACTGTAAAAAAGACTACCACTAAAAAAACTGTCAAGAAACAGCGAACCAAAGTTGTTTGTATTTCTCACAAGGAAGATAATGATGGGATCAGCTCAGCTGCATTAATCCGACAAGCATTTGGTGGGGATGCAATCCTTGTGGACTATCCTGGTCAAATGGACGCTATACAACAAATGGTTTTAGATAAAAAACTAAAATCTCTGTACATTTGTGATCTTGGACTAAGTAAAAAGACACAAGATGAATTTGTAGATGTTATGACAACACTTAGAAAAAACAAAATTGCAGTTACTTACATTGATCATCACGATATTGATCCTACTGTTATAAAATCATTGAAGAAAATCAAAGTCAAAGTTATTCATGATACCAATGAATGTACTGCTGTTCAGGTTTACACTGCATTCAAATCCAAACTCAATGACCATGCTTCATTTGTTGCAACATGTGCAGCTATTACTGATTATATGGAAGATAGGCCAATTGGCTCCAAATTACTCCAAATTTATGATAGACAATTTGCGCTAATCAATGCTACAGTACTAACATACAACATTGTTGGACATCAAAAAGAACCAGATTATCTACTGTATTTAGTCGAAGAATTGGCAGATTCTAAATTCCCACATGACATTCCAAATACTTTTGAATTTGCCCAAATCCAAGTCGAAAAACTCTCACAAATGATTGGCAAAGTAAAACAAGGAATGAAAACCATGAAAAATCTTGGCTATATGGAAATTTTAGATGCAGGAGCAGGCGGTGCAGTTAATTTTGTGATGGGCTTATCAGGAAAAAATGTTGGGGTTGCATACAAAGAACGGACTGATTATGGTATTTATGCTGTTTCTGTAAGAGGTTCTAAGGATTGCAAAGTTCACTTGGGAAAGATTGTTAATATTTTAGCAACTGATCTTGGTGGTTCTGGTGGTGGACATGATAAGGCATGTGGTGCTGTAATACCAAAACCAAAAATAAAACAATTCATTACAGAATTAAATAAAAAAATAAAATAGTTACTGTGGGACTAGGAATAATTTTTGGATTTGCAGGATTGACTGCTTACAAATTAAAGCGAGAGATACAGTTACAAAAAATTACTTAATCAATTTTAATTGAGAATGCCAAAAGATCCCCTTTGCTTTTACTGAGAAACTTGACAATTTTAGCCATAAATCCATACTTTTTGTCTCTCCATTTTATTGCGTCTTGGGTTTCTTCTTCTGTTAAGATTTTGGCGATGCCAGATATCCATTTACCTATAACTTTTCCTCTGATTGTGCATATTGCAATTTTTACCTGTTGATTATTTCTAAGACGTTTCACTTTTCCTGTTTGATCCCTGGTTACAACATAAATCAAATCATTTTTGATTATAAACCAAACAGGAGTTCTAACAGGTTGATTATTTTTTCTATATGTTTTAAGTGAAATGTATTTTTCTGATTCAATTTCATTTAAATTGTTCATAAGATGTTGTATTTTTTTAATCATTTAGGTTTATTCTTATCTCTCAATTTTCTAACAATTATCAAAAAATCTATTTTAGAAAATTTCCAAATCTTATTCTGAAATTTCAACAATTACATCAATTTCTGTCATTGAATTTAATGGTAAACTAGATACTCCAACCGCAATTCTAGAATGTTTTCCTTTCTCACCAAAAATCTCAAAAAACAAATCTGAAGCTGAATTGATAACTTTATGTTGTTGTGAAAATTCTGAAACAGAATTTACAAATCCTGACAATCTTACTATTTTTGAAACTTTGTCTAGATCTCCTACTTCTCTTTTTATTTGTGCTAAAATGTTAATTGCACACATTCTTGCAGATTTTTGAGCAGTTTTCAAGTTATTATCCGAAACCTTACCTGTAAAGATTACTTTACCATCTTCCATGGGAATTTGTCCGGAAATGTATAGCAAATTTCTAGTCCTCGCTGCAGGAACATATGATCCTGCAGGTGTTGGAGGATTTGGAAGCTTAATTCCTAAGGATTCAAGTTTTTCTTCAATCAAGACTATTGTACCTATTTTTATCTGATTTTAGTTTTATCTAAACTCATCTTTAATTTGCTGATGATGGTAACACAAAAAGTCAATTCAGTCAATGTCTGAACAAGATAAAACCAACGAGTGGGATTCATTATGGAAGACTCCCCTAGAGTGTTTTGAACACCAACTGGTAATACTAGTCTACCAGTTAGCATTTACAATCTTCATTATTGTAGTGCTTGATTATACATTAGACTCTGATAGTTTTATGAAATGTTCAATCAAAGGTTTATGTGCCAAAGTCCAAGCCAAACCCCGAACTACCAAGATGAGGGGAGAGGGTGAACATAATTGGAATATTTTGGTATAATATGAAGTGATAGGATGAAATTTTATAATAAAATATCCATACACGTAATTAAAAAAATAAAAAAAAATTACACTAATTTCTTGGTTGTGTGAATATTGAAATCCATGATTGTAGAATATTTTTATTCAAATCAGTAAAAGTACTTGCACTATTGTTCCATGTCTGAATGTTTTTTTGGATTGCACTAGTAGTTGTTTGAATAATCTGATTTTGTATAGATTTTGCTTTGATAATTTACTTGTTAGTATCTACAATAGCAGTTTTGAACTTTAACTAGTTGTAGAATATTTGTTTAGTTATGAAAATCTGACTAAAAATAGATTACCGTGTCAGATTCCTAATGTTATTAAGCACTTCTAAGATAAAACATGAATCCCTATACATGATTATTCTGGATCACCTTGTTCTCTATCACGTCCACACTGGGGACAAACTTTTTGATTTTCCCATAATTCTTCTCCACAATTTCTACATGATTGAGGTTTCATGAAATAATTACATTGAGATTTAATTTAAGAACTTTTAGTATCTAAACAGTGTCTAGGAATAATTGTTGATTTTTAGATTCTAAATTCTGTTTTTACAAATTCATTGATGATAAAATTAAATGGCGCAGCCCGTATTTGCAAAACTTTGAGAGATTGCCTCTCCTTGCCAGGTCAAATACCTGTTAGCCATTTTTGTTCTGCAGGGCTACGCAGTCTATTTGTTATGTTGGATGTCTAGTGACATCAAACAACTTTACTAATTGTGCTATTTAAGATCTAATGTGGTATTTTTGAACATCTGTTTAATCAAAATTTCACGCCTAAATTTTAAAACTAATCATACCAAATTGACTGATTAGTTTTTACTTATCTTAATGTGGACTTTTTCGCCTTTGTTAGAATCGTTCTGATAAATTGTTCTGGTTTTGTAGCCTTGTTTCTGGAGACATCCGTCCAAAATAGAAATCCAAGGTAGCGAATGGCCACTGTTTAGTTTTGACTCGATTGTGATGTTTTTGGTATTTGCTTCCAAGTTCACATGTCCTGAACATGTTATCTGCATTATTGCGTCCAATATTTCTATGACGTCCTCCAGTGATTTTGACTTTAAATGAATTCCATTTTTTTCCAATAGTTTGAACATATCAAATTCAGGTTTTTTTGATATCATGGTAGAATTTAGAATATACATCAAACCAGTTTCATTAATCGTTTTTATTATTTTGAAAATTTCCTGTACTTCTGCTTTAACCATGTCTGCAAGAGCTCTAGTTTTTATTGCATTCTTCCAGATATTAGAAAATACTTTTTCCTGGTTACTCGAAAGAATTTCAGTTGACGAAAAAATTTCCCCTTTTCCATTATCATTATTCATCATTAACAATTCAGTCTCATCAAAAATAAAGCAATTTTGAGTAATCTCTGATGCTCTAATCTCTACCCCTTCAGGAATTGCTCTATATGATTCAGAGCAAATTTGTGTGGGCAGAACAAGTATTTTGATATCTATATTTCGACGCAAAACTGATAATAATTGTTCTTTACATTCAGCTAATAATCCAAAACCCCATTGGTCTGCCATTATTTTAATTGATGATTTTGAACCTTCAATCATAGTTTGGAGTTGAGCCAAGACATTATTTGCACTAAGTTGATAGTATCTTTTTTCTTCAGATCCTCTTGACTTTCTACTTTCTTCACTTGCTTTCTTCAAATTTGAAACCAATGTGTTCATTGCAGTTACCTTGTTGATTTGCTCATGAATAATTCCATCAAATGCATCTTCAGGTGCAATTGCTGTACACATTATTGGCTTACTCTTTGATATGATTGCTAGTTTCTTATTTTCTAGTTTCAACAAAGTTGGATAAATTTTCGTTCGTGGAATCTCTGAATAATAAGCTAATTCTCCTGCAGAGATTGTCCCTTTAGCAATCAGTGATACATATGCCTGTGCTTCATATTTGCTTAATCCGAATTCTTCTAAACTAACTGTTAATGCATGCTCATTTACCATGATTCTACTTGATTTGTTATTAGGTAAAATTGAGAGCTAAATTCCTTTAAACAATTACTCAAAAAAAATCAAAATTGTATCTGTAGGTGGGTGTAACCGTGGTTACTAAATTAATTGTTACAGGGCCCTCAAATACAAAATCTAGAATAACAAAATAGTATGTCGGTTAAATGCGATGTTAGCAAATTAGAATATACAAACACATCTCATTCAGTTACACTTGTTCCTAGATTGGAATATTCTATAAATTTGTTAGATGGTATTGTTGAGGTTCTCAAGAAAAAAAGACATGACCTAAAAAAATCAAGCAGATCTTTAGATGTTGATTTTGACGAAACTGATAATTCTCATCTTAAAGCAATTGAACTAGAACGAATTATGGCCTTTTCTTTAGAAATCCTCTCTCAAATAAAAAAAAGAATTGGAAGGATGTCTGGCGTAAATAGTATCCATGAAGTCTTTCCTATAACTATCTCACTGATTAGAACAGTTAGTGCACAATTGTTTGATATTATTCCAAATTGTAGCCAAAAACTATCTGAACTGTCTGCCCATTTAGGAAGCACAGTGCTGGATTCTGCCGCACTCACAAAAGCAAGATTTGACTTTAGTCAATCAAATGAAGAATCCTCATCTTTACTTAATGAAGTAAAGTTGATGGTGGACTCTAAAATAAGTAAGCAGTACCCTAATCTTGATTTTTTTAAAGTATGTAACACTTGATTATCCTGAATTCTAAACGAAACTTTTCAAAGGATATTGAACGTATAAGGGCGTTATCTTCAAAAATTGATAAAAAAATATCAGAAGCCAAACCTTCTGATGATGACAAAATAGGCAAACTCACTTTAGAAGAACTTCAGGATTTAAACAAAATTGTTGGAATTGCTGATTTCATGTTATGCAAATATGCTGACAAAAAAGAGATGCACTCAATTCTAAAACATTTTGTATCAATTATCTCTGATACTGCCAACTCACTAGAGAATTTAGATGATGAACTCTCTGAACTTATAATTTCAGCTGAAGACTCGATAAACAAAGTCAAAGATATGCATACCCACATCTCTGACAAATCTGATTTCAAAAAGCAATATCATGATGGGCCTGAGTATAATGAGCATGAGACAAGTGCAATTAATTTAACCAATTTTGGCACTGAGGTTAACCCAGCAGAATACCAACAAAATTCTCAAGGACATACTCGTAGGTAATTCGGATGAGTTTAGCCCCACAAGAATTAGAAAATACTGCTAGTAAGTATGCCTCTGAGGCCATCAAATTTGACTCTCAGGGAGCACGCGGAATGGCAATTTCGCATTATCAACAAGCTATTGATGCTCTTGTAAAACTATTACAACTTTACCCTCACAGTAAACTGAACCAAATTTACAAAGAACGATGCAACTCTTATCATAATAGAATTACTGCATTACAACAGGCTGGTGGCGTAGAGCCTGCAGTTGATCCAAAAGCATCAGAAAAAGATCAAAAGGCATCTGTACAAAGACAAGAAACAGAAAATGACTTTGAAGATCTTGTAATGAAAGAAAAACCAGATGTTACATGGGCCCAAGTAATTGGATTGGAAGATGCTAAAAATGCATTACGTGAATCAATCATATATCCTGCCAAAAGACCTGATTTATTCCCTCTTGGATGGCCAAAAGGAATGTTACTTTATGGGCCTCCTGGTACAGGAAAAACAATGCTTGCAGCTGCTACTGCAAATGAGATGGATGGTTATTTTATCAATGTAGATGCATCAGCTATGATGAGCAAATGGTTAGGTGAGGCAGAAAAGAATGTTTCAAAATTATTTAATATGGCAAGGCATTATGCTGAAAAAGAAGGTAAGCCCGTTATTTTATTTGTAGATGAAGTTGACTCTTTATTGGGTTCTAGAACCAGTGAAGTCGGCGGAGAAGTAAGAACCAAAAACCAATTCCTAACAGAGATGGATGGTGTTAATGGTAAAGGAAAAGATTTGTTGCTCTACGTAATTGGTGCAACAAATAAACCATGGAGCCTTGATTGGCCTTTCCTTAGACGATTCCAAAAGAGAATTTATGTTTCATTACCATCACAATTAGCTAGAGAATATCTCTTTAAGGAATATACTGAACCTCTGAGAAAAAGTATTAGAGTAAATCCTGCTGAATTGGCAAAAATGTTTGATGGATACAGTGCAAGTGATATCAAAGATATCTGTCAAGCAGCACAGATCAAAACAGTTCATGAAATATTCAACTCTCCAGATTATCACGAACCTGTAGAAGGCGAAACACCTGTTCAACCAAGAGACCTTACTACAGCTGATTTCAGGGAAATTATGACAAGAAGAAGACCAAGTGTTTCTACCGAAATGATTCGTGCTTATCACAAATGGAGCGAACAGTTCAAAGCTCTCTAAATATTACATATTTTCCTGCGATCAAAACTTCATTCACAATCCGAACAAAAACTTAAATTCATATTAATTCGGACTCTACGAGGGTAACAATAACTACAAAGAAATCAAGCCACGCAAACAAGTTTGGAAAGCTGGTTTTTGATGATGGTAGTGTTCTTGATGGTCAAGGTTTTGGTTATTCTACTACTGTTTTTGGTGAAATTATCTTTAACACTGGAATGGTTGGATATCCTGAAGCACTAACTGATCCGTCATATAATGGTCAAATTCTTACGCTAACATACCCTCTAGTTGGAAATTATGGTGTTCCTGATCCTTCCATCAAAGATGATGATGGCATTTCAAAATTCTTTGAATCTGACAAAATCCAAGTCAGGGGTCTGGTGGTCCATGAGTTATCTATGACTGCTAGTCACTGGAATCTTTCAATGACTCTTGATGAATGGATGTATAACGAAAAAATACCTGGTATATCTGGAATTGATACTCGTGAATTAACAAAGAAACTTCGAACTGGCGGTGTTATGATGGCCGCCCTTGTGGTATCTGATTCTGAAATTGATATTGAAGAAATAAAAAAACAACTTTCATCTGCACCTCATTACAATTCTGAGCAATTTATGGATGTGGTATCTACAAAACAAGAACGAGTTTATGGTGATGATAAAAAATCAGTTGTCGTAATTGACACTGGAGCAAAAAATGCAATTTTGAGAAATATTCGCCAAATGGGTTACAAAATAATCCTGCTTCCTTGGAATACTACATATGAAAAGATAATGTCGTACAATCCTAAAGGCGTTGTACTTACTAGTGGTCCTGGTGATCCACAAAAATGTCTAGATACAATTGATACTGCTAAAAAATTAATTGAAAATAATATTCCTACATTAGGAATTTGTTTAGGAGCGCAAATTATTGGTATTGCTGGAAATACTGAGACTTACAAACTAATGTATGGACATCGTGGACAAAACAAACCTTGTGTTAATTTAGAAAATAACCAAGTTTATGTTACAAGTCAGAATCATGGGTATGGAATAACTCCTGAATCCCTTGAGAAATCTGAATTTAATTTATGGTTTACAAATGCAGACGACAAAACAGTTGAAGGAATAAAACACAAAAAACAAAATTGTGTTGCAGTGCAGTTTCACCCTGAAGCTTCACCTGGTCCTTATGATTGTAAGTTTGTCTTTGAAGAGTTAAAACGCCTTATGGATAAATGAAAAATTGCCAAAAAATGAGTCGTTAAAGAAAATTCTTGTACTGGGAAGTGGGGCTATTAAAATTGGAGAGGCCGGTGAATTTGATTACTCCGGAAGCCAATGTCTCAAAGCAATACGTGAAGATGGACTGAAAAGTGTACTAATCAATCCAAACATTGCAACAATCCAAACTGATACTAGATTTGCAGATCAAGTGTATCTTCTTCCCGTAAACCCCGAGTATGTAGAATCAATTATCGAGAAAGAAAGACCAGATGGAATTATGTTGGCATATGGTGGACAAACTGCTCTTAATTGTGGAGTTAAACTAGAGGAATCTACCATCCTTCAAAAATATGGTGTTAGTGTACTTGGAACGTCAATTAAAGGAATTCAGAAAACTGAAGATAGGCAGCTCTTTAAGGATTCTATGAAGGAATCTCAAGTTCCTATTTTGAACAGCAAAACTGTGACTAATTTTGAGGATGCTAAAAAAGCAGCTGAAGAATTATCATTTCCTGTAATAATTCGAGTTGCATATACTCTGGGTGGACGAGGTGGTGGAATTGCCCATAATGAAATTGAACTTCATGAGATTGTTGAGCGAGGCTTCAGAGCAAGTATTGTTGGTCAAGTTCTAATTGAAGAATACATTGGACACTGGAAACAAATCGAGTATGAAGTAATGCGGGACTATGATGGAAACAACATCATTGTTTGTAACATGGAAAATATTCTTTCTATGAAAGCTCACACTGGTGATAATATTGTAGTTGCTCCATCACAAACAATTGATAATCATGAATATCACATGCTACGTTCTGCAGCACTGCGTGCAACCAAACATGTTGGAATTGTAGGTGAATGTAATATTCAATATGCCATTGAACCAAACTCAGATAAATATGTCGCAATTGAAATAAATCCTAGGCTTTCACGTTCTTCTGCTCTTGCAAGCAAAGCAACAGGATATCCACTAGCTTACATGTCTGCCAAAATTGGATTGGGATATAATCTATCAGAACTAGTGAATAGAATTACAAAAAATACCACTGCATGTTTTGAGCCCTCACTTGATTATATTGTATGTAAACATCCTCGATGGGACTTTGAAAAGTTTGAACTTGTAAACCGAACACTTGGACCCGCAATGAAATCCGTAGGAGAAGTAATGGCAATAGGTAGAACCTTTGAGGAATCACTTCAAAAATCAATCCGAATGTTAGATATAGGAAACGATGGCCTAGTTCTTAATCGTGTTAATGGAAAAACCTACAATGAAGAACAAATTGAAAACAAACTCACTTTTCATGATGATCATATTTTGTACAATGTTGCAATTGCATTGAAGATGGGAATTTCAGTGGAGCGAATTTACAAACTCTCTACAATTGATCCTTGGTTTATTGAAAAGATAAAAAATATTGTAGATATTGAATCAAAATTAAAAGACTCTGAACTGGGAGAATCACTTCTCTGGGAAGCCAAAAAAATGGGTTTTTCAGATAAGCAAATTGCTCGTGTTAAAGGCAAAACACCTGATGAAGTGCGTGATTTACGTAAGAAATTAGGCGTTTTACCCTCTGTAAAGCAGATTGACACGTTAGCAGCAGAATGGCCTGCGGTTACAAACTATCTTTATCTGACATATGGTGGTCATTCTCATGACATTGAAATCCCATCTGATGAAAAAGGAATTGTTGTACTCGGAGCTGGACCATATAGAATTGGAAGTAGTGTAGAATTTGATTGGGGTACTGTCAACATGGTTTGGGGTTTACAAGAAAATGGTGAAAAAAATATCTCTGTGGTAAATTGTAATCCTGAAACAGTATCTACTGATTATGATATTTGTACCAGATTATACTTTGAAGAATTAACACAGGAAAGGATTTTAGATATTACTGAATTTGAAAATCCTAAAGGAATCATTACTTGTGTTGGAGGACAGACTGCAAATAATCTAACTCCTGGTCTTGCTAAACACGGTGTTAACATTTTAGGAACTAGTGCATTTGATGTTGATAGAGCAGAAAACCGTTCAAAGTTTAGTGCGGAGCTTGATAAACTACACATACAACAACCACGTTGGCAAGAATTCTCAAACATTAATGAAGCCAAAAACTTTGCACAAGAAGTTGAGTTTCCTGTAATTGTAAGGCCCTCTTACGTTCTTTCCGGCGCTGCCATGAAAGTTGTTTGGTCTGAAACAGAACTAAAGGCATATGTAAAAGCCGCAGCTGATGTTTCTCCTGATCATCCGGTTGTAATTTCAAAATTCATGTTAAACTCACTTGAGGTAGATGTAGATGGAATAAGTAATGGAAAACAAGTAATCATTGGTGCAATTGTTGAGCACATTGATAGTGCTGGTGTTCATTCAGGAGATGCTATGATGTGTATACCCCCATGGCGATTAAGTAACAAAATTATTGAGACGATCAATGAGTATACAAAAAAGATTGCATTAAATTTTAATGTTAAAGGTCCGTTCAACCTACAATACTTAGTTCATGATGATCATGTCTATGTAATCGAGCTAAACATTCGAGCATCGCGTTCTATGCCATTTGTCTCCAAACTTGTAAAAATGAACCTGATTTCTCTTGCATCCAAGGCTATTTTGGATAAACCCTTGCCTAAAATACCTGAAAACAAGTGGCAAAAGATTCACAACTATGGAATCAAAGTTCCACAGTTCTCCTTTATGCAACTACAAGGTGCAGATATCTCATTGGGGGTTGAGATGCAGTCTACTGGTGAGGCTGCTTGTTTTGGAAATAGTTTCCATGATGCATTAGCAAAAGGTTTGATATCTGTTGGTTACAATCTACCTGTTAAAGGAACTGCCCTTGTAACTGTTGGGGGTGATAAAAATAAACAAAAACTAGTTTCAAGTATTGCAAAACTCAAACACCTTGGGTTCAAAATTTTAGCAACTGAGCATACTGCAGAATTCTTTGAAGAAAAAATCGGTCAAGTGGAAATAGTTCATAAAATTTCAGAACCTGAACGAAAACCAAACATTGCTGATCTTCTATATGAACGAAAGATTGACTTTATCATAAACATTCCAAGTACTGCCACATTAGAAAAATATGTTGGAATGCTTGAAGATGAATATCAAATTAGGCGCAAATCTTTGGAATTGGGAATTCCTGTTTTGACCACCATTGAATTAGCAGATTCTTTTGTAAAAACCTTGGAATGGCTCAATGAAAATGAAACTACTAAAGAACCAATTGAACCTTACGATAAATTTGATTGATTAAATTACTTGTTCAATTATTGATTCATTTCCAATAATTGCTCCATCAAGTGTGACTATTTTTGCTGTAGATACAGTTTTAATTTTATTAATAATGGGAGAAATTGATTTTTTGTATTTTTTTCTATGTGTTGCATAAAAGTATTTGTTAAATGAGGGAATTATAGTTATTTCTAATTCTCCTGATTTGTTTGGAAAAATTTTTTCTTTTTCTGTCTTGATTGATACCCAAACCCTTTGTCCATTTATTACAGAGTCTTCTTGAAAAAATACTGGATGTACGTGACCCATGATAATTTTATCAACATGAGAAAAATTTTCTGATGGCATTGTATGACCATGTGTCAACAAAATATTTTCTTCTACCATACCTGTTGAACTAATCATAGAAATATTATCTGGAACTAATTTCTGAATATTTGCATCATGATTTCCAGGAACTAGAATTACATCACATTTTTCTCTAATTTTTTCAAAAAATTTTGGAACTTCATCCCACTCATTGCTTGAAATGCTTTTAATGCTTGATTTGACATCCCCTAACAAAATTACTGCATCAGGATTTTCTGTATCTATGATTTCTGATAATTCTTGAATTGTTTCATTAATGGTGGAGTTTTTACCTATGAAAATATCATTTGCTGCTAGTTTATTTTCAAATCCTATATGAATATCAGTAACTATGAGATATTTTTTTTTACCTTCTAGAATTAACGCAGGTTTTGATGGAACTATTCTAGTTTGCAACATCAAAGTTATACTAAAGATATCTGATTAAATCCTTGTGAACAAAGACTCCGACAGAGTTGAAGCAATAGTTTCTGAAAAACGTATAAAACTGCACATTTTTGAGCCCAGTCAAAGAAAAATTTGGACAGTTGTAGGGAAAGGAGGAGAATACTGGATTGATCCTGAAGGTGGTTATTGCTCTTGTCCAGGATTCTATTTTGGGAAACTAAATGGAAAAGATGTTTGCTATCATTTAGAGTCTGCAGAACTTGCTCAAAGAGAAAACAAAATTGAGAAAATTATTTTCTCCGATGAAGAATTTTCTGATTTTCTTTCAGGATTACTCTCTGATCTGTAATTATCAATTATTCGAACGTGTTAATAACGATAAATTCTATAAAAATTATGGATGAAGACCAACAGAATTCTGAAATTGAGAAAATTGCAAATCTAATGATTCATGATGGTATTTCATTAGATGAAGAAGATATTACAAAATTAGAAAAATACAAAAATCAAATCAAAGAAGATTGTAGTCTTGATGATGATAACGCAATGAAGATTGTTTATGAGACTCTTCTTTATAGAAAATTAAAAAATTCTGATTCAGGTGATATATTAGAAAAAGGTAATGAGTTTGGTGCTGGTTTCAGCTAACTTAATCTAATAGTATGGATTCGATATCATCTTTTGAAACACCTTTCCAAAGGCCAGTCACATCATTTGGTTCCACTTCTTCAACTTTTGTAATTTGTTGAATCTTAATGTGGTCTGGATTTGGTGGCATCCATAACATTGCCATGTAATCTCCTACATTTCCGACTTCATTCGGTAAAGCCATGATGACTTTGTCATTTGCAAATCCCTTTGCAGTGAGTGCATTCATCGCTTTTTCTTTCAGATCCATTCTTCCATGAAGGAATAGATAGATGTTTTTTTGAGAATCAATTTCTGTCATGGATTCACTAATTTTTTAAACTAAATCAACCTTCCTGATCAAATGCCTGCCAAAAACGGTTAAATTAGAACAGACAAAATTTTTAACTATGAAAATCTTCACTGTCGGCAATAAATCATTTGTAACTAGTTTTCAATTAGCTGGGGTCCCGGGTATCATTTCTGAAACACCTGAAAATGCTTTGAATGAAATTAAGAAGCTGACCGATGATTCTGATGTTGGACTAGTCTTAGTCAGTGATGATATTACAAAATCTATCGATGATGAATTAACAGCACTCCGAGCTGAAAAATCTACTCTTGTTTTTGCATTGCCTTCAATTGGAAGTGACAAAATAGAAGTTGATTACAGAGTTATGCTCAAAAAGATTCTTGGTGTATGATTCCTTTAATCTACTTATAATCAATATTCCAATGTTTTAGCATGAAAACAGCATTTGTTAAAAAACCATCCGTAATTTCTGTTGATGAAACAGAAAAACCAACGTTAGAGTCTGGCGATATTTTAGTACAGATGCATGCTTGTGGAATTTGTGGCTCTGACTTGGAAAAAGTATATGGACAATACGGACAACCATCTATGCGTTTAGGTCATGAACCAGCTGGTGTGGTTTTAGATGTTGGTTCTGATGTAACAGAATTCAAAAAAGGTGATAGAGTATTCACTCACCATCATGTTCCTTGTTATGATTGTCATTTGTGTGATCACGGCAATGAAACAATGTGTAAAAAATACTATGAAACTAATCTTTTACCTTGTGGTTTGTCTGAAGAATATGTTGTACCAGCATGGAATGTTTCTCATGGCGGTGTTCTGAAAATTTCTGATTCTCTAAGCTTTGAGGATGCTGCAATGATTGAGCCTCTAGCATGTTGTGTAAGAGCATGGACAAAATGTCATTATCAAGAGGGTGATTCAGCTGCAATTTTTGGTGTAGGTCCCACTGGAATAATGCATGTTATGTTGGCTCATGCAAAGAAATTCTCAAAAATTTTCTGTTTTGATGTTAATGACTTTAGATTAGATTTTGCAAAAAAATTCAACATTACTGAATCAATTAATTCTATGGAAGAAGGCAGAAAACAAAAGATTTTGGATCATACGGATGGAAGAGGGGTGGATGTAGCAATTGTTGCAACTAGTAATATGAAAGCACTTGAGGATGCTATTGATATGGTACGAAAAGGTGGTACTGTTATGATGTTTGGCGTTCCTTCAAAGGGAACAAAATTAGATTTGGATATGAGTGAAATCTATTCCAAAGAGATCACTCTTGTTACTAGTTATGCTGCTTCTGACAAAGACACGAAAGATGCACTTAATCTCATTACATCTTCTCAAATTGATGTTAAACAACTAATCACGCATACATATCATATTGTTGATTCTCAAAAAGCATTTGATCATGCGCGCAGTGGTGACAATGCAATGAAAATTATCATTACAAAATAAGAAAGGCTTAAGAAGGTATTTTCATTCTTTCAAAATCGAAGAGAAATGGATTGGGGATTAAAAAATAGAATTTCACAAATCATTAAACCACATGATAATCGTGCATTAATGTTAGCAGTTGATCATGGTTACTTCCTTGGTCCAACTGAAAAATTAGAGAATCCAAAAAATGTAATTGCACCACTTTTGAAATATTGTGACTCTTTAATGGTTACAAGAGGTATTCAGAGAACATGTGTTCCTGCAACCACTGACACTCCAATGGTGTTGAGAGTCTCTGGCGGTTCAAGTATTATTGGTGAGGATTTATCTCAAGAAGAAATTACTGTATCTATTCAAGATGCAATCAGACTCAATGCGAGTGCACTTGCAATGTCTATCTTTGTTGGCTCAAAATATGAACATCAAACTATTGTAAATCTTGGAAAATTAGTTAGTAAAGCAGAAAAATATGGAATTCCTGTATTGGCTGTTACTGCAGTTGGAAAAGAATTGGGAAAGGATGAAAGATATCTCTCATTGGCATGCAGAATTGCAGCTGAGCAAGGAGCACATATTGTTAAAACATACTATTGTGAAAATTTTGAAAAAGTTGTTCAATCATGTCCTGTTCCAATAATTGTTGCAGGAGGAAAGAAAATTCCAGAACGTGATGCATTACAATTAACATATAACTCAATTAAAGGCGGTGCAGTTGGCGTTGATATGGGACGAAACATCTGGCAATCAGATCATCCTGTTGCAATGATTAAGGCAGTACGAACTATAGTTCATGGAAATTCAAATGTTGAGCAAGCATACGACTATTACAAAAAACTAGTCAGCGAAGGTCCAAAAATGACAAATAAATCAAAGAAACCTACTCAAGACAAATCAAAGAAACCTACTCAAACTAAGAAATAGGCTATCCCTCTATCTTTGAGAGATGAATGTGTGCAATTTTCCATGTTGGTTGTTTTACCAACACAAATGTTGCCCTTCCTTTAATTTTCATGTGCTCTCCTGTGAATGCTTTGTTATCGACTAGCATTCCTTGTTGAATTAACTCCATTGCTACTATTGCAGCATCTCCAAAAATACTAATTTTCGGATTTTTTATTTCATAACTATAGTCTGAAATACTAATGAATCTTAATTCTTCTAATTCGATTGTAGTTTGATAATCTTTTAGATCATATGGTGGTAAATCACTAAAGCTTGAAAATTTAGGATCATCAAGATGTATGTCTTTTAGTTGTGTTAGATCTTTTGTTACTCCCGCTTGAAATAATGTTTCAATAATTTTTATGATTTCTTCACTATCTATCAAAACAATCAATTTTGAATATGAAAATTATCAGTTT
>Ga0208748_1000559_pt1 | contig 18826 bp, 15 predicted proteins | sample Knorr_S7_td_Bott_FD_185599 | JGI IMG/M metagenome (GOLD analysis project Ga0208748, IMG submission 185599) | Marine microbial communities from Southern Atlantic Ocean transect - Knorr_S7_td_Bottom_ad_4513_LV_A (SPAdes) (version 2) | ecosystem: Environmental > Aquatic > Marine > Oceanic | place... | reverse complement strand
CCAATATTGATGATTTGTTATTTTGTTTAATGACGCTCGGTGACGATAGGATTGTCAATCAAGTATATATTTTAGGTCAATGTGTTTATAAAAAAATGGAGATTCACTAATGGCAAAACTCACAACCCACGTTCTTGATACCAGCTCGGGTATGCCAGCCAAAAATGTAGCAATCAAGGTATATCAATGTCAGAATGGCAACCCAATTCTCGTTAAAACCACGCAAACAAATTTGGATGGCCGTTGTGATGAGCCATTATTGTCCGACGCCCACTTAATGACAGGCAGTTATCAGATTGAGTTTGATGTTGAGCAATATTTCAATGAGAAGGGGGTCGACAGTCCTTTTTTAAAAGATGTGGTGGTTCGTTTTTACATCAGTGATGCCAGTGAAAATTATCATGTACCTTTGCTGATTTCTCCATTTAGCTACTCAACCTACCGAGGCAGTTAGTGAAATTTTTACTTAATCAAAATATAAAGGCTGTATCGTTGGGTGGAATAAACCCCAATACAACTGTATTGCAATGGCTAAGAAGCAATGACTTGACTGGCTCCAAAGAAGGTTGCGCTTCAGGTGATTGCGGCGCCTGTACAGCGGTTGTTGGCGAATTGATTGAGGTTGGCGGCAAGCAAACTTTGGAATACAAAAGTATTAATACGTGTATTGCGCTGGCTTGTGGTTTGGTTGGCAAACACTTGGTGACGGTTGAAGGTCTGAGTGAGAATGGCCGATTGCACCCTGTGCAACAGGCCATGGTATCTGAACATGGATCACAATGTGGTTTTTGTACACCTGGTTTTGTGATGTCATTATTTGCTTTATACCACAATGAAACAACCATAGACCTAGCCAAAATCAATAACAATTTGTCGGGTAATTTATGTAGATGTACAGGCTATCAGCCTATTATTAATGCTGCTTTTTTAGCTTTTGCTAGCAAAGATGACAATGAGGGCGACTACTACAGTAGAAATCAAAAACAGATAATTCGAGCATTGGTAGAGTTAAGCCACACTGACACTGTTCGTTGTTCATACCAAGGCACTCATTATGATGCACCAGTGGGTATCGATCAATTGTCGGATATTTTAAATAAGAATCCAGGGGCGAGAATTATTGCAGGTGGCACTGATTTAAGCTTAGACATTACTCAGAAATTACAAGAATTTGAGCACATCGTCAATGTTCAAAGAGTTCGTGAATTGCAGAGTATTGAAGATCGTGAGTTGGAATTAGAAATTGGTGCTGCAGTCAGTTTTCATTCGGCTTGGTCGAATTTAATTAAATATTGGCCCTCATTAGAGCCTTTCTTACACCGTTTTGGTTCAATGCCTATTCGAAACTGGGCAACAATTGGGGGTAATATCGCCAATGCTTCGCCGATTGGTGACATGCCGCCGGTGTTGATTGCACTAAATGCAACCTTAAGACTTAGAAAGGGCTCAAAGACTCGGTTAGTAAAACTGGAGGATTATTTTGTTGATTACAAACAAACCTTACTTGAAGATGGAGAGTTTATTCAAAGTATTATCATCCCCAAACTGTCTAGTGAAGAACAACTCATCCTGCATAAGATATCCAAGCGATTTGAAGACGATATTTCTGCAGTTTGTATGGCTATTAAAGTGCGCATGGATGCAAGGCGCATAATAGACGTTTGTGTTGCCTTTGGCGGCATGGCCGCTACACCAAAGCGCGCCACTCATCTTGAGCAAACACTTCTTCAAAATTGGGATAAGGCCAACCTCAAAGAGTTGGCATATATTGCATTGAAAGATGATTTTTCTCCTCTGAGTGACATTCGAGCCTCCTCTAAGTATCGACTACAGGTTTCAACAAATTTGGTGCAAAAAACCATCCTAAATCTTGCGGGGGAGTTCGTTCCGAACTTAGCTAACGTATACGAATATGAATCGCAAATTGGGGGTGGTTAATGTGGGTGCAGTGAATCAACAATTAACCAACAAGTCGAATAGTGCAATTGGCTTAGCAATTCCCCATGATAGCGCACACATGCATGTGCAAGGCAGTGCGCCATACATTGATGATATGCCAATGCATGGCAACACATTGCACGCAGCCTTTGCACTGAGCAAGATTACACATGGCAAGATTAATACGATTGATATTTCTCTTGCGAAAAATGCAAGAGGCGTGCATAGCATAATGTTGGCAGAAGATATAAACCACTTAAACATTGGCCCAATACGCCACGACGAACCCCTGTTGGCTAAAGATGAGGTTTTATTTTGTGGTCAAGCGTTGGCCGCGGTATTGGCAGACAGCCATGAAAATGCCCGAAAAGCTGCGGCACTCATTAAAGCAGATATTACTCAGCTTGATGCCATTGTCACTGTGGAGCAAGCCATGTCACATAATAGCTTTTTGGATAAGCCGCTTGAAATGCATACGGGTAATGCAGAGAATGCTATCGACTCGGCAAAGCACTATTTAACAGGAAACTTGACTATTGGTGGGCAGGAACATTATTATTTGGAATCGCAAGTTGCGTTGGCTATACCAACTGAAAATAAAGAACTTGTTGTGCATTCATCCACTCAAAATCCTACAGAGGTACAGCATCTGGTGGCGCATGTTTTGGATATTCCACAACACTCTGTAGAAGTGATAACCAGACGAATGGGCGGTGGTTTTGGTGGCAAGGAGACTGATTCATCACAGCTGGCATGCATATGCGCTTTATTTGCGCAGCAAACACAGTGCCCTGTAAAAGCTAGATTATCTCGCGGTGACGATATGTTAATGACAGGTAAACGACATGATTTCAAGGTTGATTACCGAGTGGGTTTTGACGACCAGGGTCGTATTGCGGGTCTTGTTATTGATTTTGCTGCACGTTGCGGCTATTCACTAGATTTATCATCAGCGATTGTAGCACGCACTTTATTTCATGCTGACAACGCTTATTATTTGCCCAATGCGAGTTTTCGTGGGTTTCTTTGCAAAACCAACACCGCTTCAAATACTGCATTTAGGGGGTTTGGCGGCCCGCAGGGCATGCTGGCAATTGAGAACATCATAGAGGAAGTTGCCAATCGCTTGTCAATGGATGCTCTTGACGTAAGAAAAGCCAACTTCTACCAAAAGCAAAAGAATAATGTCACACCCTATGGGCAAATCATTGAAGACAATATCATCAACGAGCTGACTGAGGAATTGGTAATCGATGCGCACTATCAACAACGTCGCCAAGCTATAGAGGTGTTTAATAAAAATAACAAATACATCAAAAAGGGTTTGGCTCTGTCGCCAGTCAAATTTGGAATTTCTTTTACCAAGAAATTTTTAAATCAGGCAGGTGCTTTGGTTCATGTTTATAAAGATGGCAGTATTTATCTGAATCATGGTGGTACGGAGATGGGTCAAGGGTTATTTATCAAAGTAAAGCAAGTTGTTGCCAATGAGTTTGGTGTTGAGTTGGATTGTGTCAAGGTGTCGGCAACCAGTACAGCTAAAATCCCCAATACCTCAGCGACAGCAGCATCCTCTGGTTCAGATTTAAACGGTATGGCGGCCAGAGAGGCTTGCATTCGAATTAAGAAAAACATGCTTGAATTTGCTACCAAGCATTTTGATTTGAGTGAAAGTGAGATCACTTTTGCTAATGCACAAGTTCAGCTTGGCGAGAAAAATATGTCGTTTGATGATTTTGTTGCTTTGGCCTATTTAAATCGAGTGGAGTTGTTTAGCAATGGTTTTTATAAAACACCGAAAATTCATTACGATGAGGCTAAAGCTTGTGGGCGACCTTTTTATTACTACTCATACGGTGCCTGTGTAAGTGAAGTTGTTCTTGATTGTTTAACCGGTGAATACAAGCTAATAGCTGTTGATATTTTGCATGATGTTGGCGCGTCCCTTAACCCAGCCATTGATATGGGTCAGATAGTGGGTGGTTTTATCCAGGGTATGGGCTGGCTTTGCTCAGAGGAGTTAAAGTGGGATGAAAAAGGCGTGCTATTAACTACCGGCGCTTCAACTTACAAAATTCCTGCAATTGGCGACACCCCCAAGCACTTTAAAGTAAAAATTAAGCCCAATATCTCTAATCATGAAAATACAATTCATAAATCAAAAGCAGTGGGTGAGCCCCCCCTTATGTTGGCAATATCAGTGTGGCTGGCCATCAAAAACGCCATATCAAATTCAGGCTCTAGTTGCAAAACACCTTTGAGTGCCCCGGCCAGTTTTGAGCAAGTTTTTTTTCAGTTAAATCAATTCAGTGAGAAAGAATGATGAACTGGATGCAATCACTCAAGGATATACATAATCAGCAAATTGATTATGTCGTCCTCAGCGTCGTTGAGACCAAAGGCTCTACCCCTTGCAGAACTGGGGACAAGGTAATATTTACAGGCCATAGCCCAATGTTTGGTAGTATTGGTGGCGGTAATTTGGAATATCAAGCGCTTAACCATGCAGGTAACTTATTAACCCAGAAGACTAATAATATTACAATCCAAAAATATCCACTTGGCGCAACTTTGGGTCAATGCTGTGGAGGTTATGTTAAGGTGCTGTTTGAAAGCTTTGTTGATCAAAATTCCAAATTGACAACGAAAGGCACCTGGCTTGAAACTGTAACAAGTTTAAATGAAAAACAGGCAGATTTTGTTGTTGCTACGATAATTAACAGTGAAACAGAAAAGTACCCCAGTGGTGAAAAGTCTGTTTATTCGGAAAACCAAAATGGCTTTACCTTTGATGATGCAGAACTCACTAAAAAGTTGTGTGATGGCGCTGATAATTTATTAACTGCAATTGATAACACCTCAATTACTGAATACTTAACGACTGCGGGCGCGTTGGTTGAAGTCTGTTATGAAAAATTTTCTAACAGTCAGTTACAAGTTGTGGCGGTATTTGGCGCAGGACACATTTCACAAGCACTAATGCCTATTTTAATCAAGCTGCCGGTAAGAATATATTGGATTGATGACAGAAAAACTCAGTTTGAGGAATATTTAGGTGATATCGGCGACATCAGCCTTATTTGTGATGACTTCGTTGGCGTAATAGACGATTTGCCTAAAAACATATACTCTTTGGTCATTACTTACAGTCATCGACTTGATTATGATATTTGTGAGAAGATTTTAACTCGCGATAGTTTTAGTTATTTAGGTGTCATTGGCTCAACTATTAAAGGTAATAAATTTAGAGATCGATTGCGCCATAAGGGTTGGCCAGAGAAGAAAGTAAATGAATTAATTTGTCCTATAGGGGCAAAACATAAATTCTTCAAGTCACCAGGTGCGATTGCTGTTTCTCTTGCCATGGATTTATTAAATTTTCTGGAGCAAAAGAAACAGTCGGAAATATTATGAAATATCAATTAGAACTTCAAAACATATGTAAATCTTACGGTAGTTTAAAAGCAAACGAAGACATTACACTTGGTATTAAGCCAGCAAGCATTCATGCGTTACTGGGGGAAAATGGCGCTGGTAAATCTACCTTAGTCAAAATCATATATGGTTCATTGCAATCAAATAGCGGCACAATGAAATGGTGTGATCAAGACTATAAACCAAATAGCCCTTTTGAGGCAAGAGAAAAAGGTCTGGCAATGGTGTTCCAGCATTTCTCTTTGTTTGAGTCACTAACAGTTGCTGAAAACATTATCCTTGGTCTTGATGGTGTTGGACTGGACAGTGACTATATAGAGCAAATTACAAAATATTCAAAACAATATGGCTTAAATGTTAATGCACAACAAGTTGTCGGTGATTTGTCCGTTGGCGCAAGGCAGCGTGTGGAAATAATCCGTTGCTTGATGCAAGAACCGAAGTTATTGATTATGGATGAGCCCACCTCGGTTCTAACACCTCAAGAAGTATCTGATTTGTTTATTACACTGCGCAAACTGGCGGAGAACGGTTGTACCATTTTATATATTTCTCATAAGCTTGAAGAGGTTCGTCAAATTTGCCATCAGGCAACAATTTTGCGGGGCGGAAAGTTAATACAAAATTGCAACCCTCAAGAACACAGTAAACGCGAACTTGCGGAGATGATGATTGGCAAAAAGTTAATCAATTTAGCGCGCAGTAATATAAAAATTGGAGAGGATGTTTTTTCAATAAACAACTTAAGTAAAAAATCTGAAGAAATGTTTGGTGTTGACTTGCATGACATTTGTTTAACCGTAAAAGAGGGCAGTATTGTCGGAATAGCGGGAGTTGCTGGAAATGGCCAGGATGAATTAATGCACCTTCTGATCGGTGAAAAAAAGTCTCCAGAGGGAGTGTTAATTTTTAAAGGTAAGGATATTGGCAAACTAAATTCACATCAAAGAAGACAGCTGTCAATGTTTTTTACTCCTGAAGAGCGTCTCGGCCACGGTGCGGTAGCTGATATGAAGCTGGATGAAAATATGCTACTTAGTAGACCTCAAAAAAGTGAAATGACAAATTATGGTGTGATAAATTGGCAGCAAGTTGAGATGCTTACACAGCGGGTCATCACTGATTTTGATGTCCAAACTCAGTCCAGTAAAATGTTGGCTCAATCATTGTCAGGTGGAAATTTACAAAAATTTATGGTTGGTAGAGAGTTGATACAAAATCCAGATTTGTTAATTGTTGCTCAACCAACCTGGGGGGTCGATGCAGGTTCTGAAAATCACATTCATCAGTCACTTATAACACTGGCTGAACAAGGCTCTGCCATACTAATTATTTCTCAAGACTTGGATGAGGTTCTTACTCTTTGTGAACAAGTGCACGTGATAACAGCTGGAAAACTATCTCCAGCTGTTGACATGCAAGACAATGGCTTGGAGAAATTATCACAACTCATGGTGGGGGGTAAAAGCAATGATTAATATAGAGCAACGCACGGACAGTTCAGCAAAGATGGTTATTCTTGCTCCAATTCTTGCGCTTACGTTAACCGCAATTTCTACAATGATCATTTTTCTTTGGGCAAGTCTAGATGTAATGAACGCCTTTTATGTGTTTTATATTGAGCCTTTAACGGGAAAATACAACCTCTCAGAATTACTGGTGAAAGCCGCCCCCTTAATGATGATCGCATTGGGACTGTCTATCGGTTTTAGAGCGGGTGTGTGGAATATTGGCGCTGAAGGGCAATACATAATTGGCGCAATTTCAGGAGGCGCTGTAGGCCTTTATTATTATAACGTTGAAGCTACTTGGCTAATCCCCCTTATGGCTTTTGCAGCGGTTCTTGGTGGGATGGGCTATGCCGGAATCGCCGCATTCCTGCGAACTAGGTTTCAAGTTAATGAGATATTAGTAACATTGATGCTTACATATGTTGCAATACTGTTTCTCAGTGCAATGGTTTTTGGTCCTTTACGTAACCCTGATGGTTTTAATTTTCCTGAGAGTCGAATCTTTCACGATAGCGCAACTCTACCTATTATTTGGCAGGGCACTCGCGCTCACATCGGTTTTATAATTGCCCTACTTTTCGCTGGTGTCACATGGTTTATTACCAAAAAACATATGTTTGGCATGCAAATAAAGATTAGTGGTAGCGCGCCTCGTGCAGCGAGATTTGCAGGCTTTAATGAAAATAAAACCATTTGGTACACCCTTCTTATTTCTGGAGGTTTGGCCGGCCTCGCCGGGCTATTTGAGGCTGCCGGTCCGGTAGGTCAATTAGTACCACACTTGCCAGTCGGTTACGGTTTTACAGCAATCATTGTTGCTTTTTTAGCGCGCTTACACCCCATTGGTATTGTGTTTACATCTCTATTAATCGCTCTTACCTACATGGGTGGAGAGAATGCGCAAATCACCCTTCAGCTGCCGAGTTCAATTACCAGTGTTTTTCAAGGGATGCTGCTTTTTTATTTCCTAGCCTGCAATGTGCTAATAGAGCACAAAGTTGCCTTCTCATTTAATTGGAGTAAGTAGATTATGGATGAATTAGCAATCCAAATTATTTTAGGTATCAGTGTTGCTTCAGTACCGCTAATTTTCGCTGCCATTGGTGAGTTGGTCGTTGAGCGCTCAGGAGTGCTCAATCTCGGTGTAGAGGGTATGATGATAATGGGTGCAATTATCGGGCTTGTTGTGCAATACCACACGGGCAGTGGTCTACTATCAGTAATAGCAGCAATGGCTGCGGGTATGTTAATGGCTAGTATTTTTGCCTTTCTGACACAGTTATTTCTAACCAATCACGTCGCAACTGGCCTTGCTTTGACGCTTTTCGGCTTGGGAGTTGCTGCATTTATTGGTAAGAACTACAGTGACATAACGGTGACAAGAATTAGTGCGCTTCATATCCCCTGGTTTTCTGATCTACCCGTGATTGGCTCCTTAGTGTTTGGCTATGATCCATTGTTTTACCTTGCAATACTGATGGTATTTTTGGTTTGGTGGTTTCTATTTAAAACCAAACGAGGGTTAATATTAAGAGCTATAGGAGACAACCATGATGCAGCACATGCCATAGGACATCAAGTTATTCGCTACCGCGTATTAGCAATATTGTTTGGTGGTGGTATGGCTGGTATTGGAGGCGCTTATCTGTCACTTGTTCAGGTGCCAATGTGGGTTGAGGGAATGAGTGCTGGCAGGGGGTGGATTGCTATTGCGTTGGTTGTTTTTGCCTCATGGCAGCCATTTAAAGTTATTGTTGGTGCACTTATCTTTGGCGGCATTAGCATATTGCAATTACACGCCCAAGCATTTGGCGTTTATATTCCTGCCCAATATCTATCAATGTTGCCATATTTAATGACCATTATCGTGTTGGTTAGTTTGAGAATCGGCAGTAAATCAAACACAAATCGTACAATGCCCAATTGCTTGGGCAAAGTATTTCACTCAACATCATAGTTATTACTAATAAGGAGGAAAAAATATCTTAAAAAACAAAGTGATAAAATATATACTTAACACAAAGTAAGAAAATATGTTTTAATAAAAGATGGAGTACAAAAAGAGGAAGTTTGTTTAATAAAAAAAAGGAGATATAATATGTTTAGTACAAAATTGATAAATATAATAAAAATATCGTTACTGACCTCAGCATTGGCTATTTCTAGCAGTGTACTTGCTGACGTTACTAAAGTGGCTTTTATCTATGTTGGACCAACTGGAGATCACGGCTGGAATTATCAACATGATGAAGGCAGAAAACAGCTCGAAGCGCATTTTGGTGATGACGTTGAGGCAACTTATATCGAAAGCGTGCCTGAAGGTCCTGATGCAGAGCGTGTTATCACGCAACTTGCCAACAAGGGTAATGACATTATATTCACGACGTCGTTCGGCTATATGAACCCCACCCTGAAAGTAGCAAAACTTTTCCCAGACGTTAAGTTTGAACATGCTACCGGCTACTTGCGCAGTGACAATGTTTCTACCTACTCAGCAAGATTCTACGAAGGTAGACACGTCATTGGTAAGATTGCAGGCAAGATGACCAAGAGCAATGTGATTGGTTATATTGCGTCATTCCCGATTCCAGAAGTTATTCGTGGGATTAACGCCTCTTACTTAGCGGCAAAATCTGTTAACCCAGATATAGAGATGAAAATCATTTGGGTTTACACTTGGTACGATCCAGGTAAAGAGTCTGATGCGGCTAACGCGCTGATTGATCAGGGTGCTGATATCATTATGCAACATACTGATTCGGCAGCAGCAATGGTTGTGGCAGAGGAACAAGGTATTTATGCCTTTGGTCAGGCCTCTGATATGGGTGCGTTTGGTCCAAATGCTCAGCTGACAGCTATTATTGACGACTGGGGTCCATACTATATCCAGAGAGTGCAAGATTTAAGAGATGGCACTTGGGAGTCAATGGATACATTTGATGGTGTTAAAGAAGGCATGGTGGAATTTGCACCGCTTTCAGACAAACTACCAGCTGATGTTAAAGCAATGGCACAACAAGCGATTGATGACTTAAGAGCGGGTACTATACATCCGTTCACTGGTCCAATCAACAAACAAGACGGAAGCCCATGGTTAGCTGATGGTGAAACGCCACCTATGTTCCCTGATGTAATCACTATGGATTTTTATGTAGAAGGAATTGACAGTAAGTATCCTAATTAATAAAAATTCATTTAAGCTTTAATGTCAATCGCGCCCCAAGGCTATTTTGCTTGGGGCGCGATTTCATTTCGGGGGTGAGAATGTTTTATAATATGTTATGTCAAAGCCATCATACGACTGGTTAAACAAACTACCTAAGGTTGAATTGCACCTTCACTTGGAAGGCTCACTCGAGCCTGAACTGATGTTTTTCCTTGCTCAAAGAAATGGAATAGAATTACCATACAAGAGTGTTGAAGAAATAAGGAGTGCTTACCAATTTAACAATTTACAAGATTTTCTAGATATCTATTATCAGGGTGCTGAAGTTTTACAAAAAGAGCAAGATTTTTACGACTTGACCTGGGCCTATTTGCAAAAGTGCCATTCGCAAAACGTTATTCATGTCGAGCCATTTTTTGATCCTCAAACACACACCTGTCGTGGTATTTCATTCGAAACAGTTATCAATGGAATTAGTCACGCTTTAGAGGACGGTGAAAAAAAACTTGGAATTTCATATCAACTAATCATGTGTTTCTTGAGACATCTTAGCGAGTCAGATGCTATTGAAACTTTAAGGTCTGCAGAGAAATTTATTGACAAAATACATGGTGTTGGCCTAGATAGTTCTGAAAAAGGCAATCCACCAGAAAAATTTACGCGCGTCTTTGCAAAAGCAATCGAACTGGGATTTAAGTCAGTAGCACACGCCGGTGAAGAAGGCCCTGCGGAGTATATTTGGGGTGCTATTAAAGAATTAAAAGTTTCTCGCATTGATCATGGTGTTCGCGCTCTTGATGATCCTGAGCTTGTTACTTATCTTATCGATGAAAAAATACCTCTTACAGTCTGCCCTTTATCCAACACCAAGCTCTGTGTTTTTAGAGATATGTCTGAACATACCATTTTACAAATGCTGGACTTAGGGTTAAAAGTTTGTGTCAATTCTGATGATCCAGCCTATTTTGGCGGTTATATGACCGAAAACTTCAACGAGCTGGCTAAACACTTATCTCTATCTAAAGACCAAGCAAAAATGCTTGTTATAAATAGCATTAATGCAAGCTTTACCGATGAAGTTCGTAAAGCTGAACTCTATAATTCGTTAAATTCATTTATTAATTCATAGCTAATGAATAAAGTTTACGATATATTTGTAATTGGAGGAGGTATATCCAAATTCAACACATAGCAACTTGTGGTATTTTCGATAAAAAACAATGGCCTGAAGGCTCTCACTGTAGAGATTTTGGCTTTATAAGCTCTAATCTAAAGAACAATTTTGATAATATAGAAGTTAATCAAAAAATAGATGCTTCTGACCATCAGCCAGTTGTATTGAACCTCTCTTAATTAAGTATCTAAATAATCCTCCTAAATAGCATTAGTTTCTCTCTTTACTGACTAACAATAACTTTATTATTAACCTTAGTTCCAATATCAATCATCATTTCATTGTGTATCATCAATAATTAATTTTTATTAAAAAATTAGATACCAATTTCTTTTGGTAATGCTATTAAAATATGGTCTAGAAGTGCGGTAATCAAGTGATCTCTTATAAAGGAACCTTATGATAGTTTGTGTTGGGCCTATTTTTCTAGATAGAGTTGTAAAGATTGATAGCTTTCCTGAAAAACCAATAAAACTAGTGGCTAAGAGTCTTGAAAAGAGGCTAGGAGGGCCGGCAGCGGTTGCTAGTTTTGCGGTAAATATTCTTGGTGAGAACTCTGAACTTGTCAGTCGCTTTGGTGATGATGATGCTGCTGATTTTTTGCAATCTGAGCTTAATCAATACAATATCAATTTTGACAAATCAATTACAGTAAATGGTGCACTTTCATCTCAAAGTCATATTTTTGAAGACAATCATGGCGAAAGAATGCTGGCGGTATTTAATGAGAAAAAACTATTGGGTGAAAAAACACTTCCTAGCTTTAATTTTACAAAAGAGCAAACCTATTTAATTGACGCACACTGGATTGAGGCTGCTCATTACGTTGCTAAAAATACTTTCGATCGTAGCATTAAATGCGTTGTCGACTTAGACAATTTTTCTAAAAATAAAACAGTTGAAGAGATTATTAATTATTCATCTCATCCCATTTTTTCTGAAACTGGTTTACTTCAATATACAAATGGTAAGTCTATAATTGATTCTTTGAAAAACCTATACCATGATAACAATAAGTTTTATGCTGTTACTCTTGGGTCTGAGGGAGTTTATTGGATTGATAAAGGTAAGATTTATCATTGCTCAGCGCCAGAAATAAATGTAGTCGAAACTAATGGCGCTGGTGATGTATTTCATGGTGCTTTTGCTAGATTTATTCATGCCAATAAAACAATACAAGAATCTATCGAATTAGCAACAGCAGCTGCTTCACTGAAGTGCTCTAGAAGTGGAGGAATACGTGCAATACCAAACTATGATGAACTGATTAAATTCTCAGATCAATTAAAACCAACAACGGAAATAAAACAACCATGAAAAAAATATTAATTACTGAGTTTATGGAGCAGGACAGCGTTGACAGTATTTCTGAAGTGTTTGATGTGATGTATGATCCAAGTCTTCATGAAAACGTAGAAAGGCTAAGCGCTCAAATAGCTTTGGTTGAGGCAGTAATTGTTAGAAATAAAACGCAACTCAACGAAGCACTGCTTTTAAAGGCGAGCAACTTAAGGTTTGTAGGACGTTTAGGTGTAGGTTTAGATAATATTGATACTAACTATTGCTCAAACAATAATATTTTTGTACAGCCTGCAACTGGAATGAATGCTGATTCGGTTGCTGAGTACGTAATTGCTTGCGCACTTTCTTTGTTAAAAAATATTCCTATTTCTCATAGTGGTACTGTGTCAGGTCAGTGGCCCAGGACATCAGTAGAATCAAGAGAGTTAGGAGGCAAAACCCTAGGTTTGCTAGGCTTTGGCGTTATTGGCAAGAAAGTCAGTCGACTAGCTCAAGTTTTTGGTGCAAATGTCATTGCTTATGACCCATTTGTTAAATCATCAGATGCTGAAAATCTGGGCGTTTCATTGACTACTCAAGAGGAGCTTTTTAGTCTTTCTGATGTTATATCAATTCACCTACCACTTACGGATGAAACTAGGGATCTAATGAATTTAAGCTCTTTCAATAAGATGAAGAAAAATCCAATTATTATTAACTCATCAAGAGGTTCAATTATTAATGAAAATGATCTCTTAAGGGCCTATAAAGAAAACTTGATTGGTGGTTTTGCTCTTGATGTATACAACTCGGAGCCTGTAATAGAAGAGTTTTATAAAGAGATTACGAGTTCAATGAATTGCATTCTGACCCCTCACACTTCGGGTGTTACAGTTGAATCAAATGTAAGAGTTAGTCAATTTATAGCTGACAAGGTTATTAAGTTTTTAGCAGATTAAAGATTAAACTCACTCATCTGAACAACTCTACCTTCTTTGATGGAGATCTCAGCTGCCTCTCCAATTGCCACAGCAATGAGGCCATCATTTAGTGACACTTCAGGCTTGGTATTGTTGCGGATTGCCTTTATAAAAGATTGGTGCTCATAGTAAGTAGAGCCGTGGTGGTGGCCAGCCTCAAGAATTTTTGCATCTACAGCTATAGTTTCCTTTGTGGCTGAATTATTTTTTCTTAGACCAATTCTTAGATCTGAATTAGCTATTCCTGACTGATTGGATGGAACTTCTGTTTCAATTTTTCCTGCAGAGCCAACAGCGCATAATTCTTCTTGGAATTCTGAATTTTCAGCAAACATGCATAAGTCTAAAAAAGTTCTTACTCCATTTTCGAAATCGACAATTACAAATGCATTGTCTAGGATATCAGGAGTCATTCCATCATACGTCTCATCCAAATGATTAACGTCTTGATTGCCACTCGCATAAACCTTTAAGGGCTCACTCTGGGCAATTAATCTCATTAAATCAAAGAAGTGGCAGCACTTTTCAACCAATGTGCCTCCAGTTTTTATTGAAAAACGATTCCAGTCATCAACTTTATGTAAAAAAGGGAATCGATGCTCTCGAATAGTAAGCATTTGCAAATTACCTATCGTCTTGTTATGAATCTCTTGAATCATTTTTTGAACTGGCGGCATATAGCGATACTCCATAGCAGTCCAAATAACGCCTGGATAGTTACTAGTTAGTTTCGCAAACTCCTTGCAATCTTCTACAGTTGTGCATAAGGGCTTCTCTATTAACAGGTGCGCGTTAGACTTGAGGACACCCTTTAAAACCTCTATATGGGTAAAGTTGGGCGTAGCAATAATGTACGCATCTGCAATATCTGCCTCAACAAGGTCTTCATAATTATCAAAAATTTCGACTTCATTTTTTAACAAATTTAGACAGTCTTTAATTGATTGTTCACTAGTATCACAAATGGCAACGACTTCTGCGTCATCTATAATTTCGATGTTGAGTATGTGCTCTTGGCCCATACATCCCGCACCAATAATTGCATATTTGATTTTGTTTGTCATAGTGTATAAGTTGGAATGTTCATTTGGTTGCCAAAATGAATGAGCTTATCAGACACGTCACCATAGGTAAAGGCTACATGATGTTCAAGGCCACCTTTGAACATTTGTTCTGCTTTATGTGCGCTATCCTCACCTAAGCTGATTACGCCTGATGTTCCTGAGAAAGAGTTTGGTCTGTCAATAACAGAACCCTTCAAAACAAAAAATTGAAGCTTATTTCGAGCTTTTGAGACTCTAAAAATAGTTATTTCACCAGACTTAAGGCTGAAATCATGGAGTAGTGGTTTTTTTCTGTTTGAGTGAATACCAGATTTGGCAGTTCCTTCTTTTGCCATACTTATAGGGGCAAGACCGCAATGCCAAAAAACTAAAGAGTTGTCAGCCTTGTCAACATCAACAATATCTACTAGGAGTGACGGATTGTCATTCATTTGATTAAGTATATTGCAGCTTATTCCTCCTAAAACATCAGCCTCACAAGCGCAGCTTACCTTTTTTTCATTCATCATGGCCATCGGTCCACAAGATGCGCAGCCATACTCAGTAAACATTTCTGGCCAACATCTAATTGCAAAGGCGTCTAGATTATGCTTGTCTTTTAAACTTTCCAAACCATGGTAGATTGAAATACTTTTATCAAACTCATCTTGTACAAGTTCTTCGGTTCCCTGAAGGTATCCAGAAATAGCTGTTTTAGTTTTTTCAATTGTATTTGTATCGACATTTTTTGCCTCCTCAAATAGGTCATCTAATTCAAGATTTATTAAAGAAACATTGAGCTTATCTGTCACTTCATCTTGATCATAGTCGCAGGTATCAAAGCCTTCAGGTCTGGCGCCAATGATTCCAATTGTTTGCTTATCAATGGTATAGTTAAAATCGCTTTGATCATTACTTATAGTTGCTTCATTCCATGAAGTATTCTCATTATTATTGCTGCTCTCAATGAACTTAGAAAATGATAATTTATTGACCTTGGCATCACTTTCCATGATGATGAAGTCGGGAGAAATATTATTTTTAATTAGAGAGTGCATACCAAGATTAAGTCCGCAGATAGAGTTCAGTCTCAATCTGCCACCAGTTCTAGGCTCGGGAAATGAGACAATACAAATTGGCTTGTTTATAGTCTTAGCAAAATTTAAAATAAATTTTGCATCAGTAAAGGTAGTTTGGAAAAGGAAAATTTTCCCACATTCATTACTTTTAAAAAAATCTAACGCTTTATTAGCAATTTCATCATTTGTAATTAACTGATCAAAGCCAATTGTTTCTGATGATATAGACTCCAAAAGATCTTTAGCTTGTCTGAATTTAGATTCAGCAAACTCAACATCAAAAGTCTCTCTTGCAAGGGCTAAATATCCAATCATTCAAAACTTCCAAAATTTTTAGTGAAGTTTTCAGGATCTTCAATTTTAAATCCATTAGTAAAGTATGTTTCAAGAGATTGAGCACTTTTAGCAGTCAACTCATTGAGCTTATTGACGTAGTTGATGGAGTCAGTTTTTAAACCATTTTCAACCATTTTGATGTCTGGATAACTGTTAAAGGCATCGAGCCAAATCGTTCTTCCAGCAAGGTATCCAGAAGCGCCATTTTTATAGGCCAGTTCAAGGCATTTATAGAACGATTCTTTGCCCATTCCAGAAGACAGAACAACCCATGGTTTGTCATTGGTTGCTTCAGCTAGATTGCTGAATGCAGCTTCAGTTTCCATGGAAATATCACCCTGTAGTGCACTGCTATCTACTGGACTTTCAAGCTTAAAAATGTCTACCTTGTATTTCTTCTTAGCAAACTCTTTAACGCTATCAATCACATGCTGTGTATTTTTTAGTTTTTGCTCTTGATATTCTGTTGTATGGTTTTCATCATCTTGGAAGGGATATACTAGAAGTTCAAGCAAAAAAGGGATATTGTATTTTTCACATTGTTCACCAATTTGTTGGACATATTGTTTTTGATGTTCAATTGATTTGATCTCTGCATCAGGTCGATACCAAGCAAGAACTTTAACCGCATCACCGCCAGCTTTTTTTATTTTTTCAACACTCCAGTTATTAATATTTTCAGAATATCTTCCTTTCGCTGTCTCTAGAAATTTATGTTCCTCAAGAGTAATAACAAGACCTTTTGAGTTATTGTTATCAAGGATATTAGAAATAGAATAGTGAGGATCCATCAATACTGCAGTTGCAAGGTGAGATAGGTTCGAAGCAATTAATCTTTTGCACTCGACAACTTGATCATAAGTGTACTCTTTGCCTGTTGCTTCTTTGATAATATTAAAGATAGGAGGCCTTTGATCAACAGCGAGCATTTGAAAATGGTTGTTATCATTACAAATTTTTTTTAAATGTATTAGCTTTCCAAGATTATTAGTTGTCATATATTTTTTTGATTTATTAATTTTTTTGAAGAATAACTTATTGCCATACAGCATCTCGTACTAGGCTCTAACGATTGGGTTTCCTGCCAATAAAAAACATCAATTACGGCAACCATTAATTACCTAACTATTGGAATTACTAGCAACAACAATCTCGATATTATTGCTATTGCATAGGTCGATTATTTCTAAAGGTGGTTGGGTGTTTGTGACCAGTATGTCAACTTCAGATATATTGCCAATGAGCATTGGAGCAGTGCTATCAAACTTAAAATTATCTGCAACAAGTATTAATTTTCGACAGTGATTAAATATCGCTTTTGAAATTTGAACTTCTTCATAATCAAAGTCCATCAATGCGCCATCATTATCAATAGCAGAGACGCCTACAACGGCGTAATCTACTTTAAATTGCTTAATAAAATCTGCTGTATTAATTCCAATGACAGCAGAATCAAGATTTCGAACCTTTCCTCCAGCCAACCAAACTTCAGCGTTATTAAATTGAACAAAAATATTAACGATATTAATATTATTGGTAATTACTTTAAGCCCTTGATGCAAATAAAGTGATTCTGCCACTAGTTCAGTTGTTGTTCCACTTTTTGTGCTATAGATGTTGCCAAGAACAATAGAAGAATTATCTGGGATAATTGCAGCAACTGCATCTGCAATTTCTTTTTTTTCATCACTAGCTAGAGATTTTCTAGATTTGTAAGCGAAATTATGCGCTTTAGAATAAAAAGCACCACCATGAGCACGAGTTAATAATTCTTGATCACAAAAATTATTTATATCGCTTCTTATAGTTTGTTGAGTGACTGAAAATGTTTCAGCTAAACTTTCAACACTTACATACCCTTCATCTTCTGCAAGAGAGAGTATATCGCGTTGACGTTTGTTTAGTTTTTTCATAATCAATCCATTATATTATATATTTAGATTTTCTTTTCATTTATTTTCGCTTTTTTTCTTATATTTTCTAATTAGTTGACATGCAGACATAATTCGTATATATTAATGCTAATTTTGATATAAATGAAAAATATCAAAAGAAGTAAAATGCCACCTGTTGTAATTGGTGGTAATCTACATAACGGTAGATTTTAAGCATAAATTTCGCGGTATTGGTTTTTTGCTATAGAGCTTGTAAGTTAAGTTTTTTTTACTAATAACGAAATTTAGTTTTTTTAATTTAATTTTGGAGAAAGATATGAAAAAAAGTATTATATTGGCATCTTTTCTTGCAATATCCTCATTTAGTGTAAGTGCAGCAGAGATAAAATTTGTTTGCTATCAAAACTCTAATGAGTGTGATGTTATTAAAGAAATGTCTGGCGTGTGGGAGTCTTCCACCGGTAATACAGTCAACATAGAGACGGTCAGCTACCAGGTTATAAGAGAACAACTCGAAAACGAGCTAGAATCTGACGCAGCACCTGACGTCGCAAGAGTAACAAATCTGGGTGGGCTGAATAAGTTCTACTTAGATTTAACACCTTACGTAGATGTTTCATACTGGGAGAAGAATTATGGTGCTACTTTGCCATGGTACAGAAAGCCTTCGGGTGATAATGGTATCTATGGCTGGCAAACTCAGTTAACGGTTACTGGTCCATATGTTAACGTTACTATGTTTGAGGATGCCGGTGTAGATATGCCTGAAGAGGGTTCATCTTGGGACGATTGGGCTGACGCCTTAAGAGTTGTTAAATCTGAACTTGGCTTAACTGCCGGTCTTGCAATGGACAGAACTGCTCATAGATGGGCTGGACCTGCCTTCTCATATGGAGCAAAATTTCATAAAGACGGTGTACCAATCCTAGTTGATGAAGGATTTAGAAAGTTTGCTGAGGTGTTTGTTGGTTGGCACGAAGAAGGCTTG
>Ga0208748_1000558_pt1 | contig 18844 bp, 17 predicted proteins | sample Knorr_S7_td_Bott_FD_185599 | JGI IMG/M metagenome (GOLD analysis project Ga0208748, IMG submission 185599) | Marine microbial communities from Southern Atlantic Ocean transect - Knorr_S7_td_Bottom_ad_4513_LV_A (SPAdes) (version 2) | ecosystem: Environmental > Aquatic > Marine > Oceanic | place... | reverse complement strand
ATAAGAATGACAACAATCCTTTGCTTTTTGAAAGCCTTTATTTCAAAACTTACTCATTACATTAGCAAAGGCCATTATTTTCAAATAATGTACAATTACGGGGTAGGCTGCTTCAGTAAGGACGATTCTCAAGGTCTGACAAGATTTGTGTCCGCGAATCGCTTTTCACTGGGATCTCTGAGCAAATATTTTCAAGAAGAAGATACGCTTTCTCTGGATTACAATAAAACAATTGAAAAAGGGAATTTTTTGACTTAGAGAAATACACAATAATTATTATGCTTGTTATAACTACACAAAACCCTTCCAGAAAGGAAAAATAAGTTATGTGGAAAATATGAGCAAATTAGGAATACACGCACTTGTTTGGGTTGGAGGTTGGAGTCACGAAGAATGCAGAACGGCCATCACTAAGACTGCTGAACTGGGATATGATTACATAGAAATTCCAGCTTTAGATCCTTCGAGCATAGATGTTAAGTACACGCATACTCAATTGAAAGAAAATGACCTTGGTGCAACAGTTTCTCTTGGGCTTCCCCGTCATGCTGACATTTCCAGCGAAGACCCAGAAGTTGTAGCACGAGGGGAAAGCATGCTTATTGATGCGCTCAATGTTACTCGCGACATTGGCGGAACCCATATGTGCGGAATTCTATTTTCCGCTTTAACTAAGTACATGCACCCGAAAACAGATCAAGGAATTAATAATTCTGCCGAAGTACTATACCGCATCGCTGAAAAAGCCAAAACAGCGGAGATTGCTATCGGGATCGAGGTTGTTAACCGCTATGAAACAAACCTGCTTAACACAGGAGCTGAGGCAATGGAAATGCTAAAACTTATCGGTTCTGACAATGTTTATGTTCACCTTGATTCATATCATATGAACATTGAAGAAAGCGGATTGGGCAATGCCATCAGGGGATGTGCTGAGCGTCTCGGATACTTCCATATCGGGGAATCTCATCGAGGTTATTTGGGAACAGGGAATATCGATTTCAGAGATATTTTTAAAGCCCTGGCCGATATTGGCTATACTGGACCAATCACGTTCGAATCTTTCTCCTCGGCAATTGTCGCTCCTGATTTATCTAATATTCTAGGCATATGGAGAAACCTATGGGAAGATAGTTACGATCTTGCACGTCACGCTAAGGAATTTATTGAGGTCCAGCAAAAATCTGCACAGGAAACCTTCCGAAATGAGCAGTAGCCATATACTGGAATAGCCTTATCTCGGCACTTGAATTGGGCTGTTGTTATTAAACACTCAGGTCTGAATTTGAAAAATATTATAAGGATAGATTTGGTGATCAATCTCTTAAATGGGACAATTTTATAATTGTCTGATGCCTTCAAAATACTAAATGACCAAACGATTGTAACTCTAAATTGGTTCCAATTTTATCAACATCCGTAAAGAGAAAGATTTTGAAAGGAAAATCGATACTTTATTTTTAGGGCGAGCAAGACCGCATTATTCGCGTCACACATGCCAGAAATTTTTCTGATACCAGTGGACACCATGGTGCTAAAGTGATTTCACATGCCGAGGTCTAAGTTTGCAGTTCATAGACCTGCTTGCAGAGATTCGAACATTCGTTTGAAAGCCAGCATCCCCGGGTCATCGAGTCCGATGGACTTTTCTCCAAAAATCCGCGCTCGTCCAATTTGACTCTGGCGATTCCGGAATTGATCCATGGTATCATTGATGGCTTGATTGATACTGTCAAGCAAGCCTTGCCCCTCGGCTTGATTTTTGGATGCATCCCGGACTGCGGCGATCACATCAAGGACGGTTTTGTCTCCAAGACTGGCCTTCCCCCGCTTTTGCATCGCCTCAAGTGCTATATCAAACAGTCCAGAGACCTCTTCCAACTCAATTCCAGTTTGTCCTTTTTTTACTTTTGCTATGGCCATCATCCCTGTAGCCAGCAGGGTTCCGTAACTGGAACCGGAGCTTTTGGTGAAAGCCTTGGCACACTGAAAAAAAGCCATGCCGATGTCTTCCGGTAGAGTTTCCAAGTCCGCTAAAATCTGTCTAAATCCCCGGATCATCGTCACTCCAAGGTCGCCGTCTCCTAACAGACCATCTGCGGTATTCAGTTCATCGGCTGATTGCTCCATTGCCTGAGCCAGCCGTTTGATTCCGGATTGGATTGATTCAGTGGAGATCATCCAACGGTCCAGAAGGCGCAGTGAGCCGGCGCCAGCAGCAGAACTTCCAGTTCCGCATCCAGTTCGCAGAAGGTGAAGGAGACGCCGGTCATTTCCATGGAAGTTGCGTAGCGTCCGACAAGGGGCATCACAATTTTAATCCCAACATCCTCAAGTCGTTGTTTCACAATGCGGTACAAAATGTAGAGTTCTTCCGGCGGCGTGGCTCCCAAACTATTGACCATAACCGACATCCGAGCTCCCGAAACGGGGTTAATATCCGCCAGCAGCATATCCACCATTTCGTTGGCAATCTCATCAGCAGTTTTGAGCTTTCCACGCCATACTCCCGGTTCACCATGAATACCCATGCCCATTTCCATATCTTCTTCGGAAATGTCAAAAGTCGGTTTACCGGCTTGAGGAACGGTGCAGGAAGTCAAGGCCGCCCCAACGGAATGACAAGCATCCGCCGTTTTCTGGGCGGTCCGTGTGACGTCCTCCAGATTTTTCATCTGTTCCGCAGCCGCACCGGCGATTTTGAAAGCATAAACCATCCCGGCCACCCCACGGCGTTTCTCACGTTCTTCCTTCGGAGCAGAGGCCACATCATCCGCCATCAGGACGGTTGTGGATGGAGTGTCTTCCATTTCAAGCATCTCACCGGCCATATCGAAATTCATGACATCACCGCCATAGTTCCCGTAAAGCCGCAGAACTCCTGCTCCACCATTGGCTGCCCGCATGGCGTCTGCCATCTGTTCCACTGAGGGTGAGGCGAAAACATCTCCAATTGCACAAGCATCCAAGAGACCTTTTCCGACATAACCTGTGAAGACAGGTAAATGTCCTGATCCGCCTCCGGTAACGATACCGACTTTGCCGTCTACTATTTCCGAGGTGCGAGCAATGACCCGGCCCGCCTCACCTGTCTGACGATATAAATCAGGATGTGCTAAGCAGAGTCCTTCAAGCATTTCATCCACATAATTAAAGGGATCATTCAGTATTTTTTTCATGTTTCTCTTAATTAGTTGGGGTCTTCATAACGAAAGGGATCGACACATTAAATAATTACCCTAGTTCCTTAATATTATACTTTTTTTGAAAGATTAGAGCCCAAACCTTCCTATTTTTAGTGATAAGCTACTATATCAAATTGGGAATGTCAACAACAATAGTATAATTTTTATTAAGTATGAAGAGGTTGTCAACATCACGTCGTGTGTAAATTGTGTTAGTTCTTGATACAGATAAAATAACCGGGAATGAAGCGATTCCATATATCACAGGAGGAAATCAAGGTATTGATGAAATTAAGAATATCTATCAGAAAACAATATGCCAATTTTTCGTATTTCTAGTGAACCAAGACAAAAATATGGTCTTAATCAAACTAAAAATAAATAATTAAATTATTTTATTGACAAAGTACATAGTCTTACGTAGCATATCCAAGGTGCTTAATGGTGAGCATATTTTCAATCCTAATTTTTCATAAAGAGGTTAATATGAAAATGATAAAAAAATGTTTGGTGTCCTTGTCCTTGTTAGCATTCTTGATGCCTATGGCTTCAGTTATACTGGCAGATTCTCACAAGAAACTAACAATCGCACTAATACCGGGGGTAGTCGACCCCTTTTATTTCACGATGCATAGAGGGGCAAAGCATGCAGCGGATGCATTGGGGGTAAACCTCCTTTTCCAGGTTCCAAAACAATGGAATGTCTCTGTTCAGGTCCCAATACTGAATGCTATCATTGCAAAGAAACCCGATGCAATTTTAATAGCACCTACAGACAAGATCCAGTTGATCGCACCTCTTCAAGCAGCGGTAGAACAGGGGATCTTGGTGATCACCGTCGATACTTTCATTGATGATGGGATGTATCAAGACGGATCAGGTCGTGGCGATTTCCCTTTATCATATATAGCATCAGATAATGTTTTAGGTGGCAGAATGGCTGCAAGAGCACTCGCAAAATCACTTAATAACAAGGGACAGGTCTATGTGTCGAACACCATACCTGGAATTTCAACAACTGACCAGCGTGAAGAAGGTTTTAGGCTTGAGATCAAAAACTATCCCGGCATAACCCTTTTAAAAACTCAATTCAATGATGATGATGCCAACAAGGCTGCTGCTCAACTTCAAGCCGTTGTTGCCAGGAATCCAGGTTTGTCAGGAGTTTTCGGTGCGAATCTCTTTTCTGCCATCGGTGCAGCTGATGGGGTGAAAGCTATCGGCAAAGCAGGAAAAATTAAGGTTGTGGCTTTTGATGCTCCATCAAGGATCGTGAAAGATATTAAAAGTGGTCTAATAGATTTAGCAATAGCTCAGCATCCTGCTGAAATCGGATACTATGGTGTTGTAACAGCCTATGCAGCCCTAACTGGCCAGTCTATTCCTGTGCACATAGGAACCGGATTTACAGTCATGGATGCTTCAAATATTGACGATCCAGATATATTAAAGTTCATCTACTCCGACTAACCCATCCTTTCTGAAGCCAACATATTCACGGGCTGGTAATTACCAGCCCGCCCCCCCCTTTCGCATTTATTAATAATGAACATTTCAACTTTTTCTGAGTCCCTCCATCGAGGTGAATGGATCCGTGACATTTGGTCCTGGCTTTTTTTGTTGGTAATGGTCCTGTTTTTTGAAATCTGGGCACAGGTAAGTTATTCATCATCTTTTGTTTTTAACGGTTTCAACGTTCAGAGCATTTTGATTTTTGCTACTGCTCCACTTCTTCTTGGCATAGGACAGTCACTGGTCATAATTTCAGGGGGTATCGACCTTTCCGTAGGCTTCGTCATGGGACTGAGTGCAGTTGTTTTGGCTACAGTTGTTCAGAGTTTTTCTGGAGAAGCCCACGGTGTGGCTTTAGCCATTGGGATTCTACTTACTTTTCTGGTCTGCCTCATCCCAGGATTGATTAATGGGTTGTTAGTCACCAAATTGAAAGTTCCTCCCTTCATTGGGACATTGGGAATGTATGGAGTCGCTAGGGGTTCAGGTTTTATCATTGCCGATGGTATGACAGTTCCAGTAGACAATGACTGGCTTTATAAACTAGGAACTGAGAAAATTCTTGGTATACCAATTGTAGTACTGATTGTCATTATAGTGGTGATTATTTTTCACTTCATCCTTTCTCAAACCAGATTTGGGCAATATACCTATGCCATAGGGGGCAACAGGGAGGCAGCAATTAGATCAGGAATCAATGTTGATCGTCATATTATAATTATTTACGTACTTTCCTCCTTTTGTGCTTTCTTAGCAGGACTAGTTTACACAGCTAGATTCTCTGCTGGGGCTGCTCAGGCAGGTGAACCTATGCTTCTTGATTCCATTGCTGCGGTATTTATTGGTGGGGCCAGCTTCTACGGAGGATCCGGGAAAATTATTGGAACTGTAGTAGGTGCTCTCGTGATCGCAGTTATTCAGTTTGGACTTGTTTTTGTGGATGTCGATTCCTTCTGGCAGTTCCTCGCAGTCGGCTTGGTGATCATTGTTGCTGTACTCATTGACCAATCAAAAACACATATAACTGGCGTTGCAAATGAGTGAGAACTTACTTGAAGTAAATTCAATTACCAAACATTTTGGTGGTGTGACAGCACTTTCTGAAGTGTCTCTTTGCCTAAAACGTGGAGAGGTTTTAGCTCTTGCTGGTGATAATGGAGCAGGAAAATCAACTCTTATAAAGATCATCTCAGGAGTTTACCATCAAGATGACGGAGAAATGAGCTACAATGGTACTAATCTTAAAATTAGTAACCCCAAATACGCGAGAAATTTAGGAATCGAAACTATCTACCAAGATTTAGCATTAGCTGATAACCTAAATGTTGGAGCAAACATTTTCTTGGGACGAGAACCTCTTTTGAATCTATTTGGTCCAGTTAATATTCTCGATCGGGAAAAGATGATGTCAGAATCCAGACAGATATTGGAGTCACTCGATATCGAAATACCTGAATTTTCTCTCAATCAACCCGTTCGCAGACTTTCTGGGGGTCAGAGGCAGGCCATTGCCATCTGCCGGGCAATATACTGGAAAGCTGAGTTACTAATCATGGATGAACCTACGGCAGCACTCGGAGTACCTGAACAACGCAAGGTAATGCAACTGATCCGCAGACTTAGAGAACAGAATATTGCCATAATTTTCATTTCACATAATCTCATCGACATCTTCGAGATTGCAGACAGAATCGTAATTCTACGTCAGGGGAGATTGGTAGGGGATCGTATGATTAACGGAATTAATAAAGAAGAAGTTGTGAGCCTGATGGTACAAGGTAAATTGACAGTAAATTGATAAGTCTTATTCTCTGACTTGTTTTTTTAGCCAAAGAATTTTATTTACAAGATCAACAACGCAGCATTTGCTCGCGGTTTCCCTATCCATTTCCTCATCCCGAGTAAAAATAAGTGTAAATATTCAAATTGTATCTGACAACAGTTCCTATAGTGGTGGAACGTTGTGAGAATCCCTTTAAAGAGAACTATTAACTTCCTGGTCATTGAAAAATAACCTGATAACATAAATGTGATCTTAGGTTTGGTTAAATATTTATCAGAAAACAATATGCCAATTTTTCGTATTTCTAGTGAACCAAGACAAAAATATGGTCTTAATCAAACTAAAATAAATAATTAAATTATTTTATTGACAAAGTACATAGTCTTATGTAGCATATCCAAGGTGCTTAATGGTGAGCATATTTTCAATCTAATTTTTCATAAAGAGGTTAATATGAAAATGATAAAAAAATATTTGGTGTCCTTGTCCTTGTTAGCATTCTTGATGCCTATGGCTTCATTAGTACAGGCAGGAAAATACGTAAAGTGGCACAGTGACGGAAGTGTTGATCTTATCATGGAGGATGGTACTGTCATACCAACCAGCAGTGATGAGCTCGGTGGACTCTTTGGTCAAGGTGAAAAACCCTTTAAAGGTGCAAAAATAACAATTACCGTCAATGCAGGTGGGCCAAAAGGCGGGATTTCCGGTCCTCTTTATAGTTTTAGACCCATTTGGGAAGAACTGTCTGGAGGTAAATTGGAAATTGTCGAATTGCCTTTCGGTGAACACTACACGAAGATGATGCTCGATCTTCGAACTGGAACTGGTCAGTATGATGCGTTCATGGTTGGTGCATTCTGGTACGGAGATATCGTCCCAAATGGATATGCCTTTCAAGTGGACGATCTCATAGCATCTGGGGATTATCCTAAGTGGTCTTATGACTCTATGCCTGAATCACTGAAGCAACTCCACACATGGGGCGGTAAAGGATACGGTGTATTGAATGACGGTGACGGTCAGGTTCTTTATTACCGCCGAGATGCCCTTTCCGATCCTAAGTGGCGCAAGCAATTCAAGCAGGAACATGGATACAGCCTTCCAGTACCCCCTAAGACATGGCAACAGATGCTGGATATAAGTAAATTTTTCAACGGAAAAAACTGGGATAATAAAGACTCCAAGCCTGATTCTGGCACCGTTCTTCATTTGAAAGTCGGTGAACAGGGACATTACCACTTTCAGTCTCTTTCGGCTTCCTTTGCCATTACACCAGGACCTAAGCTGGATCGTTACCATAATGTGTATTGGTTTGATCCAACAAACATGAAGCCGATGATCAACAGTCCAGGTCATGTAGCGGCCTTGGAATTTTTGCATGAACTCCATAAGACAGGACCATCCGCTCAGGTAGGTTGGAGTCTGGGAGAGGCCTGGGATTACTTTCTGCGTGGAAAATCTGTTTTTGTCTTCAGTTGGGGTGATGTCGGTTCGCTCTGCCAAGATACTTCGCGTTCTAAAATTAAGGGAGTATGTGCATCTTCTATCCTGCCCTCATCAGATACATACTATGACCATCAATCTGGTAAGTTTGTCAAAACTGACAAACCTCGAAAAGTTGGAAACACAACGGGCGGTTCATGGCACGGCGTAATTTCGAACTTCTCCGAGAATCCTGAAGCAACGTTTTCCTTCCTTTCTTTGATGGCAATCAAGCCTGCTTCGAGTTGGTTGGCAAACAATGGCTGGACGGGTGTTGATCCTGGCTTCAAGTATCAGTTCCTGTCCCCTCAGGGAGAAGGAGAACTGGGAGACTTCCTAGATGCAGGATGGAACGAGGCTGACGTGAAGGATTATCTTAATGCCTACTATGAGAATTTCTTTGCAAAGACCAGTATGACTTATCTCAGGATTCCGGGAACCTTCGAATACTGGGACATTCTGGACAAGAATCTGTCTGCATCCATGAGTGGAGAGATTTCGGCGAAACAGGCACTAGACAGTACTGCAAAATCCTGGGAACAAGTAACCGACCGACTCGGTCGCGACAAGCAACTTGAATACTACAAGTCTGCAATCGGTTACAAGTAATTTTCAATTAATAGGACATGCCCAGTTTCCTCTGGACATGTCCTTCTACATTTTAAAGTAGGTTCATTATAATTAATGAATACGCATCGTAGAACCAAGGTTCGATTTCTATTCCTTCTGCCTGCTGTCTTCTGGGTATTAATATTCACATTGTTTCCTCTTTGTTATTCGCTCTACATCAGCTTTCACAAGGTGGAAAACAGATTAAATGTCACCAGGGAGAAAGTCCCGATTCTTGACCAGGAAGGTAACCCTGTGCTGAGTAAAGCAGGTAAGCCCAGAACCAGGACAAATATCATCCGCGAAAAGATTTCCATCTGGACCAATGTCGGTTTTACCAATTACAAACGTTTGTGGGGCGATCCGCAAGTGGCTTCGGCAGTAAAGGTAACGACTATCTTTGTTCTCACAGCTGTTCCCATCCAGCTCATACTTGGGCTTCTTTTGGCAATACTTTTTAATCGGCCATTATGGGGCAGGTCATTGCTTAGGACTATTATGATCCTGCCAATTTTCGCTACACCTCTTGCCGTAGGTTACCTATTCTTCACCATTTTTTACGAAGTAGGGGGCCCCTTGGGGTTTCTCGGAATTCCATTCCTTTCTAAACCGGGTTGGGCCCTGTTCTCCGTCATCCTTGTTGACATCTGGCAGTGGACCCCGTTTTGTTTTCTAGTCTTTTTAGCGGCCCTACAGGGCATCCCAGAGGAGTTAATGGAAGCAGCCAAAATGGAAAGTAAATCAAAGTCTGGGCTCTTCATGAACATCATATTTCCGCTCCTAACCCCAACGATTATAATTGTCTTGCTATTGCGACTTGCTGAAGCCATCAAACTGTTTGATATACCGTATGCTTTGACAGGCGGAGGGCCAGGTGTAGCTACCCAGTCGATGTCCTTTTTAGCATTTAGAACCGGCTTGCGATACTTCGATCTTGGTTATGCATCGGCGATATCTTATTGCCTACTGATCGTTGTCATGATCATTGTTACTCTGTTTTTCAGGCAATTGAGGGAAAACTATGCATAAAAACAGGGGAACTCGGATTCAACCGAAATCGATACGGTATTCGCTTTACTCTCTCCTGGCTGTGCTGGTGGCCATGATCTTTTTGTTTCCTATTTATTGGGCTTTCTCAACAAGTTTGAGAAATCCTATTGACACCTTCACCGTTTCCGGTTTAGGCATCCCTTTCATCCATTTCGAACCGACACTTGACAACTGGATCGATCAACTGTACACCGGTGAAGCTAGAAGAGCAATTGGCAACAGCACAATAATTGCGGTGTCTGCCTCACTTTTGGCTTTGTTTTTAGGCACTCCAGCAGCATATGCCCTTGCCCGTTTCCGTTTCAAAACCATTAAAAACAAGGATTTAACCATCTGGTTTCTCTCGCAAAGGGTATTGCCGCCCGTTGCGACAATTGTTCCCTTTTACCTTGTCATGCAAACCCTCGGTCTCCTGGATACCCATCTGGCATTGATACTGATCAATGCCACCTTTGTTTTGCCTTTCGTGGTGGTCATCGTCCGGCAGACTTTCATGGATCTTCCAATCGAACTTGAGGAAGCCGCACTCATGGACGGGGCTAGTTATTTTGGTGCCTTCCTCAAAGTCGCTCTTCCGCTGGCTGCGCCTGCCATTGTAGCAACGGGATTGATCATGTTCGCTTTCACTTGGAATGAGTTTCTTTTCGCAATCACAATCAGCAGCAAGGATGTAATTACTATTCCTATTCATATGGCAGGTGCGGTTGATACTCGGGGTGTGCAGTTCTGGTTCATGGCGGTTCGAGCGATGATTGCCATCGCCCCCCCTGTCCTGATTGCACTATTGGCTCAAAAGTACATAGTACGGGGATTAACTCTTGGCGCAGTCAAGGGTTGATCTCTTCAGAATAAATAAAAACGGAGGAATAAATTGGCTGAAGTAAACTTAAAAAACATCAGAAAATCATTCGATGGGAATGAAGTGATCCATGGAGTCAGCCTGGATATTGAAGACCGGGAATTCGTAGTCTTTGTTGGCCCTTCAGGTTGCGGAAAATCCACGCTGCTCAGAATGATTGCTGGCTTGGAAGATATCACCGCCGGGGAAATCTTTATCGGAGACAGATGTGTGAATGATCTGCATCCAGCGGATCGAGGCGCAGCGATGGTCTTTCAGTCTTATGCGCTCTATCCGCATATGAATGTTTTCGATAACATTGGTTTTGGCCTTAAATTGAATAAGGTTAATAAAGTTGAAATCCGTCGAAAAGTTCTGGATGTGGCTAAAATTCTTCGAATTGAAGAATTACTGGATCGTCGTCCTTCACAGTTGTCAGGTGGACAGCGCCAGCGTGTTGCCATTGGAAGAACCATCGTGCGTGAACCAAGTGTTTTTCTTTTCGACGAACCTCTATCTAACCTGGATGCTGCACTTCGTGTTCAAATGAGGATGGAACTCGAAAAACTTCATGAGAGGTTACAGACGACTATGATCTATGTCACTCATGATCAGGTGGAGGCCATGACGATGGCAAACCGTATCTTCATCCTTAATGATGGAGTCATTGAACAGATTGGAAGTCCATTGGAAGTTTATCGAAACCCGACAAACCTGTTTGTGGCAGGATTCATCGGTTCCCCAAGAATGAACTTGATATCATCCAGCATACTTGGTGTTCAGGAAAAACAGTTAACCATTCAACTTCCAGGCGGAAAAGTCCTCCCACTGAAACGAAACACCGAGGACCTGGGGGAAGGAGAAAGGCTCACCCTGGGAATACGTCCCGAACATCTCAAAGAAAACAAAGAAGGAGATGAATTCTTTGAAGGCACGGTCGATGTCGTCGAGCATCTCGGGAATGAAACCTATCTCTACATCACTGATGCTGACAAAAATCTCATCACACTGATCGCGGAGGGCGAATCGAACACCCAGAAAGGCGAAACGGTTCATATGGGATTTCATCACAAACACTGCCATATCTTTAACGCGGACGGTGAAGTGATCAACTGAAGTTCATCAATACACTGTACTCCATTATGAGATATTTCGGTTCACTTCCTGGACGGGGTTCTTCCATGGTAGATTCTGTTTATTTTCTGATTGCGGTCAGTGTTGTGCTGATTTTTGTCTTTCCACTCTACTGGGGTCTATCGACAAGCTTGCGTGCCCCGATGGACACCTTCACCGTCACTGGTCTAGGTATTCCTGGAATCCATTTTGATCCCACACTGAACAACTGGCTCGATCAACTGGTTGTTCCAGAAATGCGTAAATCGATTTTCAATAGCATAGTCATCTCCATTTCTTCTTCGTTTCTTGCTCTTGCTCTTGGGATTCCATCAGCCTATGCGTTGGCGCGTTTCCAGTTCAAACTGATTCAGAACCGGGATATTACCATATGGTTTCTGTCTCAAAGGGTTCTCCCCCCGGTAGCAACCGTTATCCCTTTCTATATTGTACTACAGACCTTTAGTCTATTAGATACTCATTTGGCCTTGATTTTGATCAATACCACATTCACTCTGCCCTTTGCAGTTGTCATCATGAGACAGGCATTTCTAGACCTTCCAATTGAGTTGGAAGAAGCATCCATGATGGATGGCGCCCGTCATTTTGGAGCGTTCTGGAGAATCGCACTGCCTCTTTCTGCTCCTGCCGTAACTGCAACGGCACTGATCATCTTCGCTTTTACCTGGAACGAACTTCTGTTTGCATTGGTGCTGAGCAGTAAAAACGCGATTACAATTCCGATGTTCATCGCCGGTTCCTTCGAGTCCCGTGGGGTGCAGTTCTGGTTCCTCAGTGTCCGGACAATGATCGCTATGATTATTCCAATCTTTATCGCCCTACTCGCACAAAGATATATTGTCCGTGGTTTAACGCTTGGAGCCGTCAAGGGCTAAACAGTTTTTTAACTGTAGTTCAACTGAAGCAAAACAAATCAAGGTTACCATTTTCCTTACAAGCCCAGCCCATTAACAAACAGACTTCATTTACTTTGATTGTGTCTGGCAACTGTTCCTAGAAGTTGGAAGATTGATTTTTTCTGTAAGACAGTGCTTGTCCATAAAAATATTTTTTGTCTAGTTATCTTTATCAGAGCAAATTATTGAATAAACAGCTTATTGAAAAAATTCTATGTAATGCTAAAACAGCTAAAATTGGAGTTGTCGGTGATTTCTGTCTGGATGTGTACTGGTTTTTGAATGAGATTGCCTCAGAAAAATCGCTTGAGACTGACTTACCTACCTGGCCAATTGCTGCACAAGAGTACAGTCTCGGAGGAGCAGGCAACGTTGTTAATAATTTACATGCTTTAGGTTGTGAAAATATACATGTTTTTGGAGTAGTAGGTACTGACCCATGGGGTCAAAATTTAATGCAAAATTTATATAAGCTCAACGTCAATTGCGAAGGAATGATAACGCAAGAAAAGCACTGGGCAACCCCTGCTTATGTGAAGCCCTATAAAGAGCAGAATGAGCTTAATCGAATTGACTTTGGCAATTTTAACAAACTGGATTCATACACATTAAATAGTTTGCTGTCATCGCTGGAAAAAGAATTACCTGAACTAGAAATTGTTATTATTAATCAGCAAATAGCGGGTAGTCTTTTTATAAAAGAATTTATCGATAAGCTGTTAATATTGATTAATAAATTCAGCAAAACTACTTTTATAGTTGATAGTCGTCATAATAGCGATGCTTTTCAAGGTGTGATGCTTAAAGTCAATGACTTCATAGCTGCGAGGATGATTGGTACCACTATTCCTAAAGGTACTGTTGTCCTTCAAGAACATGCCCTCAAAGCAGCAAAGACACTATTCAAAAAGTTAAACAAAACAATTTTCATTACACGAGGGATCAATGGATGTATTGTTGTGGATGAAGGTGTAATTAAAGAAATTCCTAGCTTAAAGATAACTGGAAATATTGACGCAGTAGGTGCTGGAGATAGTATGTTGGCCGGGATATGCATAGCATTGGTAAGCGGGCAAGATGCTTTTAATAGTGCCAGCCTTGGGAACCTTACCGCAGCAGTCACGATACAAAAGTTATATCAGACAGGCACTGCATCTCCAGAAGAATTACTCATCATGGCAAGTTAAACATACTTTTTTTAGTACAGAGTCATTAAAAAATACACGAAAGTAGTAGTTGTTATCCATCTTATGTATCAAGCTGAGCTGAACCACATATCACTACATCATTTGTAGCTCCACATTATTTTGAAACAAACATCAACTTGAGTTGTGATAAGTATTATTTTATTTTTTAAACTGTTTTAGTTCACAATATTAGGAATCATTATCATTTGGAGGAAAGGCTTTCAGTAACTTTTCCTGTAGGGGCCTAATCTGCTTCCAAGCAACAGAATAAACATCATTATAAAATTTTTGATAGGGTTCCACCCATTCAGACTTTGGTAGTATCTCATAAGTATTGAACCGCAGTTGATTAATGGCCTCCTGAAGATTAGTGAAGATTCCTGCTCCAATTCCTCCAAGAATGGCTGCCCCAAGACTGACAGTTTCCGGCATATCCATTTTAGTCAAAGCACGGTTTAAAACTGAAGCCTTGATCTTCATCAGCAAATCGTTCCGGCTTTCTCCACCAAAACAATGGATATTTTCAATTTCTGGTACTTTCTTAAGTTGACTTATTCCTTCCAAAATCATCTTCACATCAAAGGCCATACCTTCAAGCATGGAACGATAGAGCACAGTATGGTCAGTGTCAGTTCCCAATCCAATGAAGGCCCCCCGTGACATTTCGGCCGGATTTGGTGGTGATCCAATACGCATTTGTGGTAGAAAAAGGACACCGTTTGCACCTGGGTGAAGTCCCCATGCGTCTTTGATGAGTTCTTCATGGGAATAGCGTTGCTCTGTAAGTCTGTGAAACCACTGGACCGCACCTCCGGAAGTGAAAAGCCCGCCAAGATGATAATAATAGGGACGATCTGCTACAATAACTCCCTGTACATAACCATTGGAACCGACAGCTTTGTCATAAATTGGTTTGTCCAAGAACAATGTCACTGCTTCAGCAGTACCCATGGAATTTATCAACGTTCCTTGATTTGTTGCACCTGCGATCAGTGCGCCAACTAAGTGGTCATGTCCTCCGGATGACACTTTGCAGTCCGATGAAAGACCAGTAATTTTTGAAGTTTCAGGAAGGACATTGCCTAGAAATGTTCCTGAAGGAACTAATGTCTGATACCAATTACAAGGAATTCCCACTTCCTCTAAAAGTTCATTGGCATACTCAAGATTTTGAATGTTCAGTGCAAAAGTTCGAGAAGCGAGGCTATAATCCGTAGCTGGGACTCCACAGAGTTTCCAAGCTAGAAAATCAGCCGTATTTAACCAACGCACTGTCTTGGAGAAAGCTTCAGGAGCATTTTCACGGATCCATAGCTGTTTGCAGAGTCCAAAAATAGGATTCATATTGAGCCCTGTTATTTTATAAAGCCTTTCTTCACCAATATGTTGCTTGAGCCAGTTCGCTTGGGGTAATGTTCTGCAATCATACCATGCAATTATTGGATAGACTGCATCTCCCACTGCGTCTATTGGCACTCCTGCCTCTGCAACACTAGCAACGGCAACAGAACGTATCCGTTCAGGTTTATCCACCATTGCTACAACTGACTGGATGGCATTCAGGCAGGATTTAAAAAGATCTTCTGCCTCAGTTGAGGCCCATCCAGGCCTAGAACATTTGACTGTAGGTTCATCACTTGCCTCTGCCACCAATGTCCCATCCAATTCAAACAGTAGTACTCTTACACGACTTGTTCCAGCATCAATACCCATCAGCAAGGGCGAGTTAGTAGAAGGCATAAATTTATTTAGTTTGTAAATAATTTGCAGATTTTAGATTGAAATAACGTAATATATGAAATATTATAATTATGACATTTATTATATTGGCTCTAAATATTTATTGTCTAACTTAAAGTAATGTACTTGGTTAGTATAAATTAGAGAAATCCCTTCCCTGAATCATAACTAAAAGACAGATTTAAGCATCAATCATAATTAGCTTCAAAGTAGCCTGATTTAAGTAAAACTTCAAGAACATTAAATTATTTAGACTTTAAGAACAAAATACTTGTTTTACTATAAATTTAAAATTAGATCAAAAAAAGATATTTAATGGAAAAATCGCTAGACACCAAACTTGAAAAAATACGACGAGGTCAATACAAACCTTCTGATTTCATCATTGCTGATGCAAAGGATGCAGATATGGGTGGTGGTATTTTTTGTACAGGAGCTCAGCTTGAAGATGCTTCCCGCCCCAGGTCTTACCCAGAATACTTGCAGGCGATGCGTGAAATGGTCACAAGTGGTCTAGTGGATTTGATGCTGATGTCTGCTTCAGGTGCAGAAAGTTTGATAGAAGAAGGTATTTTCAAAAATTCTCCTGTATCTCCTGCAGTTCGATACAACGACACTACAGATATCTGGGGACTTCGTCATTCGGTATATCAGCAATATCCAGCTCGAAATTTTAGAACTCTTCACCTAAATAGGCTAATTCCACTGGTAGATTTAGGGCTTTATTCCGTCACTTTTTCAAATGATATTGAAAAAGATATAGAATCCCTTGAGGGTTTAAGAAGCTTCCTAAGTGAGCTATCCAGCACTGGAATGCGCTACTTCTTGGAGGTGTTCAATCCGCAGGTTGACATTGGTATTTCTGAAGACAAACTCCCAGAATATATAAATGACTGTATCGTTCGCTGCCTTGCAGGCCTGACACAGCAGGACAGACCTCTATTTCTCAAAATACCTTTCAATGGGGCAAGGGCTATGGAGGAGTTGTGTTCCTACCACCCGGGGAAACTGATTATAGGAGTACTTGGAGGAGGTAAAGGAACAATTAGGGATACTTTTGAACTGGTTCGGCAGAGTGAAAAATACGGTGCCAGAGTAGCCCTCTTTGGCAGGAAAATCAATTTAGCTGAGTCTCCAGTCACGCTAGTCAGTTTGATGCGCTCGGTTATTGAAGGTGAATTGAGTTCTCTCAATGCAGTCAAAGAATACCACTCATGTCTCTCTAAGGAAGGTATAACTCCTAAACTATCATTTGAAAAGGATCAAATAGTCACAGAAAAAGTACTCTTTGAAGATGTTTAAAACATGAACGAGATTTAAATTATTTTGATCACCAAATATTTTGTCAGTATTCTCATGGAAATACTGAATTATCATTAACAAAATTGAGGAGATATTGATTATGGAATTGACACAAATAGAAGTGAAAAATTGGCAAAAAGTAGCCATCGAATATCTTGATAAAGCAGGTATTACATTGACTACTGAAGAACAAGATACAATTGAAATTAATGATCTAGGTCTTGGTGAATACGAGCAAACTGGGGTTGCTTTGGTTGTTTATTTTAATGATGAAAAATATTGTGCTAAAGAGATGGTTCTAATGCCAAGACAGACATGCCCCCAGCACTATCACCCGCCAATTCCAGAATTTGATTATATTGGAAAACAGGAAACTTTCCGATGTCGATGGGGCGTCGTCTATCTTTATGTTAAAGGCGAAACAACAAAGAAACCAAAAGCAAAACCACCAGAACACCGCAAAGAGCATTACACCGTCTGGCACGAAATTGTTCTCAAACCTGGAGACCAATTTACTATCCCACCTTGCACCTGGCATTGGTTCCAGGGGGGGCCTCAGGGTGCTGTAGTAAGTGAATTCAGCACACGTAGCGTTGATGCGAAGGATTTGTTCACTGATCCTGAAATTCAACGAACACCTTGAATCATTAAATAGGATTACTGATTTGGCACATGATGTAATCTTCAGAGAGTACTTGTACCTTGACATGCTAAATGCAATAAAATTTTTGTCTTTTAAATAAGTTGTTTAGACAAGTAATTCATTTAAGATTATCATAATGATGATAGCGAATGCGAATGATTTTTGGTAGCTTTAATAAGAAGCTTACAACTTGATGAGATCAGAGGTTTTGCGTGTGCGGTAGTTAGTTACCTGTAATGTGTAAATTACAGATTCCATAAGTTTGGTACAATCGTTGTAAATTACCCAATCACGCATTAAATCAAAATGAAAATCATTGAATGTCATCTTACGGCATTAAATCGTTTTACTATATTTTGAATGAAATTCATTCTAGTAATGAATATTTTTTGCAACCCACATGTCTTATGGAAAATAATATTTTGTAAGATAAGAATGATAAACCTAGACAATTAGTCTTTTTTTAAAATACTAATTAGGTAACTTAACTAACTTTTTTAATAGGAGAACATCACCGTGATAAAACAACAAACACTTCGTACGCGTCGACTCTTTAGAGATAATAACAGAGCATTAGTAGTTGCAATGGACCATGCAAGGGTATTTGATACCCTAACCGGATTAAAAGATTCAAATAATATAATTAAAACCGTTATTAGTGCAGGTGCCGACGCGATTCTTACTCCTTACGGTTCTACCTCCATAGCTGCTGAAGTGATAGGTAATGGAGGTTGCTGGCTTAGTGTTGATGTGACTCCAGAAACGGTCGTTCCTATTGTAGAAATGGCCATTAGACTAGGAGTAGATGGAATTAAAGTAGAAGCCTATCCTTGGTGTACTAAGGAAGATGATTACTTCAAACGTTTTTCTGGGACAGAATCTGTGCTGAATACAGTATGCTTAGCGGGAGAATGCCAAAAGTGGGGACTACCGTTGATGGTGGAAATAATTCCAGGAGGATGGCCTAAAGCCGATATGAGAACTCCTGAAAAAGTTGCAGCTGCGGCACGAGTAGCCAGTGAAACTGGTGCTGATTATGTAAAAACATTTTACACAGGTGATAAAAGGAGCTTCAAAGAAGTGCTGGATAATTGCTCCGTTCCTGTATTGATCCTAGGTGGACCAAAAATTGATACTGACTTGGCAATTCTGGAAATGGTTCATGATGCTATGGATGTAGGAGCAGCAGGGATTACCATGGGACGAAACATCTGGGGACATTCTAACATAGAGGGGATAACTTCTGCGTTGGCAGAGATTATTCATAATGACGCCAGCGTTGAAAGTGCATACAGACTCATTCAATAAAGTGTTTCAACGGGATAATTTAAAATCAGTGCAAGCCATCCTAACCAAAATACATGAGCCAAACACACATAAGCCACACTTTATTTCACTGAAGTAATACATTCCAAATTCTGGTGGGTCGGCGGGGGATCGATCCCCGGACCGCCTGATTAAAAGTCAGATTACAACTGTA
>Ga0208748_1000556_pt1 | contig 18878 bp, 16 predicted proteins | sample Knorr_S7_td_Bott_FD_185599 | JGI IMG/M metagenome (GOLD analysis project Ga0208748, IMG submission 185599) | Marine microbial communities from Southern Atlantic Ocean transect - Knorr_S7_td_Bottom_ad_4513_LV_A (SPAdes) (version 2) | ecosystem: Environmental > Aquatic > Marine > Oceanic | place... | reverse complement strand
AAAAGAGTAGTAGCATCTACAGCATCCTCCAGAATTTCAAAACCTGTAGCTATCGCATTAATGATTTCAATTGGAATTGGATTGCATAATTTTGGAGAAGGACTTGCAATTGGTGCAGCTGTTGGTTTAGGTTCGATTGCATTTAGTACATTTTTGATAGTTGGATTTGCATTACACAATACCACTGAGGGCATTGCCATTGCAGCACCAATGTCTAGAGGAAAAGGAGTGGTAGGAAAATCAATTATACTAAAACTTGTAGCACTGGGATTAATTGCAGGCTCTCCTGCTATTTTTGGTGCATGGGTAGGTGGATTTGTTTACTCTCCATTTACTTCAGTGATTTTTCTTGCAGTAGGTGCAGGTGCAATATTTCAAGTAATAATCACTATCTTGAGATGGATACGAGAAGAAGGCGACAAAAATCTTTCTAGTGCTTCTGTAGCTTCTGGAATTGCTATAGGAATGCTGATAATGTATCTAACTAGTATTTTGGTTTAGTTTGGTTCTGGGTGAATAGTAATTACTGCATTTTTGATTTGAGTTCTAATGGCATGCTCTATTTCTGATGTTAAATCATGAACTTTCTCAATTGACAATTCTTTATCAAATGAACAATCAATGTCTATTTTGAGAATATTCTTAAAACTCAAAGAAATAATTCGTCCAATTTTTTTGATTTCAGGATATTTTTCTAACACTTTTTTAATTTTCTCTTCAGTAATTATATCCTCAACATTAAATTTCTCAGGTACTGTCACAAATGGCTCTAAATGGATAGTGGTATGTTCTATTTCATGTATATTTTCTTGAATTTTCTGCTCAACTATTTCAGAAATTTTATGGGCTGATAATAGATTGATCTCTTTGTCAACCATTACATGTAAATCACAAAATGTCTTTCCTTTGGTTTTATGTGTACTAACATTATGAACATCTTTTACACCCTCAACATTTTTTACAACATCTAAAATTTTTGTATCTAAAGGAACATCTTTCCAATTTGGCTCAAAGTGAATTGTAATTGACGCATTTGAAATTTTATTTTTTATATTTTGCTCAACACTATTACTAATTTCATGTGCTTGGTCAAAACTAGTATCTCCTCTTAATGAGATAGTTATATCTGCAAAAATTGTTTCACCTGATCTTCTCATCAGAATTGGATTAGCACCAATTACACCCTTTGTTGAATTTGCAATTTCTCTAACATCTTTTACTAGTTCAGGTGAGATGATATCTGTCAAATCAAGAGCAGTTTTGTAGATGAGTTTTACACTGAGCACTGCTAATAATCCTCCTAAAATTAATGCTGCAACAAAATCTCCATAATAGAATCCATATGAAATCAAAACTATTCCGGCAATTGCTACAAGGGTGGACCCAAGATCCATAAATGCATGATAATAATCTGCTTTCAGAGTTACACCTCCAATTTTTTTAATGGATCTTCTTAGTATTGCTAGTCTAAAAATATCAATTCCAATTGTGTAAATGCCTGCAATGATTGCAAACAATCCTGGTAAAATACTTGGAGGTGGACTTTGCAATCTATGAATTGATTCATAAATAAAAAAACAAGCAATTAGTAAAATCGCTATTCCTCCAATCAATCCTCCTAATGATTCAATCTTTCCATGTCCGTAGGTATGTTCTGCATCTGGAGGTTTTATTGCCATTCTTGTTGCTAAAAGTAAAACTATGGTTACTACACTATCTAACAATGCATGAATACTATCTGTAATTAGTGCAAGACTGTTTGAGATTAACCCAAAAATTAGTTCAACTACAAATGCTGAGAAAATTGCTAATAGTGAAATCTGTAATACTTTGGTTCTGTTTACAAATATTTCCATATTTTTGAATAATTCTTCTCATGTATTACAAGTTTCTAAGAAGCAATGCTACGATAATATTATTTGTAATAAAACGACTTTTTGAAATGTTGGATAAAAAAATATTATTTTTACCTGTCATTTTTTCATTAATTTTATTACCATTAATTGACGTTGAGGCATCAAGTAATCCTAACCTGTTTGTCTCTGCTGAAAATTCACAATTTGAAAACTATTTTTCAGGCTCAATGGTTATCGAAGTGATTATTCGCGATTCAAATTTACAAGATACTGGTGAGGGAAAAGGAGAACCTGATGTCACGATAAATGGAAAATCTTTACGAATGGTTCAGGCAACTGATGGTAATTGGTATGCATATTTTGCCAATGTTGAGAATGCAAAAATTGCAGATTCTACTGTGGGACTAGCTGGGAAAGGATTAGACTTTGGAGTTTTTTGTAGTAGGGATACATCCTCTTCTGTATTTGGAATATCTATTTCTGATACTGATGGAATTGCAGTACCTCAATCTGCTGGTTTGACTGGATTTTCAAATGGTGATTCTTCATTTAGTTCATGTACTGGTTCTTCAACTGGTTCTGAAAATTTGAATAATATAGTTAGAAAAGTAAAATCAATTTAATACTTGGTCAAAAAAGGTATAATTGTAATATAATCAGGTCAATTTTTCTTTCATTGAAAACATAAATACTCACAAATTTTAATTCAAATGAAAATGAGGGTAATGGGATTCTTTGCATTTGCATTATTGTCTATTTCAATTCTATCTTATGGTTTATCCGGTGCAGCATATGCTCAAGAAGCTCCTGTTCTTCCACTATCTGTTGGTTCTGATTTACCATCATATGGATTCGGTGACATCATTACAATTTCTGGTTCAATTAAGACTCTAGCAGAATATTCACAATCTGTTACAATAGTTGTTGTTAGTCCTGATGGAAATATTGTAACAATTGCTCAAGTGATTCCTAGTTCTGATGGAACTTATTCTATTACTATGAAAGCTGGCGGTACAATGAACGCTAGTGGTGATTATGAAATTCGTGCTCAATATGGTGCTCAAAAAATTACAAGTACTTTTGTTTACACTGTTGCAGATTCTGCAATCCCAGAACCTGAACCAACACCAGAACCTGAACCAACACCAGAACCTGAACCAACACCAGAACCTGAACCAACACCAGAACCTGAACCAACATGTGGATCTGGAACTGAATTAGTAAATGGAATTTGTCAAGTAATTAAAACTGAAGAACCAACTTCAAAAGGTGGCGGATGTTTGATTGCAACTGCAGCATATGGAACAGAACTAGCACCACAAGTTCAATTCTTAAGAGAAATTAGAGATAACACTATAATGAGTACAGAAACTGGAACATCCTTTATGACTGGATTTAATCAATTGTATTATTCATTCTCACCAACAATTGCTGATATGGAACGAGAAAATCCAATGTTCCAAGAAGCAGTTAGAGTATTTATCACACCAATGGTTTCCACATTATCCATCATGACTTTAGCTGAAAATGGTTCAGAATCTGATGTTTTAGGATTAGGAATTTCTGTAATAATGCTAAACATGGGAATGTATATTGCAGCACCTGCATTAATTGGAATTAAATCTTACAAACATTTCAAATCACGAAAATAATTTAATCAATTTTTGTTCTAGTAGGTTATTATATTCAACCAAATGATGCTATCTCATGCATGTTGAATATGAAGAATTTGATACAATTGAAGATTTTTTCATGTATATGGCATCAGCAGCTCCGCCAATGAAAAATACATTGCCTGTAAATTCTTACAAAGGATACATCATGTCATTTATACCACTTAGTCCAGCAACTGGAGAGACATATCTAATGCTTTATGCTAAAGGTACACTTGAATCTGGAATTTATGAATTTGATGTTGCATCAAAATCATTCAAAAAAGTTGAAGCAATTGAGAGAGAGACAAGGTATACTTCGTTTCTATAACACCAAAGCGAAACACAATAGCCGATACTGCTATAGCAAGTTTATAATTTCTTTATTTGCATTTTTGGAGCAGACACCGATCTACTTCGTTTCTATAACACCAAAGCGAAACACAATAGCCGATACTGCTATAGCAAGTTTATAATTTCTTTATTTGCATTTTTGGAGCAGACACCGATCTACTTCTTGCATATTTATCCATGATTTGATCCGGTGTTTTTCCATTAAAGAGGTCTTTACATAATCCTCTAAGATATCTCATTATTGCCCAAGTTCCTGCTCTGAGAATTCCGTACATGAAAACTTTCATTGGCGGTCCATATGTGTTGTTTCTAAGAATAATTGGAATGATATCATTAATGACTCGCATATTATTTTCCCAGCATTTCCAAAATAGTGTAAACTGTGCCTCATTCAAGTTTCCAAAATGCATTGAATTCCTTTCACTAAAGTCTTGATACAATAATGGTGCTACTAATCCTCTAAAATCCATCTCTCTAAAGTCACTAAGCATATCAATTGTATACTGAACATCATCTGGAGTTTCATCAGGCCATCCAATAATTATTGTAGCTGCTGGGAACCAATGATTGTCATTAAGAATTTTTGCTCCCTCTCTTACAACACTACCCCATTCCTCAGTTGAGAACGGTTTGGTTTTTACACCAAGATGTTTTTTTACCATTGCCGGTGAAACTGTTTCAATTCCTAAATTAGTTGCAAGCCATCTTCCTGATTTGTCTTGGCCATTTACCTGTGCAATTTGCTCCATTAATGTAGGATCTGCTGCAACTGCAGAAAATGTCATATGTGTAGTTCCAATAAAGTTTGCACCTAATCCTTTGAGTCCTTTCCATAAATCAACAATTACATCTCTATTTGGAATAAAGTCTCTATTATCACAGCCATAAAGTAACATTTCATCTGAATGTAACCAAACTGAATCAAAGCCATAATCTAAGTTAATTTTTGCTTCGTACTTTAATCTCTCAATTGGTAAATCTTTCTTTGATCTTTTATTGACATCACAAAAGTCACATCCTCGTCCACACCCTCTCATTGCCTCAATTAGTGAATTAATTGTAGGACCTTCAATGGTTGGAATATTTTCAAGATTTCTTACAAAACAATGCATTAGTTCTGGTGCATCACCCTTCTCTAAATCTTGGAACAAATCCACTGCTAACTCATCAGCTTCACCTACAACTACTGTATCTATTCCATGAATTTTCATTCTATCTGATTTTGCTAACTCCCATGCTCCATTACCTCCTACTACTACTTTGAAATCATATTTCTTTTTGAGTTGAATAATACTTGCACACATTTTTTTAAATTTCATTGCAATATATGATAATTTTTCAGGTGACATTGTTGTAGTCACTGGTGCCATTCCTAATGGATCCATTACATTAATTCCAACAATTTTGGTATCTGGTCCAATGGATTTGTGTAACATTTCAGGATGTGCCATGAAAACATCCTCTTTTTTGTATCCTCCTTGAATCAATGAACTCTCTATTCTTCTTAGTCCTATCTGTGCAACTTTGACTTCTCCTGTAATTGGATCAGTTTCTACTGAAGGACAAAATACTTTATCAAAAACCCATTCTGGTAAAACCTCATAAGGTCCACATGCAATAAAACCATATAGAAAATTTCCTCTATAATTTGTCATTAAACTACGATCAGCAGTAAGTACAACACGTTTGCCAGCCAATTATTCAATCTGGTCAAAGTATGTTATATATCATTTACGAGTTTAGTGTAATGCCTTTTTTTTGATTTCATTTTTTTCTTATTGCTCTGTTTGCAATATTTGCTGCAATACTTCCTGCTGCAATTCCGTTATCAATATTGACTACTGATAATCCCAATGAGCAACTTTGAAGCATTGATGCCAGTGCGGTGATTCCTTTTCCTCCATATCCATATCCTACTGATATTGGAATTCCAATTATTGGAATATCTACTAATGTGGAAACTAATGTAGCTAAAGCCCCCTCCATACCTGCAGCAACTATGATGCAATCAACATCTTCTTTGATCATTTTTTTTAATACTGGAAATATTCTTTGAATTCCTGCAACTCCTACATCATAACTTGTAATGCATTTACAGTTCATTGCCTCACACATCAACCTTGATTCTTCTGCCACTCCCACATCTGATGTCCCAGCTGTGATAATTCCAACTTTTCCACCATGAAATTTTATTGGTTTTTTAAATAATAATATTGATGATGAATTTTTTCCAGTCTTTATTTTAACTTTTAATCTATTTGCAAATGTCATAATTTTTGAATAATCCTCTTTTTTAATTCTTGAAATAATTACTGAATTTGTTTTCTCTAGAATTTTTTTAGTAATTTTCTTAATTTCATCAAGTTCTTTTGTTTCTGCAAAAATTACTTCTGGAATTCCTTTCCTTTTTCTTCTATTGATGTCAATTTTTGCAATCCCTTCTATTTCCTCTATTGCATAAAGTGACAAAAGTTTTTTTGCATTATTTATTGAAATTTTTCCTTTCTTTAGTGATTCTAAAATCTCATGAATTTCCAATAATCTTTTTTCTTTGTTTAGATAAAAAAATGCTTAGATCTCAATGCCTGAAATGGCACCCTTTACACTCTCTACCCCTTTATCAAAGACTTGTTTTTCCTCATCATTTAGATCTAATTCGATAATTTTTTCTACACCTTTCTTTCCAATAACTACTGGAACTCCAATTGTAACATCAGAATGTCCATATTCACCATCAAGATATGTTGCAACTGGAATGACTTGTTTTCTATCTCTTACAACTGCCTCAAGAATTGCAGAAATTGCATTTCCTGGTGCATGAACTGTAGCGCCCTTTAACTCAATTACTTTGGCTGCAACTTGTTTTGTGTTTTGAACTAGTTCATCTAATTTTTCTTTTGGAAGCATATTTGATAATGGAATTCCTGATATTGATGAAAATCTTGGTAATGGCAACATGTTTTCTCCATGTTCTCCAATTACTAGGGCTCGAATTGAATCTCTGGAATATCCTGTTGCTTCATGAATGAATTGTTTAAATCGTGATAAATCAAGCATTCCTCCCATTCCAAATACTCGACTTTTGTCAAATCCTGAAACTTTGTATGTGATGTAGGCCATTGGATCCATTGGATTTGTAACTGGAATAATCATAGAGTCATCTGCGTATTTTTTGATATTCTCAACTACGCTTTTGACAATTGTTGCATTAATTTTCAAAAGATCCATTCTAGTCATTCCTGGTTTTCTTCCAGAACCTGCAACAACTACAACAACATTTGATCCTTTCATATCTGCAAAATCATTGGAACCTTTTACTTCTACATCTATTCCTTGTTCTGATAACATGTGATTGATGTCCATGGCTTCTCCTTGGGGGAGACCTTTGGCAACATCTAGTAATAGTATTTGATCATCTAATTTTTTTAGTGCAGAAAATAAAGCGGCATCTCCACCTACCTTTCCAGAACCAATAATTGTAATCATGAATTTCACCGAAAATTTTCAATAATTAAATCTAATGAAATTTATTAATTTTTAGACGAATTTATAAGCATTTTTGATGATTTTGAATCATGGTAATTGTGATCGATCCTTTGGTTGCAGGAATATCTGGAGATATGCTTCTTTGCTCTTTGGTCGATTTGGGTGCTGATAAAAATAAAATAATTTCTGGCATTAAACAATCAGAAAAATTTCTCTCAAACTCTACTATACAAAAAATTGATTTCCAAAAAATTCAAAAAAAGGGAGTTCAATCTACTCAGTTACTTTTAGAAATTAATGAAGATGTACATGAACGAAAGGGTTCTGAAATAAAAAAAGCAATCATTGATTCAGTTAATACACTAGAACTTTCTGATAAAGGAAAAATCTTTGCAGAATCTTGTATTGATACTTTGATTTCTTCTGAAGCAAAAATTCATGGAGTTCCTGAAGATTCTGTCCATTTTCATGAAGCCTCAAGCATTGATACTTTGGTGGACATAGTTGGCATAACCATTGCCTTGGATAATTTAAAATTATTTGATGAGAAAATTCTATGTTTGCCTATTTCTGTGGGGGGTGGTACCGTGACTTTTTCTCATGGGACCATGTCTAATCCTGCAAGTGCCATTCTTGAGATTTTCAAGAATTCTGATTTGAAAATTAAAGGAAATAACGCAAATGAAGAACTCACCACTCCAACTGGTGCCTGTATTTTGACATCTTTGACAAATAATGCTATTGATTTTTACCCTTCAATGAAGATTGACTCTATTGGTTATGGTGCAGGACAAAAAGAATTTGATTCTTTTTCAAACGTTTTAAAAATTGTTAGAGGCACTGAAAATAATTTTGAAATTGACACTGTAAAAATACTTGAAACAAATGTTGATGATGTTTCTGGAGAAATATTGGGTCATCTAATTGAAAAATTAATGGACAAAGGTGCTAAAGACGTTTCAATTTATCATGGAATTACAAAAAAAGGTAGACCTACAAATCTTGTATCAGTTATTTGTAATGATGAATATGTGGATGAATTAGTTGATACTCTAGTACTTGAAACTGGTACTTTGGGGGTAAGAATCTCTGAATCAAATAGATTCATTGTCCCACGTTCAATTCATGAAATTTCTTTAATTTTAGATGGACAATTATTTCAAGTACACTACAAAAAATCATCATTTAAAGGAAAAATTGATTTTAAAATAGAATTTGATGATTTGAAAAATATTTCAAATTCAATTAATAAATCCATCAAAGAAACTGATTCATTATTGAGAAAAGAAATTGAAAAATTGGAGAATTTGTAATGAGTAAACTTGATGAACTAGAAAATTGGTTTGAGGACAAAAATAAAGTAATGATTGCACTGTCTGGTGGTGTTGATAGTGCACTTGTTGCATATGCTGCATATCAAACATTAGGAAATTCTGCAATTGCTGTTACTGCTGATTACAAAACATTATCAGTAGAAGAATTACAAACCTCAAAACAAATTTGTTCAGAGATTGGAATTACACAACTTTTACTTGATTATGATGAACTTGAAAATCCCGAATTTACAAAAAATGATTCTAATCGATGTTTTCATTGTAGACTGGAATTAGGTGATCATTTAATCGAATTAGCTAAAAAACATAATGTCAAAATTATTGTTGATGGCACTAATCTTGATGATTTGGGTGATTATAGGCCTGGAATTAAGGCATTAAAACAAAACGGCATTCAAAGTCCCTTGGTAGAAACTAATTTCTCAAAATCAGAAATTAGGGATGCTGCAAAATTTGTTGGACTATCTGTATTTGATAAACCATCAAATTCTTGTCTTGCATCACGAATTCCTTGGGGACAAAGAGTAACTGCTGAAAGATTAACTAGAATAGAACTAGGTGAGACAATTGTAAAACAATTAACTAATGTAAAACAAGTTCGAGTACGTGATTATGATGGTTCTGCAAAAATTGAAGTTGACAAAGAAATGATTCCTGTATTTGATACTAAAATTTTAAAACAAATTACTGAGAAATTAAACATGATTGGATTTAGAACCGTTGAAATTGATCAAGAAGGGTATAAACCAGGAAAAATTAATGTGATCACAGATTGATTTATCTGGATAATGCAGCATCTACAAAAATACATGATGACGTACTAGATGCAATGCTTCCATATCTTAAAGAACAATATGGTAATCCATCATCTATTCATCGATATGGTAGATTGGCCCATAAAGCAATTGAAAAAGCAAGAAAGCAAATTGCATTACTAATTAATGCTGATCCTTCTGAAATTTTAATTACGTCTGGAGGTACTGAATCAAATAATACTGCATTAAATGGTATTGCAATGAAAAATCCCTCCAGTAAAATTATTACATCTTTAATTGAACATGATGCAATTTTAGAACCATGTAAAAAATTATCTAAAAATGGATTTGATATAGATTACATCTCTGTTGATAGTTTTGCAATGATTAATCCTGTAGATATTGAAAATACAATTTCTGAAAAAACTTGCCTAGTTTCAATAATGTTTGGAAATAATGAGGTTGGTACAATTCAGCCAATAGTTGAAATTGCTAAAATTTGCTCAAAACATAATGTACTTTTTCATACTGATGCAGTTCAAGCAGTTGGTAAAGTGCCTATTAATGTCAAGGAATTAGGCATAGATTTGCTGTCTATTTCTTCTCACAAACTTTATGGTCCTAAAGGAATAGGCGCATTATACATCAAAAATGGTATTTCCATTGATCCTGTTATTTTAGGTGGTGGTCAGGAACATGGATTACGTTCTGGAACTGAAAATGTTGCAAATATTGTAGGATTTGGAAAAGCATGTGAGATTGCACAAAATAATCTTTCTGAAAATATTTCTCACACAAAAAAACTTCGAGATATTCTAGTTAAAAAAATATTTAATGAAATTCCTAAAGTCACATTAAATGGTCATTCCCAATCTAGATTACCAAACAATGCACATTTTACATTTCTTGGAGTCAATGGAGAAGATCTAATAATCAAACTCGATGAACATGGAATTGCTGCATCAACGGGTTCTGCATGCTCTGTTAATACTCAAAAAGCTTCACATGTTTTAGAATCAATGGGATTTTCACTTGAACAAATTACTGGCTCTTTACGATTAACTATGGGAATATTCAATGATGAGAAAGAAATAGAGCAAACAGTCGATTCTCTAAAAGAAATAATTCAAGAACTAAGATCAGTTTCACCTTTTAAAGAAAAATATTCTTTCACTTTTGACAATTAAATTTTCATTTGAAATTTGTTTCTAGTAATGATAATTGTTGTCATAATACCTATCATTAGAATCATCATCACTATGGTGCCAAATTCTGGAATTACATACGTGCCAATGATTTCAATTTTTGAATCATCTTCTTCAAAATTAATTGTTATCACTCTTGATTCTGAAAATACTGCTGATTCTTGATATGCAATATTTATCCCATCAATTAAAATAATAAACATCTCATCTTTCCCATTTTGTTTTTCAGCACCAATGAATTCTCTGGGCATATCTAATGTAATGGAACCATCATCAGTTGTATCAATTAGCACCTCAAGTGCAAAATTATTTGAATTAACTATAATGTCTTTAACTATACCTCCTTTGATAGAATACTCTACATCAAATGTTCCTTTACTTCCAGCATTCACATCAAAAATTTCTGTATTTACAACTGCTTCTGATGCTGGTATGTAATGAAATGTAGCTTCTGCGATATTTCCTGTTCCATATGATACTCTAACTATGTATTCTCCTTGGTTTTTCCATAAAGGACCTTCTGCAAGTACTGTATGTGAATAAGTCCCATCTTGTGCTACTGTGATTTGTGCTATCTCCACCAGATTTCCTTCAGTGAAGAGTTGTAGTGTGATTGGAGTACTTCCAATTACTGTAGTTACTTGTCCTGAAATAACAACGGTATCTCTTTCATCATAATTTTGGTCATCTGTTTGTACAAAAATTAGAGATTCTTGTGCAAAAACTGAACCAGCTGAAATTACTAGTAAAAATATAATGCCGTAAAAAATTTTAGAACTCATAAAAATATTTCGTGCATGTTTGTATATTTCTTTTACTATTAAAAAATGAAAAAAAGTTGTAATTTTTAGTATCTTGGCATAATGCTAAGTCTTGATTTTGCAGATACTGCAATTATTGAAACAATTGCTACTGCTAGAATCATGGCTGCGATTGTACCAAATTCTGGAACTACATGGGTACCAACTATTTCAATTGTCTCAGCGCCTGCTTGGAACATGACTGTTACTTTGTTTCCAACAATTTCACATTCTAGATCATTACATTCTTCTCCATCAACTAGTACCATGAAGATACCTTTTGCTGTTGTTTTTGATGGGGTTACTGTTAATGTTCCGTCTTCTTCAGCGTTGATACTAATGATAATTGAACCATTATCACCAGCATTGATAGTTGTATTAGTTATCACTCCACCTGAAATGCTAAATGGTATACATTGACCACTTGCAGTTAATTCATTAGCACCACACTGTGTGTCTGGTGTTGTTGGTGCTGAGTAATTTTGTGTATATTCAACTCCACCACTTAGTACTACTTTAGCACTGTTACTTTTTTCAGCACTTCCATAGTTTGCCTTAATGATGTAGGTACCATCGTATTTCCACATATTACCTGCTGTGTTTAGTGTTGTCTCAAAACTTCCATCATCTGCTACAGTGAGTTGATCAATTGTAACAATAGAGTTTAGAGGACTAACAACAGTAATTGTAACTGGAAATCCAGAAGCTACATTTGCTACTTGGCCTGTTACCATAATTATTTCATTATGAGCATAATCTGTTTTGTCTGTCCATATAGATACTGGAAGATCTTCGAGCAACATTTCATTTGCTGTTATTCTTGCTTCTTCCAAAGATAGAATTACAGCACCTGGTCTGTATTGTTCTTCAGCATATGCTGATGACATAGTTATAGTACTGACTGCCGTCAAAAAGACTAGTAGTGTAAACAACGTACGATTGTTCATCTTGTTGCGGTTTGGATATGTCTCTATTTATGTATATTTAAAAAATAAAAAAAAGTTGTAATTTTAGTATCTTGGCATAATGCTAAGTCTTGATTTTGCAGATACTGCAATTATTGAAACAATTGCTACTGCTAGAATCATTGCTGCGATTGTACCAAATTCTGGTACTACAAGACCGTCTTTGATATCTACTTCAGTTGAAGCAGTATATGCAAAATCATCAAATTGCTTTGCAGTTACAGTATAGATTCCATCTTGTGTCCATAGTGGTCCACCTGTTGTAATCACTGAAGTAAATTCACCATTAAGTGCTGGTGATACTTGATCAATGGTAACAACATTTCCATTTGGTGCAACTACAGTTAATGTAACATCTGTACTTACTCTATCTGTCATTCCTGTGATTTCAATTATGTCTGAACCCATTTCAGCTTCTGCATTAATTTCAAGTCCTTTATCTCTTGTGTCCTTTGGATATGAATATGCGAGAATAATACCTGTTTCTAAAGTAGATTCAGTTACAGAAGTATTACTTGCTACCATTCCATTTATCACTTCAACTTCAACACTCAAAGTATACAATGAATTTTGTACAGCTGACTGCATAGCAGTAATTGTATAAAATCCATCTTCACTCCATGTTGGACCTACTTTAAACACTGTCTCAAAAATTCCATTATCTGGTGAAATTTGATCAATGGTAACAACATTTCCATTTGGTGCAACTACAGTTAATGTAACATCTGTAAGATCTGAAATTGTTTGACCCATTATCATAATGGTATCTGAACCTTTGTCAGATGTGGCTGTAATTTCCATTCCTTGTTGTGGTTTTTGAGCAAAAGCATCTTGTTGAATTGCAGTCACTGAGATTAATGACAGTACCATTAGGGCAATTGCCATTGATGTCGTAGAACGTTTAAAATTCATCCTATTTGAAATCATATATCTCTGTATTTATGTATATTTAAAAAATGAAAAAAAGTTGTAATTTTAGTATCTTGGCATAATGCTAAGTCTTGATTTTGCAGATACTGCAATTATTGAAACAATTGCTACTGCTAGAATCATGGCTGCGATTGTACCAAATTCTGGAACTACAAATGTGCCGATTATTTCGATCTCTTCAGCTCCTGCGTAAAATGCTATGGTGAGTGTTCTATCTGTTGATGAAACATCTTCACTAAAGTCAACTTCTTCTCCGTCAACTAAAACAAAGAATTCATCATCTTCACCTGTTGCAAGTAATGCATCTGCTACTGATCTAGGAATTATTAATGTAAGTGAACCATCACTTGTAGCATCAATACCTACTATCAGTGAATTTGCATCCACATCAGGCGTAATACTTAGTAATTGTCCACCTGTAATCTCATAGCCTATTGAGCCATTACCATCTCTCATTGAAACCATAGTATCAGATACCGTGGATTCATCTTCCTCTGGTGGGGTTGTTGCAGCTCCTCCAAATTCAAATGTTGTTTCAGCTGATCGATTTACGGTTCCGTATTGAGCTGTAACTATGTATGCACCTTCTGAGTTCATTAGTGCTCCTCCTGCAGTCATTTCAGTACTGAATTTTTTATCAGCACCAACGTTTATTTGTGCAATTGATACCAAGTTCCCATTAGGAGCTTTAACAATAACACTTACTGGAGTTCCAGAATACAAGTCTCTTACTTCACCTGTTATTACAATTGTTTCACCCTCTGAATAGGATGCTTTGTCTGTAGTAACAACAATCGATTCATTTGTGAGTTGTCCAAATGCTGGTGCCATACCAATACTTACAATTAAGATTGCAGTTAAGGCAAACACCGTCAAATGTGATTTCATTAGTTTTACGCCCAGATTTACACTATTTAAGGTTGTGAAAAAATATGTTGACAAAATAGAAAAATCATTGTTTGTTGTCGAATTTCAGATTAGATATATATTAACCTGAGCGTGAATTTTTGACAGTTTGTGTACATTATTTACAATTACAGTTAATGTTGTATCTGGGGATTTCATAGATGGCAATTAAGAAAAATCAAGTCCTAGTACCTGATCATATCTATGTGCCAAAACATGAAATCATTTCTAAATCAGAAGCTGAAGAAGTTTTAAAAAAATACAATTGTCAGCCAACAGAGTTACCATTAATTTTTGTAAACGATCCTGCAATTTTGGGACTTGGAATAAAACCTGGTGATATGATAAAAATTACTAGAGACAGTCCAACTGCTGGAACTAGCCTTTACTATCGATATGTGGTGGAAGTCTAAATGGTACATTCTTCAATAAAACGCTGGCCAGTAATTCAAGATATTCTAAAACGTGAAGGTGTTGCACGTCAACATCTTAATTCATTTGATGAATTTTTAGAACGAGGACTCCAAAGTATAATTAATGAAGTTGAAAAAATTGATATTGAAAATGCTGAATATCCATACAAAATTCAACTAGGAAAAGTCAAACTTCAACAACCACGAATGATGGAACTTGATGGTTCTATTACTCACATTACACCAGCTGAGGCTCGATTGAGAAATGTTTCATACTCTGCACCTGTAATGATGGAGGCAAGTGTTATTGAGGACGGAAAAATTTTGGAATCAAGATTTGTTCATATTGGTGATGTACCAGTTATGGCAAAATCTAATGCATGTATTTTACATAATTTCTCTACTCAAAAATTAATTGAACATGGTGAGGATCAAAATGATCCTGGTGGATATTTTATCATAAATGGTTCTGAGAGAGTTATAGTTGGATTAGAGGATCTCTCTTACAACAAAATTATTGTAGATAGAGAAAAAGTAGGTGGCAACATTGTTTTCAAAGCTAAAGTATATTCTTCAATTGTTGGGTATCGTGCAAAACTAGAACTTGTCATGAAAAATGATGGATTAATTGTTGCAAGAATTCCTGGTTCCCCTGTTGATATTCCTGTTGTTACATTAATGAGAGCACTTGGATTAGAATCTGATAGAGAAATTGCAGCAGCAGTTTCCCTAGTGGATGACCTTCAAGATGAATTGGAAGGATCATTTGAGAAAGCAGGTGATGTGCCAACTGCAAAAGATGCAATAGTCTACATCAGTAAAAGAATTGCACCTGGAATGTTAGAAGAATTTCAGATAAAACGTGCAGAGACTTTACTTGATTGGGGACTCTTACCTCACTTGGGTAAGCATCCTGAGAATAGAAAAGAAAAAGCTCAATTCTTGGGTGAGGCTGCTTGTAAATTATTAGAACTAAAACTTGGTTGGATTAAACCTGATGACAAGGATCATTATGGAAACAAAGTGATCAAATTTGCAGGACAAATGTTAGCAGACTTGTTTAGAACTGCATTTAGAAATTTGGTTCGAGACATGAAATACCAATTAGAAAGATCAGGACAAAAACGAGGAATTAATGCAGTTGCTGCAGCAATTAGACCAGGAATTATTACTGATAAACTAAACAATGCCATTGCTACTGGAAACTGGGGACGGGGTAGAGTCGGTGTTACTCAATTACTTGATAGAACAAATTATCTCTCTACAATTAGTCATCTTAGACGAATTCAATCCCCACTCAGTAGAACGCAGCCAAACTTTGAGGCAAGAGATTTACATTCAACTCACTTTGGTAGAATCTGTCCAAGTGAGACCCCTGAAGGATCTAATTGTGGTTTGGTAAAGAATTTGGCATTATCTGGAATTATCTCAATAAATATACCCTCAGAAGAAATTGTAGAGAAACTCTTTGATCTTGGAACTGTACACTTTTTTGATGCCAAAGAAGATTTGAAAAAAGATGGAACTAGAATATTTGTTGATGGACGTTTAATTGGATATTACAAAGATGGTGCAGAACTCGCATTATCCCTAAGAGAATTAAGACGCGACTCAAAGATTCATCCTCATGTTGGAATATCATTTCATAAATCAGATATCGAGGGTTCAACTCGAAGACTATATGTTAATTGTAATGCAGGACGAGTTTTACGACCGCTAATTATTATCAAAGATAACAAACCATTACTTACATCAGAACTCTTGGATAAAATTTCCAAGAAACTAATTTCTTGGACTGACCTATTGAGAATGGGTGTTTTAGAAACAATTGATGCAAACGAGGAAGAAAATTGTTACATTGCACTAGATGAAAAAGATTCAAAGAAACATACTCACCTTGAAGTATTCCCTCCAGCAATTTTAGGAGCAGGTGCATCAATCATTCCATATCCTGAACATAATCAATCTCCAAGAAATACATACGAATCTGCAATGGCAAAACAAAGTTTAGGATTCTCAACACCAATGATGAACACTAGTACCTATGTGCGACAACACTTGATGCTATACCCACAAGTTCCAATTGTAAATACCAAAGCTATGAAACTTTTAGGATTAGAAGACCGACCTGCCGGTCAGAACTGCATTGTTGCAGTATTACCATTTGATGGTTACAACATTGAGGATGCAATAGTTCTCAGTCAAGCCTCAGTTGATAGAGGTCTTGGTAGAACATTCTTTTTTAGAATTTATGATGCTGAAGCAAAACAATACCCTGGTGGAATGCGTGATGAATTTTTGATTCCAAACGCTGAGGATAATATCAGAGGTTACAAGGGTGAGCGTGCATACAGATTACTTGAAGATGATGGAATTGTTGCATCTGAATCCAAAATAAAGGGTGGTGACATATTAATTGGAAAAACTAGTCCTCCACGATTTATGGAGGAATATAGAGAGTTTGAATCAACTGGTCCTTACAGACGAGATACCTCAATTGGTGTAAGACCATCTGAAAGTGGTGTAATTGATACTATTGTTATGACTCAATCAAATGAAGGTGGAAAAATGTACAAAGTTCGTGCAAGAGATATGAGAATTCCTGAAATTGGTGATAAATTTGCATCAAGACACGGACAAAAAGGAATTCTTGGAATACTTGCAAAAGCTGAAGACTTGCCATACACTGCAGAAGGCATGTCTCCTGATGTTTTGATTAATCCTCATGCATTTCCATCTAGAATGACTGTTGGAATGATGATGGAATCCATCTGTGGTAAAGCTGCTGCATTTCGTGGAAAACGATTTGATGGTTCTGCATTTGTTGGAGAAAAAATGGATGAAGTAAAAGAAGTAATGGATGCACACGACTTCAAATATTCTGGTAAAGAAATAATGTATGATGGACGTTCTGGAAAAGCATTTCCAGTCGAGGTCTTTATTGGTGTGGTGTATTATCAAAAACTTCATCACATGGTTGCAGATAAAATTCATGCAAGAGCACGTGGACAAGTTCAGATGTTAACTAAACAACCAACTGAAGGAAGAGCACGAGGTGGTGGATTAAGATTTGGTGAAATGGAGAGAGATTGTTTAATTGCATATGGTGCATCAATGATTCTAAAAGATAGATTACTTGATGAATCTGATAAATCAGATATCTTTGTTTGTGAGCGATGTGGTCTTGTAGCATATCATGATGTTAAACAACGAAAATACGTTTGTAGAGTTTGTGGTGATAAAGCAAAAGTTTCTTCAGTATCCGTAGCTTATGCATTCAAATTATTACTACAAGAAATGCAGAGTCTTAACATTGCCCCAAGATTAATGATAAAGGAGAAAATCTAATGTCTGTTCAAGCAATCAAAGCAATTGACGCAATCAGATTCTCAATCTGGTCTCCAACTGAAATTAGAAAATACTCTGTTGCAGAAATTACAGCACCTGAAACTTATGATGAAGATGGAATGGCTGTGCAAGGAGGTCTTATGGATGGCAGACTGGGCACACTTGAGCCTGGACAAAAATGTCTAACTTGTGGAAATACTGCTGCAAGATGTCCTGGACACTTTGGACATTTAGAACTAGCAGAACCAATTTTGCATATTGCATTTATTGATAATATCTACAAACTCTTACAATCAACATGTCGTTCTTGTGCAAGACTAAAAGTTCCTCAAGAAGATTTAGATACTTTTAGAGCTATTAAAGATAAAAAAGCTGCATACACCATAGTTTCACAAAAACGTATTCCAGAACAAATTATTGAAAAAGCTAAAAAAGCCAAAGAATGTCCTCATTGCGGAAAAGCACAATACGAATTAATCTTTACAAAACCAACAATCTTTGTAGAGAAAACAGAAATTGGCGAGCATCGATTATTACCAATTACAATTAGAGAAAGATTTACACAAATCCTTGATGAGGACTTAAAATTACTAAACTACGATCCAATCACAGCACGACCAGAGTGGTTTATTCTCCAAGCATTTCCAGTTCCTCCAGTAACTGTAAGACCATCAATTATTTTGGAGACTGGAATCCGTTCAGAAGATGATTTGACACACAAAATGGTAGATATTATCCGAGTTAATCAAAGACTAAAAGAAAGTAAAGATGCAGGAACTCCTCCATTAATTGTTCAAGATTTAGTTGACTTGTTACAATACCATACAACCACTTATTTTGATAATGAAGTTTCAGGAATTCCACAAGCTCATCA
>Ga0208748_1000551_pt1 | contig 18934 bp, 26 predicted proteins | sample Knorr_S7_td_Bott_FD_185599 | JGI IMG/M metagenome (GOLD analysis project Ga0208748, IMG submission 185599) | Marine microbial communities from Southern Atlantic Ocean transect - Knorr_S7_td_Bottom_ad_4513_LV_A (SPAdes) (version 2) | ecosystem: Environmental > Aquatic > Marine > Oceanic | place... | reverse complement strand
TTATCGAAATTTTAAAGAAGAAAAAGATTTCGTACAATTTGTGGACAGGTTAGATGTCTACAAAAAAAGATAAATTTACCAAAAAAAATAGTTATTTTATGAATCTTGCTTTTAATTTAGCAAGGGAAAGATCTGGCTTGACAGGAGAAAATCCACCCGTCGGCTGTGTGATAGTAAAAAATGATGAAGTAATATCATTAGGACAAACTGGATTAAACGGAAGACCCCATGCTGAATATAACGCTATAAAATCTTGTAAAGAAAGTTTAAAAGGATCAACAATATATGTTAGTTTAGAACCTTGTTCTCATTACGGAAAAACACCGCCTTGCACGAATTTAATTATAAAATCAAAAATTAAAAAAGTTATATTTTCAATTATTGACGTAGATAAACGAACTAAATCTAAATCATTCAAAATATTTAGATCTAAAAATGTTCAAGTTAAAAGTGGACTATTAAAAAAAGAAGGAAATATAATTTATAAACCATATATATTTAATAAGTCAAAAAAATTACCATTTGTAACTGGAAAGTTAGCTGTATCAAAAGATAACTTTATATTTTCAAAACAAAAATCAAGAATTACAAATAAATATTCAGATAAAATAACGCAGTTGTTAAGATATAAAAATGATTCAATATTAATTTCAGTCAAAACTTTAAATATAGATAACCCAAAATTAACTTGTAGAATTGAAGGTTTATCTATGTATTCGCCTAAAAAAATAATTTTGGACAGATGTTTGTCTATTAAGAAAAATTCTTACATTTTTGCAAACTCTAGCAATAAGGACACAATTATATTTTATAACCGAGGCACTCAGAAAAAAATTAACCTTTTAAAAAAAAAAGGAATAAAATTAATTAAATTTGCATTAAGTAAGGATAATTTATTTGATTTAAAAAATATATTGAGAAAAATTTTTTCTCTTGGATGTAGAAATTTATTAGTTGAAAGCGGTAAAAATTTAACAAATAGTTTTTTAAAAAATAATCTTTTTAATAAATTCTACCTATTGCAAAGTCCTATTAAATTAGGCACTAGTGGTAAACTTAATGTATCTAGTCAGTTGCATCAATTGGCTTTTAAATATAAAAACAAGTCCAAAATAAATTCGTTTACGGGAAACGATGTAATTAACATATACTCTAAATAAAATGTTTAATGGAATTATTTCTAATCAAGGCAGAGTCAGAAAAATATCTAAAAGAAAAAAAGGAATAAATATCTTTGTTTATTCCAGATTAAAACTTTCAAAAAAAAACATAGGAATTTCCATTTCTTGTGATGGTGTATGTCTAACACTAATATCTATTAATAAAAACTTAATGGAATTTTATTTGTCCAATGAAACTATTAAAAGATCAAAATTTAAAAAGGTTCAAATTGGAGATTATATTAATTTAGAATTACCTTTGAAATTTGGAAAACAAATATCAGGACATACCACACAAGGGCATGTTGATTGCACAGGTAAAATTTCTTCTATTAAAAGAATAGATAAATCTTTTTTATTTGATTTTAATATTAACTCGAGAGAAAGAAAAAATTTAATTGAAAAGGCATCAATCGCTATTAATGGTGTATCTTTAACTGTTTCCAAAAAAACAAAAAAGGGATTTAAAGTATGGATAATTCCTCATACTTTAAAATTAACCAATTTATCTAAAGCAAAAAAGAATGATTTTGTTAATATAGAAATAGACATTCTTTCAAAATATGTGAGAAATTATTTTAATGAAAAATAAAAAATTTAGTTCAATAGAAAGCATTATTAAAGTCGCCAAAAAAGGTAACATGTACATTCTTGTTGATGATGAAAATAGAGAAAATGAAGGAGACCTTGTTATTCCAGCATCTGATGTTTCACAAAAAAATATTAATTTTATGGCTAAGTATGGTCGTGGTTTAATTTGTTTATCTTTATTAAATAAACAGGCAATAAAACTTAATTTATCATTAATGTCACCTGTTAATAAATCTCGTAATCAGACAGCTTTTACTGTGTCAATAGAAGCGCGAAAAGGTGTTACTACAGGAATTTCTGCAAAAGATAGATCGGTCACAATTAAAACTGCAATTAAGCCAAATGTTAAAAAAAATGAAATTATTTCACCTGGTCACATATTTCCAATAATTTCAAAAGATGGTGGTGTTTTAGTTAGGGCAGGGCACACTGAAGCTTCAGTTGATATTTCAAGATTAGCAAAAAAAAATCCTTCAGCAGTAATTTGTGAAATTATGAATGACAAAGGTGTAATGGCTAAAGGCATAGAGTTATTCAAATTTGCAAAAAAACATAAATTAAAAATTGCTAGAATTGATGATCTAATTGCATATAGATTTAAAGTTGAAAAATTAATTAGATTTAAAAAATCTGATAAAATTTTAATAAAAAATCAAAAGTACAATATTAAAATTTTTGAAAATTTGCTCGATAGTTCGGAAAATTTTTCTTTAGTTAAAGGAGATTTAAGAAAAAGTAAAAATCCAAGAGTTAGAGTGATTTCATCAAATATTGTTCAAAATTATTTAATGGGTAAAAAATTTCCTAATTCATTTAATAAAACAATAGATCATTTCAAGCATCATAAAGAATGTGTTTTAATTTTTATTAGAGATACAAATCTAAAATCAGTTTCAGAAACTCTTAGAGATTATAAAAGCAACAAATTTTATAAAAAAGGTCAAGATAAACTCATTAAAAATTATGGTATTGGAGCTCAAATAATTAAAGCTTTAAATATCAAAAACATGATATTGGTTACTAGATCTAAAAAGAAAGTTGTTGGTTTAGAAGGTTATGGGATTAAGATTACCAAGCAGGAAATAATTAAATGAAAAAAAAAGTACTAATAGTTATTGCAAATTATTATGGTCATATTTCTACGTCCTTGAGCGCAGATGCACAAGTGGCTTTAGATTATGCTAAAATAAAATATTCAATCAAAGAAGTACCTGGTGTTTTTGAAATACCCGTAGTTATTTCTAGAAATATAAAAAAATATGATGGTTTTATTGCTTTGGGTTGTGTTATCAAAGGTGAAACTCCTCATTTTGATTATCTTTCAAAAACAACCTTTGATGGTTTAATGAAATTATCTATAGAAAATAAAAAACCTATTGGTAATGGAATTATTACTGCGCTAAATAAAGAGCAAGCTTATGCTCGTATGGGGGATGCTGAACGTCCAAAGAGATTATCAAAAGAAAAAGGCAAAGGTGAAGAAGCAGCTAAAGCTGTCATTGCTGTATTATCTCAATAAATATGATTACCCAAACTAAAGCAAAAAACAATCCACGGGTTATTGCTATTCAAAAAATATATGGAAAATTTTATAATAAAGATGAGGATTTAACAGTAGGTAAACATAGATTTAAAAAATTTATTAAAGATATAGTTAATGGCACAATAGAGCGAAATGATTTTATCACTGAAGAATTAGAAACTCATCTTAAACAAGATCTTATCTTATCTCATCTTGATAAGTTGTTTCAGGTTATAGTTAAATGTGCAGTTTTTGAACTTTTATATAAACCTAAAACTTCTTCAAAAATCATTATTAAAGAATATTTAACAGCTTCTAATTCTTTTTTAGAAGACTCACAAACCAAATATTTAAATGCTTTATTAGATAAAATTTCAAAAAAAATTAGAACTACTAATGCATGAATTTGAAATAATTAATAAATACTTTTCTAAACTTACAAATAAATCTAAAGGTTCACTAAACTTAAATGATGATATTTTTTTTGATAAAGCGAATAAAATTGCTGTTTCTGTAGATACATACATCGAAGGAAAGCATTTTATTAATTTTAAAAATCCAGAACTAGTTATTAAAAAAGTAATCAGATCTTCTATTTCAGATCTAATTTGCAAAGGTGTTAAGCCAAAGTATTATTTTGTGTCAGGTTCTGGAAATAGTAAAGCTTTTACTAAAAGTAACTTAGCAAAGATTAGTAAATCACTTAAAGAAGAACAAAAAAAATATAATATAATTTTAGGAGGAGGGGACACTGTTTATTCTGATAAATTGAGTTTTACTATTACTTCAATTGGTTTTTCTAATAAAATTATATACAGAAATAGATCAAAAGTTAATGACGATATATATGTAACTGGTAACTTAGGAGATAGTTTCTTAGGGCTTTTGGTTTTAAAAAATAAAACTAAGATAAATAAGAAATTATGCAGATATTTTATAAATCAATATTACAAACCGGAAATTAAATATTCTTTAATAAATCATCTTAATAAATTTGCTACATCATCAATAGATTTATCAGATGGATTAATTAGTGATTTAGAGAAATTGACGAATAATCAAAATAACTCATATCAGCTATTTTTTGACAAAATCCCTGTATCCAATAATTTAAAATCAGTTATTAATTCAAAAAATTTACGAAAAAAGAACTTGATATCCAGAGGCGATGATTATCAGGTGTTATTTACAGCAAATAATAGACATAGAAGTTTTATTAAAAAAATTTCATCTTTAAAAAAAATAAAAATTACACGAATAGGCAAAATACTTAATGGTAAGCTCAAAAGCTCAATTATAGATGGAAAAGGTCATCAAATTAAAATAAATAACAAAGGTTACTTTCATGCATTTGGCTAAGTTATATATTGCCTTTTGTCCTTTTTTTTGTAATGTCCGCTTTTTAAATATTAAAATTTAATAACTTATAATTAAAAGGAATTTATGAATTTATCAGTAGAAACTATTTTACTCTACACGATTTTAGCAGGATTTATCTCAATTATTTATGGCTATTTTACTGGTAAACATATTTTAAGTTCAAGTCCAGGTAATGCAAAAATGCAAGAAATTGCATCTGCTATACAAGTTGGGGCAAAAGCTTATTTAAATAGACAATATAAAACTATTGCAATTGTTGGGGTAGTCGTTTTACTTATAATAACTTATTTATTTAGCATTTTGGTAGGAGTTGGTTATTTAATAGGAGCAACTCTTTCAGGTATTGCGGGATATGTTGGTATGCTTGTTTCAGTTCAAGCCAATGTTAGAACAGCTGAAGCTTCACGAAAAGGTTTATCTCAAGGTTTATCTATAGCTTTTAAATCTGGAACTGTTACTGGAATGTTAGTTGCCGGTTTAGCGCTTTTAGCTATTACTGGTTATTATTATTTTTTATTAAAATTTAATATTGAAGAAAGAGAGTTAATTAATGCTCTTATAGCACTAGGCTTTGGTGCTTCGTTAATTTCAATTTTTGCAAGATTAGGTGGAGGTATTTTTACAAAAGGTGCTGATGTAGGTGCAGATTTAGTTGGCAAATTAGAAGCTGGTATTCCAGAAGATGATCCAAGAAACCCAGCAGTAATAGCTGACAATGTTGGAGATAATGTTGGTGATTGCGCTGGTATGGCAGCTGATTTATTTGAAACATATGTTGTTACAATCGTAGCAACAATGGTTCTTTCATCAATTTTTTTTCATGGCGATCTGAATATGATGATTTACCCATTAACCATAGGAGGAGCATGCATTCTTACATCAATTTTTGGAACATTTTTTGTAAGTCTTGGAAAGTCAAAAAATATTATGGCGGCTTTATACAAAGGATTTATTGTTACTGCTCTTTCCTCTTTAGCAATTTTATATCCAGTTACTGATTGGGTAATTGGTTTTGATACAGTTTATACCGTAGCTAATAAAAACTTTAACGGTATGAGTCTATATTATTGTGGAGTTATTGGCTTAATCATTACAGGTTTAATTATCTGGGTAACAGAATATTATACTGGAACAAGTTATAGACCTGTCCAAAGTATAGCGTCTTCATCAACAACTGGACACGGTACGAATGTTATTCAAGGACTTGCTGTTTCTATGGAAGCTACAGCTATACCAGCTTTAATTATTGTTGCAGGTATTCTTTTTACTAATTCATTAGCTGGTCTTTATGGAATAGCTATTGCTGTGACAACTATGTTAGCATTAGCTGGAATGGTTGTTGCATTAGATGCTTATGGTCCTGTTACAGATAATGCAGGTGGTATTGCTGAAATGTCAAACCTTCCTAAAAATGTTAGAAAAACTACGGATGCTTTAGATGCTGTAGGAAATACTACTAAGGCTGTAACTAAAGGTTATGCAATTAGTTCAGCTGGTTTGGGTGCTTTAGTATTGTTTGCGGCTTATACTGAAGATATAAAGTTCTTTTCACAAATTAAAGGATCAAATTTAGAAAATATAACTGTAACATTTGAGCTATCTAATCCTTTTGTAGTAGCTGGATTACTTGTAGGTGGAATGCTTCCATATTTGTTTGGATCAATGAGCATGCAAGCTGTTGGTAGAGCAGGTGGAGCTGTTGTTGTTGAAGTAAGAAGACAATTTAAAAAAATACCAGGAATTATGAAAAGAAAAGCTAAACCAGATTATGGTAAGCTTGTTGATTTACTTACGAAAGCTGCCATCAAAGAAATGATTATACCTTCTTTATTGCCTGTGTTTTCCCCAATCGTTCTATATTTGATTATTTTACCAATAGGTGGTCAAGCTGCTGCACTATCAGCAGTTGGGGCTATGTTGTTAGGTGTAATTATTACAGGATTATTTGTAGCAATTTCTATGACTGCTGGTGGCGGTGCATGGGATAATGCAAAAAAATATATTGAAGATGGAAAATTTGGTGGAAAGGGTTCTGAAGCACATAAAGCCGCTGTAACTGGTGATACCGTAGGAGATCCTTATAAAGATACTGCAGGACCGTCAATTAATCCGATGATAAAGATTACAAATATTGTAGCTTTGTTATTATTAGCTGTTATTGCTGATTCTTAATTTCTTTTCTTTTTTTTGCACGAACACCTAAAGGGTCATTAACTTTTTGCCTCATACTTGATAAAAAATCATAAACAAATGATCTTTTAGAATATGTTATTTCAGTTTTATCTTCAATGAAGTCTATTTCCTTCATATCTTTTATGTTAAAAAATTCTTTTTTTGCTAACAATCCTTTATTATCTATCTCTAATAACAAAACATTATTTATATATATTTTCTTTTTACCAAGTTTTAATAATGTAGTTCTTGTTTTCTTACTTTCTATATAAATCCAAAGATCGTTATCAAACTTACTTTTTGTGGAAGGTGGTCCTAGTAAGTAAATTATGTCATTTTTATTAGATAAATTAACTGTTAATTCTTTTTGTTTTTTTTCTAGATAGTGAGATCCATGACTATCTACAATTTTATTAAATTTACAATTTACAACTAATAAAAAAATTACTAATAATACTATTCTCATAATGGATAATAACTATATTAATTTTTATAACAATTTAGTAGATTTAACTAGAAATAAAATCTTATATAAAGATTTTGCAGATCAAGATACTTTTTCTGATAGATTGGCTATTTTTTTATTCCATTTTGCCTTCTTTTTAAATGTATTTAAGTCTTATTCTCAAAAGAATATTCTTCAAACTGTTTTTGATTATATATTCAAACAATTGGAAATCAGCTTAAGAGAAATCGGCTATGGTGATACAGCTATTAATAAAAGAATGAAAAGTTATGTAAACTTTTTTTACTCAATTTTGAACAAAATTGATGGTTGGGAAGATTTAGATAGAGAAAGTCAAAAAAAAATTTTTAAATTATATTTGAATATCAAAAATGAATCCTTTGTTTTAGTTGAATATTTTGAAAAATATCGAAATTATTTAAAAAAAAGTACTTTTAATTCCTTATTAAAAGGTGTAATTAAACCTAATTTTTAATTATGGCTGTACCAAAACGCAAAACATCACCATCAAGATCTGGTAAAAGAAGATCTCATATTAAGTTTTCAGCGAAAAATATTGTTGAAGACAAAAAATCTGGCGAATATAGATTGTCTCATCATATGGATCTTAAAACTGGCATGTATAAAGGTAGACAAGTCTTAGACCCTAAGGAATAAATAATCTATAATATTTTAATGTTAAAAAAAATAACGATTGCAGTTGATGCAATGGGTGGAGATAATTCTCCCGAAAAAGTTATTAATGGAATTTGTCTTTATTCTAAAAATACTCAAAATATTTTTTATAAAATATTTGGCGATTCAGAAAAAATTAAAGAAATTATTCCAAAATCACTTCCCCAAAGTTCGTTTGAAATAATTCATACAAAAAATGAAGTTAAAGGTACTGACAGTGCGCTCAGTGCAGCTAAAAGAGGAAAAGAAACTAGTATGTGGCTAGCCATAGATAGTGTTAAAAATAAAGAATCTGACATAATCATTTCAGCTGGCAATACAGGGGCTCTATTTATAATTGCAAAATTAAATCTAAAAATGATTGAAAATATAGACAAACCTGCTTTATCAGGATTGTGGCCTAATAAAAATGGAACTAATATTGTTCTGGATCTTGGAGCAAATGTTGAATGCAATGAAAAAAATTTAATTGATTTCAGTTTAATGGGTTCGGCACTATTTAAAGCTTTATTTCCAGATCAAAACCCTAAAGTTGCTTTGCTAAATATTGGCTCAGAAGAAATTAAAGGAAATGAAATAATTAAAAACACATATAAAAAACTTAACAACCAAAATAATAATATTTATGAATTTAAAGGGTATATAGAAGGTAATGAAATGATGAGTGGAGATGTTAATGTAATAGTAACTGATGGTTTTACGGGAAATGTTGCTTTAAAAACTGCTGAAGGAACAGCAAATTTTATTACAAACGAACTTAAAGAAGCACTGACTGGTAGCTTTCTGGGGAAATTTTTATCCATTCTAAACATTAGAAATATAAATAAATTCAGAAAAAAACTAGATCCTAGATTATACAATGGAGCAATACTTTTAGGATTAGATTCTGCTGTAGTGAAGAGCCATGGATCAACTGATCATATTGGTTTTGCCAACTCTCTTGATTTATGTGTAAAAATAGTCTCTGGAAATTTGATTGATAAAATTAAACAAAGTATAGATTGATATATGAGAATCAATTTGACAAAAAAAGAGATTATAAACTCTTTATATATGCAAATTGGTTTTTCCAAAAAAATATCAGAAGGTTTGTTGGAAGATATATTAAATATTATTGTAGGTAATTTAAAAAAATATAAAAAAATTAAACTAAGTAATTTTGGAACATTTTCTTTAAGGTCAAAAAAAAGTAGACTAGGAAGAAATCCTAAAACAAAAGAAAAAAAAATAATTTCTGAGAGAAATGTAGTTTTATTCAAACCTTCTAGGGACTTTAAAGATTATATTAACAGCTATGAAAAAATCTAGTGAAGCTTATAAATCTATAGGTGAAGTAGCAAGAATTTTGAATTTAATAAATATGAAAAATGGCTCTCTTAATACACACACAATAAGATTTTGGGAAAAAGAATTTAAAAGTATAAATCCAATAATTTTGACTGGAAGAAGAAGATATTATGATGAAAAATCTATTGAAGTTTTAAAAAAAATTAAATTCTTGTTAAAAAATCAAGGTATGACTATAAAAGGTGCCAAAAAGGCTTTGGAGACCTCTGATTCATTTAATCTTGACGATTCATTAAATAAATCTATAAACTTGGGTAAAAAAAGTTTAGTTTTAAGAAAGAAAGTCACCAGAATTTCAAAACTAATTAAAGATATTAAAGATTTAAAGTAGTATGGCAAAAAAAACACATGTTAAAGTTCGATTAGTTCCAGAAGCTAAGCCAGATAGTCCTTTTTTTTATTATGTAAAAAAACCTGCTGGCGGTGAAAAGGCTAAAGTTAAGTTAAAGGCCAAGAAATATAATCCTGCTACTAGAAAGCATGAAGTTTTTGTTGAAAAAAAACTTCCTCCTCACAGTAAATAACTATTTTTTTTTAAAGTTTCTTTTTTCAAAATCTATATAAGACCAAATCATATTTTTCCATATTCTTTGAGTTATTTTTGGATCTATATTCCTTTTCAAAGACTCTTTTCTTATATTTTTTAATATTGTTGTAATTCTTTTTTTATCAACAATTTCATTTTTGAATGATTTCAAAGACAGGACTTTTTGTACAATCTCAGTTCTTTTTTTAATAGTTTTTAGTAATCGATAATCTAATTTATCTAATCTCTTTCTGAGTAAATTTAGTTTTTTTTTGTTTTTTGGCGACATTTATTCAATTGGATTTATTAATAATTAATATATTTATTCTTATATGTACATAGATAATAAAGTATTAAAAAAATATATTTCTTTGTGGTTAGTGTCTATGTTTTGGGTTATAGCCATAATGATTATTGTAGGAGGCCTAACTAGACTTACAGATTCGGGATTATCAATAACTCAGTGGCAATTGTTTTCAGGAATTTTTCCCCCATTTAATGAAACTCAATGGAATCAGTATTTTGAGTTATATAAAAAAATCCCGGAATATAACTTACAAAACCATTCAATGACCCTAGAGGAGTTTAAAGTAATTTTTTGGTGGGAATTTATCCATAGATTTTTAGGAAGGTTAATAGGGATCTTGTTTTTTGTTCCACTGATTTTCTTTACATTAAAATTGGGATTTAAAAAAATACTAAGCTTATATTTAATTTTTATTCTTATATGTTTTCAAGGTTTTATTGGTTGGTACATGGTTTCAAGTGGATTAGTAGATAGAGTTGATGTAAGCCACTATAGACTTTCTCTACATTTAGTTTTAGCTTTCATTATAATTTCACTAATTTTTTGGAATTATTTATCTTTACGAAATATTAATCTTTCGTTTAAAAAAATAAATAGACAAATACCGATTATTTTTATTTTGATAATTTTCCTTCAAATTTGTATAGGTGCTTTTGTTTCAGGAATGGATGCGGGAAAAATTTATAATTCCTGGCCTTTAATGGGGTCAGGTTTTTTTCCAGATGACAATTCAATTAAAAATTTATTTTACTTATCAGCTCTTAACGACCCGTCAATGGTTCAATTTATGCACCGTAGCTTAGCTTATTTAATTTTTTTATTTTATTTATTTATCTTTGTAATAATTTATAAAAATAAATTATCAGGTTTATTTAAAGCTATTATAGTTACTGGTTTTCTATTAATCTTGCAGATCGTTCTTGGAATTTTAACTTTATTATATAGTGCACAGGTAATTATTGCATCTATGCACCAAATAAGTTCAATTTTGTTAGTAAGTTCAAGTATTTATTTTTTATACCTGAACAATAATTCTAGCTAACAGCTTTCAGACTAGCTTTACTGGATGCTAATAATGCTTGATCTAAGTCAGCAACAATATCATCATAATGTTCTATGCCAATCGATAGCCTAATATATCCTGGCGTTACACCTGCAGCTAAAAGTTCTTCTTGAGTCAATTGACTGTGAGTAGTTGTAGCTGGGTGTATTGCTAAACTTCTAGCATCACCAATATTAGCAACATGGTAAAACATTTTTAACGCTTCAATAAATTTTTTACCTGCTTCAACACCACCTTTAACTTCAATACCAACTAAACCACCATTGCCACCTTTAAAGTATCTTTTGGCTCTATCTCCAATTTCACCTTTGTGTATATTAGGATAAATAACTTTTTCTACATTTTTGTGTTTAGTTAAATAATCAACAACTTTTTGTGCATTTGAACAATGCTGTTTCATTCTTAGAGCAACTGTTTCCAAACCTTGTATGATACCAAAAGCATTATCAGGTGCTAAAGGAGCTCCAAGATCTCTTAACAAAACTACTCTGGCACGTACAGCAAAAGCGACATTTGCTCCAGTTAATTGAGGTACTACTTCTCCCCATACAGCACCACCATAACTTGCATCAGGCTCGTTAAATAAAGGTTGTCTTTTTTTATCAACTGTCCAATCAAAATTTCCACCATCAACTAAACATCCGCCAATAACAGTACCGTGACCACCAATATATTTGGTAAGTGAATGAACTACTACAGCAGCACCATGTTCAATCGGTTTACAAATTATTGGCGATGCAGTGTTGTCCATTATTAGCGGTATATTGTGTTTTCTTCCAATATCAGAAACTTCTTTGATAGGAAAAACCCTTAAATGTGGATTTGGTAGAGTTTCAGCATAAATAGCTCTAGTTCTATCATCAATAAGTTTTTCAAAGTCTTTTGGATCAGTAGGATCGGCGTATCTAACTTCAATTCCTAGTCTTTTTAAAGTATGATTAAATAAATTTACTGATCCGCCATACAGATCTGTAGAACTGATAAAATTGTCTCCTGATTGACAAACATTTACCAAAGCAAAAGTTGATGCTGCTTGACCTGATCCAACAGTAACACAAGCTAAACCACCTTCTAAAGCAGCAACTCTTTTTTCTAATACGTCATTTGTTGGATTCATTATTCTAGTATAAATATTTCCAAACTCTTTTAAGGCAAATAAGTTTGCCGCATGATCAGTATTGTTAAATTGATAAGATGTTGTTCTATAAATCGGAACAGCCACAGCTGTAGTTGCCGGATCACTTCTATAATCACCACCATGCAAAGCTATAGTTTCTGGATTTTTTAAAGTTTTCGCCATTTTATGTTCTTTTTTTAATGCTTTTGTTTATCAAGGTTCACAATATAGTTCAAATACCTTGCAAAAAAAAACCGCTTTAAAAGCGGTTATACCTTAAAATATTCACACTAAAAAATTGACTTTATTGCAAATTCTCAGTATTTATGCGCATTCTAATGACAAATTTTGTTAAAAAAAGTGAAATAAAGAATTACTGGTATCTTATAGATGGCAACAATGCCGTAGTAGGGAGATTAGCTACAATTATTGCAAAAATTATAAGAGGAAAACATAAAACAACTTTCACTCCTCATATGGATGATGGTGACTTTGTTGTAGTAAAAAATGTAGAAAATATTAAGTTTACAGGTAAAAAATTTAAAGACAAAAAATATTATAGACACACAGGATATCCTGGTGGAATAAAAGAAATAACTCCAGAAAAACTTCATGATAAAAAACCAGGTGAAGCTTTAAAGCTCGCAGTTAAAAGAATGTTACCAGATGGACCGTTAGCAAAAAAACAGTTAACTAAGTTAAAAATATATACAGGTGACAAGCATCCTCATGAAGCACAAAAGTTAACGGTTTTAGATTTGTCAAAATTAAATACTAAAAATTTATTAAGAAACTAAAATGGAAATAAATCAAGTCGCAGCAAACAAATCCGATAAAATTAAATTAGATTTTAAAGATAGTAAATATGCTACTGGAAGAAGGAAGACTTCGATAGCTAAAGTATGGCTTAAAAAAGGATCTGGTAAAATTTATGTTAATGGTCAAAGCTTTGAAACTTACTTTAAAAGAGATGCGTATAAAATGCAGATATTAAGACCTTTTGAAATTATAAATCAACCTACAGATTATGACGTTAGATGTAATGTAACAGGAGGTGGCCACACTGGACAAGTAGGAGCTATGGTTCTTGGAATTTCAAGAGCTTTATTGTTATTTGATGCTGAATTAAAACCAACTTTAAGAAAAGAAAAACTTACCACTAGAGATTCACGATCTGTAGAAAGAAAAAAACCCGGACGTGCAAAAGCAAGAAAAAGCTTTCAATTTTCTAAAAGATAATACTTTTTTAAACTTTTTACTGTTATATATGAAAAATGCGTAAGCTTAATGTACTGATTGCTGGTTCCACAGGATATATTGGTGTTCAACTTGTTAAATTATTAAACAAACACCAAAACATAAATATTAAGTATTTATGTGGTAATTCATCTGTAGGAAAAAATATCTCTTATTATGATAAAGATTTAAGAAATAATAAACTTCCAAAAATAGTTAAATTTAATAAATCGTATTTAAATAATGTTGATATAGTTTTTACAGCACTTCCTAATGGAGAAGCGCAATTGTTATCAAAACACCTTTTACCAAAAAATAGACTTATAGATCTTGCAGCAGATTTTAGACTGCATGATCATAAAGAATATAAAAAATGGTATAAGATTGATCACAAGGCAAAAAATAATATCCCAAATAGCATTTATGCTTTACCTGAAGTAAGTAAGAAATATTTAAAAAATTATAAAATTATTGCTTGTCCAGGATGTTATCCAACTTCTATTCTTTTACCTTTGCTGCCATTATTAAGAAAAAATATAATTTCAGAAAAAAATATAATTATAGATTCAAAATCTGGATATTCAGGAGCGGGTAGACTTGTTCATAAAAAATATGCAAATAAGAATCTTTATGAGTCTTTAAGTGCATATGAAATAGGATTTCATAGACACAATTCTGAGATAGAACAAGAGATTTCAAAAGTGTGTAAGAAAAAGTTTCAATTTAGCTTTACTCCACATCTGACACCTATGTTTAAAGGTCTTTTAAGTACTATTTATATAAATGTACCAAAAAAAATGAATGCCAAAAGAATATATAACAGTTTGAAAAAAGTTTATAAAAATAATTTTTTTATTAAGTTTGCTAAATTTAATAAAGCAATTAGCACTAACGATGTAATTAACACAAATAATTGTCTTATTTCTGTTTGCAAAAGTAAATATAAGGATAAAATAATTATTCTTTCTGCAATTGATAATTTGATTAAAGGAGGATCTGGTCAAGGAGTTCAAAATATGAATGTTATTTATAACTTTCCTGAATCAAGAGGTTTAATATGAAAAAATTTATTATATTTTTATTTTTATTAACTTCTTGTTCTTTTAATAGCAATACCGCTTCTTGGAAAGAAAATTTAAATTCAAGCTATCAAGAATTGAAATATGATGAAGATTATACATTTGATGAATATGAGAAGATTTTAGATCGCTATAATGAGAGAAAAAAAACTCCAAAATTAAATTAAAAAAATTATGAAAAAAATTGGTATAGGAATTGTTGGGCTAGGAAATATTGGTAGTCGTTTATATAAAGAGATAATATCTAAAAAAAAAGATATTGGTCTTAAAACTAGTACAAACATAACTATTGCAGCTATTTCAGCAAGAAATATTAATAAAAAAAGAAGTTTTAAAGTCAGAAGAAATATCTTTTTCAAAAATCCTTTGGATATAACAAAAAATCCAAAAGTTAATATAGTAATTGAATTGATTGGATTGTCTGACGGCATTTCTAAAAAAATTGTTGAAAGAGCATTAAAAAACAAAAAACATGTTATTACAGCTAATAAAGCTCTCATATCTAAACATGGAGACTATCTAGCTTCTATTGCTGAAAAGAATAAAGTTAATTTAGAATTTGAAGCAGCAGTAGGTGGAGGAATACCTGTGCTAAGAACTATTAAAGATGGTTTGGCAACAAATAAAATTAATAAGATTGTAGGGATTTTAAATGGTACATCTAATTATATTCTTTCAGAAATGCAAAAAACAAAGAACTCTTTTAAAAATGTTCTGAATAAAGCTCAACAATTAGGTTTTGCTGAAACAAAACCTAAATTTGATTTAGACGGCACCGATGTTTTAGCAAAAATTAGAATTTTATCTTCTTTGTCATTCAATAACAAAATTTCTAAAAATAATTGCTTAATGAATGGAATTGAAAATATTGAACTTAAAGATATTGATATGGCAGAAAAATTAGATCTTAGGATAAAATTGCTAGGTATAACTGAAATTATTAATAATAAATTATTTGAGAGAGTTCATCCATGTTTGATTAAAAAAGATAATTATATAGCAAATATTGATGGAGTAATGAATGCTGTGATATTGGAAGCCAATCCAGTTGGAGAAAGTGTTTTGCAAGGGGAGGGTGCAGGACCCGGTCCAACTTCATCAGCCCTAATGTCTGATCTTTTATCAATATTAAGGGGAAATATTAAATACCCTTTTGGAATACCTTTTAGCAAAAGAAAAAAAGTTAGTTCATATGATCAAAATCAATATTCAAATTCTCTATATTTAAGATTTGAAGTAAAGGATAAGCCTGGTGTTTTGTCTCAAATTACTAAGCAACTAGCAAATTATAATATTTCAATAGATCGTTTAATTCAGATTCCTGATCACAAGAGAAAAAGAGCTTCAATCGTAATCATTACACACAAGGCTAAAGAAATAAATTCAAGCAAGTGCCTAAAATCACTCAAATCAAATAAAAATGTGCTGAAATCTCCAACATTGATAAGATTGCTTTAAAATGGCAATATCTATCAGGCTTTTTGAGGTTTTATTTCCTGTATTTTTATCCATAGGTATTGGATATTGGTATGGAAAAAAAGACGCTAAATTCGATACTAATTTTATCACTACATTTTCAGGTAATATAGGGTTACCGTGTATAATATTTTATTCTTTAACATTTTCAGATATAGATTTTGATATTTTTTTAAAGTTTTCTGTACTTACTTTTGTATACGTTGGAATTTTTTCAATTATTGGAATTATAGTTCTAAAATTATTAAACAGGGATATTGTCAGATTATTACCACCACTAATTCTTCCAAACACTGGAAATATGGGGATGCCTTTATGTTTATTTGCTTTTGGTATAGAAGGATTAGCTATAGCAACTGCTATTACTTCTACAATTTTAGTTCTTCACTTTAGTATTGGCATTTTGTTAGCAAGTAGAAAGTTTTCTATTCAGCCGCTGATTAAATGTGTGCCTGTTTATGCTATAATATTTTCACTATTTTTTGTTTATTATAAAATTCCAGCACCAAAGTTTCTTGAGAATGCAACTTTTTTAATAGGTTATTCGGCTATTTTTTTAGTGTTAGTTTCTTTAGGAGTTGCTTTAACAAAGTTAAAAGTTTTTTCTTTTAAGGAAACTTTAATTTATTCTTTAATTAGAGTTTTAGTTGGACCTATTATTGGTTTTGCTTTTGTTAAATACTTTAAGTTAACAGGAGTTGAAGCAGGCGTGATGTTTATTCAAGCCTCTATGCCATCAGCTGTTTTAACTTATTTGGTAGGTAAAATGTATTCTCCTAGAAAAATAACTGATAGCATAGCTAGTACTGTTGCTCTTTCTACATTTTTATCACTATTTACTTTAGTGTTTATAGTATATTTTGCTCTTAAATATTTTAGCTAAACTTAGTGAAAGCAATTATTTTAAATTTATCTGCTTGGATAATGTTGCCAATCATGGATGGTTTTGCCAAATATTTAAGCTCATCATTACCAGTATTGCAAATTACTTGGTCTAGGTATTTTTTTACAATTGTAATTACTTTACCTATCATGCTAATTTTTTTTAGAAAAAATCTCACTTGGACTGAACAACCTAAGCTTCAATTAATTAGAGGGCTATTATTATTCTGCGCAAATATCTTATTTTTTTATTCAATATCAATTATATCTTTGGCTAAAGCTCTTACATTAGCTTTTATTGCACCTTTAATTGTAACCGCTTTGTCTCCAGTTTTATTAGGTGAAAAGGTAGGCTTTAGAAGATGGGCAGCTGTTGTTACTGGATTTATTGGTTCATTAATTGTTATAAGACCAGGTTTTGTAGAACTAAATTTAGCAAGTATTGCCGCTTTAGGAACGGGAGTTCTTTACGGTTTTTATTTAATCATAACCAAAAAATTACATGATTCAGATAATCCACTTTTAACTCTTTTATTAACCGGAATAGTAGGGGCTATTTTAGGTACAATGATTTTGCCTACTGTATGGGTCCAACCAACTATCAGTGAATGGTATATGATGTTTGGTATTGGTTTTTTTGCTTCACTAGGTCATTTGCTCTTAATATTGTCTTTAAAGTACGCAGATGCCTCTAAATTAGCTCCATTTGGCTATTTTGAGATAGTTACGAACCTAATAATAGGCTATTACTTCTTTAATCACTTTCCAGATAACTGGACTTTCTTCGGATTGTTCATAATCATCTCTTCAGGTATCTATATCTTCAGAAGAGAGATCCAAATTAAGGGAAATTAGTGTAGTAACGAAAACGTACCTATATAATGATGTATTACTTTAAGTATAAATGTTATATAATTGAAATAATTAAATAAATTTAAATACTTAATGTTAATTATAATATAGTTATTTATCTAAATACTAGTGATTAAAGAAGATGCAATTTCATAGGTAAATATCAATAAATTGAATAAACACTAGTAAAATAAGGCTTTCTAGCATGGTAATTAAACGTGATTTTAATGATATCGCTAACAATACAATATTTTAAAGGGTAAAAAAAGTTAAAATAGAGCGTTTTTTAAAACTCAAATAAGGGTTGATATGCTTAGACTCTATAGCTTTGCATATACTGAATATAGCGTTTAAACGGCCATAGAAGGGGTTTATTTAACGATATATCCATATGCAGTACAACTTAAGGAAGAAACTATAAAATTTCAAGAGAATAGGGGTCTAATGTGTAAAAACATTGGTATTACTAGTTTTTAGAGCAAAAAACCCTCCTTTTTTAGGATCTTTTTCTTGGTTTTTGTCCCACCAGGGCCCGAGTAGCCCCCCAAGGTGCCATCAGATCTAATTACTCTATGACAGGGTACTTTAGGGACATATGGGTTCTTAGCACAGGCATTAGCCACTGCACGGGCTGCTTTAGGCTTATTTATGCCTATAGCGACCTGTTTATAGGTCTTTACCTTACCTTTAGGTATGGTTTTAAGGTATTTCCACACTTTTACCTGAAATTTAGTACCTTTTAACATCAATTAAACAATAGAATAAGAAGCATTACAAAAGCCAACGCTATTAACCCAAATATCGCTACAATAATTTTATTTTTACCTTTAGCAGTAAGTTTAGACCAATAACGCATTATAAAAAATGAACCAATTATGATTGCTAGACCAATTAAAATATACTTAGGCATTTTTTGATTTTAATACATTGACATTAAAAATCACTTATTATATAACTTCCGATAATTAATGGTTATCGGAAAATATTATGAATGAATTAATAACTGACATAAAAAGCCTTGAATTAGAAACTTTAAAAAACCTAAAGAATTCTAAGTCTACTAATACATTAAGAGCTTATCGG
>Ga0208748_1000544_pt1 | contig 19114 bp, 12 predicted proteins | sample Knorr_S7_td_Bott_FD_185599 | JGI IMG/M metagenome (GOLD analysis project Ga0208748, IMG submission 185599) | Marine microbial communities from Southern Atlantic Ocean transect - Knorr_S7_td_Bottom_ad_4513_LV_A (SPAdes) (version 2) | ecosystem: Environmental > Aquatic > Marine > Oceanic | place... | reverse complement strand
GCGCAGCCGCGCCTGCAACTTGCGCCCCGCCTCGAGCAGCATCGTCGTCGAAACCTTGCGCGGGCGCGTGAGCAGCCCCGCCAGGTGCAGCTGTCCGCAGAGCCGGTCCTGCAGCTTCCGCAAGTCCTTGCGAATCCGCGCCGCGGAAGCCGGCAGCGGCACCTTCACCCAGCGCGTCTGGACCGGCTGGATGTAGGGCGCGACGTCGGGGTCCCCGTCGTCGCGCTTCTCGATGGCGGTGATGCACAGGTTGGTGCACACTTCGACCACCGCGGCGCGGGTCGAGCCGGGCGACGCGGTCATCCCCAGCACCAGCGGCTGCCGCGCCGTCTCGTCGTAGCGCTCGGCGATGAAGACGTAGGCGTAGTTGCCGACAGCACGGTGAGCCTCGTCGAAGACCACCAGCGCGAAGTCGGCCAGCTTCGCCGCGCCGCGAATAAGGTCCTTCTCGACCACCTGCGGCGTCGCCACTACCACCTGCGCAGCCTGCCAGAGCGGCTCGCGTTTAGCGGGTGAAACCGAGCCGGTCAGCAGCTCGACTCGCACGTCTAGGCACCGGGCAAGGAAATCGGCGTGCTGCTCCGCCAGCGGGCGCGTCGGCGCCATCATCAGTACCCGCCCCATTTCGAGCCGCTCGAGCATCACCTGCAGCGCAATCACCGTCTTGCCGAGCCCGGTCGGCAGCACTGCAAGAGTGGATTCGCGCAGGCAGGCGGCGGCGACGTTGCGCTGGTAGGCACGCTCTTCCAGCGGCGGCCCCTGCAGCAACGGGTGGGCCAGTGATTTCATGCTTGGCGGCCGAGCCAGCCCCGACGCCAGAAGTAGTAGAGCATCCCGCCCGCAAAAGCGCCCATCAGTCCTAGGATGAGCCAGAAGCCGTTGCCCTGCGCCAGTGGCAGCTGGTCGGTGTTCATCCCGAAGATGCCGGCAATCAGCGTCAGCGGCAGCATGATGGTGGCGATGATTGTCAGCGTCGTCATTACCTCGGTCAGCTGCGCGTTCGACTCGCCGAGCCGCATCGAGACCTGCGACAGGTAGGCGTCGCGGGTCGACGAAACCCCGGTGGAGTAGTTCTCGACGCGGTTCACCAGTCCGTGAATCACGTCAGCCAGGTCGCGGAAGTATAGATAATTGGGCTCGGAAATGAACTCCTCGTCGGGCCGCAGCAGCCGCGCCACGGTCTCCTGCAGCGGCGTCACCGATTTCGACATTTCGCGCAGGTCCTGCTTCATCTCATGCAGTGCCTCGAGCAGCCCGGGATACTCGGTCGCCGGGTCGAAGACGCGGTCTTCCAGATCGTCGAGCCGCTGGCTATAGCCTTCGAGCACGTGCAGCCAGTCATCGGCCACAGCGTCGAGCAGCTCGTAGAGCAGGAACTCAGGGCCGCGCTGTAGCCGCCGCATGCGCCGGTGCGAACGGTAGCGCTCGCGGAAGCGGTTCATCGCGGGGAGCGCCGTATGCCGCACCGTCACCAGCAGGCTATCAGTCAGGAACGCCAGCAGGTATTCCGTATCGAGCTCTGAGTCAGCGTCGCGGGCGCGCAGCACGACGAAGCGGTGGTCCTCGTAATGCTCGGCGCGGTCGACCGGGTCGGCGAAGCAGTCCTCGACCGCCAGTGGGTGGAACCCCATCGTCTCAAGCAGGAATTCCTTCTCGGCGTCGCCGGGTTGCAGGATGTCGAGCCAACCGCTCTGCACTCCCTCAAGCTCGGCCGCCAGTTCGTCGAGCGGGAGCGTCTGCTCGCCAGCCTTGCCACTGGCCGCTGTCAGGAGCCGGATGGTTGACACGCTTGTGTGACCTGCTTCATCGTTAAACCGTTATCGCCCCGGCGCGCCCGTTGCCGTCGATGTGGAACAGTGGCTCGTGCAGCGCGCCGCCCTGCCGCAGCGTCGACCTGAACAGCGTCACGCGCGTGACGCTCCCGGAGCCGCAGTCGGCGTCACCGTGGCGCTGCACCAGTTCGTGCAGGTCGCGCGGTGGCCTGAAGCGCGCCAGCGTGACGTGGCCGACGAAGGGGCGGTCCTGTGAAGTAGTCGCTCCACGGAGTGCCAGCGCCAACTCCGCCAGCCCTGCGCCGCGGACACCGACCCACGCCACGCGCGCCGCCCGGGGCGAGTGGAACGCATCGAGCCCGCGATATTCCAGCGCAAGTGGCAGCCGGCCGGTGCAGGCGGGCGCTGCCGCTTTCACGACAGCGGTGGCGTCAGGCCGCTCGCCCAGGAACGCCAGCGTGACGTGATAGCTGCCGGCCGGCTGCGCCCCCAGCTCGCGCTCCAGCGGCCGCGCGTCGAAGCCGGGGCACTCCAGCGCCAGGAAGAGTCGCACGCCGGGGAATGGCCGTGCGGTTTAGCCTTTCTTTAACTGCTCTTGCAGCGCGTTAATCAGCGCGCTGGCGGTGCCCTCGCGGCCACCGGTGAGCGTTGCGAAGCTCTCGGCGCCGACGAGCGCGCACGTCGCCGCTTCGTCGAGCTTGGCGCGCCCCGCAAGGCGTTTGATGAAGCCGACTTGCTTCGGCGAAGCTGCGCGCGGCTGGCCCGCGGTGCGCTCCTGCAGAGCGTTAATCAGCGCGCTAGCGGTGCCCTCGCGGCCACCGGTCAGCGCCGCGTAGCTCTCGCCGTCAACGAGTGCGCACGCCGCCGGCTCGTCGAGCTTGGCGCGCTCCGCTAGGCGCTTGATGAATCCGACCTGTTTCTCGGAAGCGGGAACGTCCATATCTTCAGTCAGCGGCTGCAGCTGTTCGATGAGCGCGCCGACCGCCTCGCCGTCCAGCTCCTCGATATCCTTGCCCGCCAGCAGTGGCTCTGCCGCCTTGCCCGCTTGCTGCGCGAGCGAACGCAGGTAGGCCAGCTGCCGCGGGGTTCCGCGCGACTTCTTGCTCTCGAGCGCGGCGGTGTGCAGCGCGCCGAAACGCTCGGCGAACTCGTGCCACGCCTGTGCCGCGGCAGCCTTGCCGCCTTCGATCTGGTCGAGCTGCACTTCCATTCCCGCTGTGAAAGCGGTCGAGAAAATCCCGTCGCTGGTGGTGCCGTAGCAGGGGGCGACCTGCTCCCACATCGTGCAGCCCGCGTCGGTTGCGTAAAGCCGCCCCTTTTCGTCGCGCGCATACTTGCGGTCGAGCAGCTTGCGGATGGTTTCGGCGTAGGTCGACGGGCGGCCGATTCCCTCCGCCTTCATCTTCGCCACCAGTCCGTGCTGCGTGTAGCGGCCGGGCGGCTTGGTCGCGTCCTCGACCAGTTTGCATCCGTCGAACGGTAATGTGTCGCCGACGGCAGCGTCCGCCAGTGGTGACACCGGCGCTGCCGGCTTCAGCAGCCCGGCATACGCCGCTTCCCAGCCGGCGAAAGTGCGCCATTCGGTTTTCCCCACGGCGATCCAGCCGCCCGCCTCACCCGCCAGCTTCAGCCGCTGCCATTGCGACGGCGACATCTGGCTGGCGGTAAAGCGCGCCCAGATGAGCGAGTAGAGCCGCGCCTGCTCCCGATCGAGTCCCTGCGGCTCGCGCGCCTGCGGCCGCGTCGGCCGAATCGCTTCGTGGGCGTCCTGCACCCCCTTGCCACCGCCACCGCCCCCGACGCCACGGCCGAGATGCGATGCGTCCCACTCGTGCTCGATGTAGGCGCGCACCTCCTCCCGCGCGTCGGCCGAAGTGCGGGTCGAGTCGGTCCGCATGTAGGTGATGTGTCCCGCCTCGTAGAGCTGCTGCGCCAGTCGCATCACGCGCGCCGGCCGCCAGCTCAAACGCTGGCCCGCGGCTGCGAGCAGCGTGTCGGTCGTAAATGGCGGCCGCGGCCGCTTCTGGAAGCCCTCAACGCTAGCGGTGGTCAGCACCAAAGAACCGGCCGCTTCCATCACGGCATAAGCCGATTCGGCATTCTTGCTGTCGCCGGTGCGGTCGCTCCGCTTCTTGCCCTTCGAGTCGCGCCAGTCGTCGTCGAACTGCACGCGTAGTTCGACGCTGTCCGCAGTCAGGTGGACTTCCCAGTAAGGGATTGGCACGAACGCCTCGATTTCGCGTTCGCGCTCGACGACGAAGCCAAGCGTCGGCGTCTGCACGCGCCCCATCGAAGCGAGATTCCATGAACGGCAGAAACGGGAGCCGCGGAAGCCAATCAGCCGGTCCATCAGCCGCCGAATCATCGCCGCTTCCACGAGCCCGATATCGACGTCGCCCGCCTCCTCGAGTGCGGCGGTAATTGCCGTTTTCGTAATCTCGTTGAACGTCACCCGCTTCACCGCACCCAGGCTGCCGAGCAGCTCGGCCAGCCGCCAGGCAATGAACTCGCCCTCACGGTCGGGGTCAGTCGCGACCAGTACTTCGTTGACGCCGCTCTTGCGACTGTCGGCGATCAGCTTCCGGATGATGCTCTCCGCGCCCTTGGTATAGCCCCATTCGGGTGCTGGCAGCTCGCCGTCGGCGGCAGCCCACATCGCTTTGCGGCCCTCCTTGCCCTCGGTCGGCAAATCTTGAACGTGGCCGCGGCAGGCGCGAACCAGGTAATCCTTGCCCAGATAGCGCTGGATGGTACGCGCCTTGGCGCCCGATTCGACAACCAGCAGCCGGGTCACGCCGCACCTGCGTTGCTCACGGCTCATAAACGTTGCGACTCGCGCACGCGCACGGGGAGACTGCAAGTCTCCCTGCCCAAACCAGATTAACTGCCGGCCGCTGGCGAGCCATGGTGCTCGAAGCGTTGCAGCGGCCCGGCGTGCGCATCGCGCTGGTCGGCGCATCGAACGACCCCGCCAAGTTTGGAAACCGCATCTTCCGCGACCTCGTCGCGAAGGGCTACGCGGTCTGGCCGGTCAACCCACACGAGCCGGAAATCGAAGGCGTCGCCGCGCATGCCGACCTCGAGTCGCTGCCCAGCAAGCCCGATATCGTCAACTTCGTCGTCCCGCCAAAAGTCGCGTTGGCGGTTGCGAAACAGGCGCTCGCGCTCGGCATCCACCGGCTCTGGTTCCAGCCCGGCTCGGAGAGCGACGAGCTGAAGGCGTGGCTCGCTGAGCAGGAAGGCGTCAGCGCGCTGACCGATGCGTGCATCATGGTGCAGAGCGTAGGCTGATTCAGTCCGTGAGTGCCTTGCGGGCGGCCGTCACGAGCGTCTCGAGCGCCTCGGCGGTGCGGTCGGCCGGCACCGCGCCCTGCGCATGCGTCGGTGCGCCGCCGCCGCCGCCGCCTGCGGCCTTGGCGGCGGCGCCAGCCAGCGCGCCACAGTCGACCGCGACCTTGCCGCCGCGCGCAGCCATGACGTGCCCCTTGCTGCCGGTGCGGGTCGCGAGCACCACTAGTGCGTCGCCACGGTTGCTCAACTTGCGCGCCAGCTCCTGCATTTCGGCGAGCGGTGCATCGCCGCAGTCATTTATATATAAATCGATGGAGCCGATGCGCTCCGCTGCGAGCTCCCCCGCCCGGCCTTCGGCGCGCTCTTTCTCGAGCGCCGCAACGCGCGAGCGCAATTCCTTGCGCTCGTCCATCAGCTTGCCGGCGGCGTCCGCCACCTGCTCGAGCGGCACACCCAGCGCCGCGGCAGCCTGCTCCAGCAGCTCGCGCTCCGCTTGTGCGGCGGCGACCGCAGCTGCGCCAGCCGAGAATTCGATGCGTTCCACGCCGTCCTGAATGCGCTCGGTCCTCAAAACCTTGATGGCCAGCAGCGCGCCGGTGCGCGGAACGTGGGTGCCGGCGCACGCCTGCGCGTCGATTCCGGGGATTTCGACTACGCGCACGTCGCGGTAGTTGAGCGCGCCGCCCTGGTAGAGAGTCGCTCCGTGGAGCGCGTCGGCCGCTTCGCGCGTCATGAACTCTGCTTGGACCGGGTGGTCGTTGCGGACGATGCGGTTCGCCTCGCGCTCGAGCGCCGCGACCGCGGCGCGGTCGAGCCGCTGGTGGTGGGTAATGTCGAGCCGCGCCGACTCGGTCGCCTTGCGGGCGCCCGCCTGCCAGATGTGCGGCCCGAGCGTGCGCCGCGCCGCCGCGCCGATGACGTGCGTGGCGGTGTGGTGCTGCGAGAGCGCGTCGCGCCGGGTGCCGTCGACCGCCCCTTTTACGGTCGTCCCGACCGGTGGCACGTCGCCCTCGAGCGTGTGCAGCACCGTGTCGCCGCGCTTTCGGACGTCGCTGACGCGCGCCTCGCCGCCCTCCCAGCGCAATACCCCGGCGTCGGCCGGCTGCCCGCCGCCCTCAGGGTAGAATAGCGTGCGGTCCAGCGCGACGGTGTCGCCGTCGCCCCAGGTCACGCTCGCGTCGAATTCGCGCGCGTCCATATCGTCGTAGAACGCCAGCTCGGTCGGCGGCAGCTGCTCCTGCGCAGCCTTGGCGGCTGGCGCTTCCGCCGCCGCATGGCGCTCGGCGACGAGCGCCATGAAGCCGTCCGGCACCGCGACGGTGGCGCCCTGCTCGGCTGCGAACTCCGCCACGACCGCGGGCGGCAGCCCCTGGGAATCATAAAGTTCGACGAGTCGTTCGGCTCCGATGTCGCCTGCGGCGAGCGTCCGCTGCACTGTGCGCCGACCGCGCTCGAGCGTCGCGTCGAAGCGTTCGCTTTCCAGTTCCACGAGCTCCAGGATGTGGTCGCGCCGCTCCGCCAGCTCGGGGTAGGTCGGCGCAAGTTCTTTCAGGTGCTGGTCAACGACCTGCGGTAGCGCCTCTGGGATTCCCAAGTCACGCAGCAGCAGCAGCGTCCGCCGCAGCACCATCCGCGCCAGGTAGCCGGCGCGCACGTTGCTCGGGACGATGCCGTCACCGAACATGAATGCCAGCGTCCGCGAGTGGTCGGCGACCGCGAACGCCTTCTCGAGCGGCTCGATGGTGCTGCGCAGCTCCTCGAGCGTCAGTTCGTGGCCCGCCTCGCGGAGCCTGTCGAGCACCTGTTCGCGCAGGCTAGTAAGGTCGGCACCGTAATCTATCGAGAGCAGCCCGCAGACGCGTGCGTTCTCGGCAATCAGCGCGCCCGCCTGGCCGAGCTTGCCCGCAAGGCCCGCCTCACGCGTCAGTAATTCCACGGCGGCGGGGAAGACGGCCTCGTAGATTGTCCCGGTGCCTTGCGACGCCCAGACCATCCGTTCCAGCCCGTAGCCAGTATCAACGATGGAGCGCGACATGCGGCGGAAGCGGCCCCCCTTCAGCTCGATGTTGCCTTGCGGGTCATCGACCAAGTCCATGAAGACTAGCGTCGCCAGTTCGAGCCCCCCAGCAAGCACCTCGAGCGCCTCGCCACCATTGCCGCCGCCGACCCACGGGTTTTCCTTGTAGGTCAGCGCGTCGGGGGAGACACCCAGTCCCGTGTAGAGTTCGTGGCAGAGTTCGACCGTGCGGTCCTGCCAGTAAATTTCGTCATCGTCGGAATTGAAGGCGTGGTGCGCCATCATCTCGAAGGTCGTCAGGTGGCGCCCGCTGCGGCCGACCGATTCCAGGTCGTTGAGCCGGATGCAGGGCTGCGAAATCGTGAGCGGATTAGCGGGCGGCCGCGCCAGTCCCGAAGTCACGTGCGGCTGGAAGACAGCGATGGATGCAATCGTCAAGTAGATATCGTCGCGCCAGCGCGCCACCACCGGCGCACGCTCGACCCGCGTGTGGTCCCGCGCTTCGAAGAAGGCGAGAAACGCTTCGCGCATCTCTGCCAGCCCGAGCGGTTGGTCGAAGAGCGGCGCGCCCAGGAACGAGTATTCGACGCAGGGCGCGTCGCCGCAGAGCGGCTGCTTTTCAAGCGCCCAAAAGTGGCTCCCGCAAGCACGGCAGCGCTGCCGCTGGAAGCCGCCTTCAGAGAAAAATTCCAGTTGCAGTGCGCCGCCCACGTTGCGCCATCCCGGCTGGGGTAAAAAGCCCGGACCGGCGCTGTACTGGCGGCCGCCTGCCGGACCGGCAATCGTTTATTGCCTGCGTCGGTCGCGACGCTGATGGCCGCGGACCACGTGCCGTATGTGCCCGCCTCACGCATTCTTCCGGAGATAACGCCGAAAGGCGTCGCGCTGGCAATCATCCTAGCGATGGTGCTGACGGCGGCCAACGTCTACCTTGGGCTCTACGTCGGGATGACCGTCTCCGCCTCGATTCCGGCGGCGGTGCTCTCGATGGGGATGCTGCGGGCGATTGCCGCCATCCTGCCGCGACAGGAGACCAACATCCTCGAGAACAACTGGGTCCAGACCGCCGTCTCGGCTGGTGAGTCGCTCGCGGCGGGAGTCATCTTCACGCTGCCGGCGCTGGTGGTGCTCGGGACGTGGGATGATTTCGCCTTTTTCCCGGTATTCGTCATCGCCGCCGTCGGCGGCACCATCGGGGTGATGTTCTCAATCAGCCTGCGCCGCATCTTCATCATCCAGGAGCGGCTGCCCTACCCCGAAGGCGTGGCGTGCGCCGAAGTGCTCGTGGCGGGCGAGCAGGGCGGCGCGCAGGTACTGCCAATCATCGCCGGCATAGGCTTCGGCGCAATCTACAAGATTGGCGCGGCGCTCGAAATCGTGGTTGACGGCGTGCTGCGCAAAGTCTCCCTGGGGTTATGGCGCAATAGCTGGCACGATTATTTCACCTTCCAGGGGCGGTTGCCGGAGTTCGGCACCATCACCCAGTCGCGCACCACCTTCTTCTTCGGCATCGAGCTCTCGCCGGCGCTGCTCGCGGTCGGGTATATCGTCGGTCCGCTGATTGGGAGCTTCGTTTTCCTCGGCGGATTCCTCGGCGCGCTGGTAATCCTGCCACTCACCTCAGGCTTGCTGCTGCCGCCCGAAGGGATGTCGATTGGCGACTTCATCGGTTTCATCGAGATGCGCCGCCGCATGGTCGGTGTCGGGACGATGCTCGTTGGCGGGCTCTATACGCTGGTACTGATGCGCGGGCCGGTCATCAAGGGCATCCGCGACATGCTCGAGAAGGTCAACGTCAGCGAAGACCGCAGCGGGCTTTCGCGGACCGACCTCGACCTTGACCCGCAGGTGGTCAGCCGGCTCTCGCTGGCGATGGCGCTGCCGATGGCGCTGATGGTCTGGTGGATCTCGGGGCTCATCCTTCCGGCGCTGCTGGCGCTGCTGATAATCTTCAGCGCCGGCTACCTCTTCGCGGCGATAGCGGGCTACATGGCCGGGCTGCTCGGGAGCAGTAATAACCCGATTTCGGGCGTGACGATTATCGTCGTAATCTTCACCGCTTCGCTCTTCACGCTTCTCAACTGGCTGGTCTACGACGGCGCCCGCACGCAGGAGCTCGTCGTCGCGACCATCGGCGTCGCCGCCTTTGTCTGCTGCGCCGGTGCGATTTCGGGCGACAACCTGCAGGACCTGAAGACGGGCAACATCGTCGGCGCCACTCCCTGGCGGCAGCAGATTGCGCAGCTGGTCGGCGTCCTCTCCGGGGCACTGGTGATTCCGCTGGTGCTGAACCTGCTGATTTCGACCTACGAGCTCGGCAAGGACCTCGCGGCGCCGCAAGCGTTCCTGATGGCGGCGCTCGCGAGTGGCATCCTTGAAGGGACGATGGACTGGGCGATGGTGCTGCTGGGTACCGGCATCGCCTTCTGCCTGATTGCACTGCGCCACCACCGCGAAGAGTGGCGCGGGATTCCACTGCACCTGCTTTTCCTGCTCGTCGCCTACAGCCTGTTCATCGTCGGTGGCCTTGTCGAAGGGGCGTTGCCGGAGTTCGTCTTCATGGGCTCGCTCTTTGTCGCTGCCACGCTGGCGTGGATGTTCGAGCGCGGCGGTCTCGAGATTTCGGTCATGGCGGTCGCGGTCGGGATGTATCTCCCGATAATCATGTCGATTCCAATTTTCCTGGGCGGGATGATTCGGCTGGCGGTCGACCGCCGGCTGGGGCTGGGCGACGTGAGCGATACCGAGCGCGACAAGGCGCACGGCCCCGGGGTGCTCTTCGCCTCGGGGCTGATTGCGGGCGAGGCGATTATGGGCGTGCTGCTGGCATTCTTCGCCGTTTCCGGCATTTACCTCGGGCTGCTCAACAATCCCCTCTTCTTCCCGGGGCTGATGCTCTTCGCCTTCGCCGGCTTCAGCGCCGGCTGGTTCACGCTGCGCGGCGCCGAGGACGACGTGCTGGAAGCCGAGCTTGTCGACTGACTTGCGTGACTTGCGGGTCATCCCGCTCGCGGAACTGCAGCGCGACGACGCGGGGGCATTTCTCGAGCGCGAGCGGAGCGGCTCGCGGCTGGGGCGGCTGCTCGAGCGCTGGCTGCGCGTGCCCCCGACGGTGCGGGTCGAGCTGGACGAGTTCGGCACCGTCGCGTGGCGGGCGATGCGCGGCGGCGTTCCCGTGCGGCAGGTCGGCGAGGAATTGCGTCGCGAGTTTGGCGACAAGGCGGAGCCGCTGTGGGAGCGGCTTGCCGAGTTCATCGCGCTGGCCGAGCGGGGCAGGCTGCTGCGACTCGAAGCGTTATAGAGTGCTCTAATCGCCGTCAAAGGTATTTTTTTATATTATGCCCCTTGCTTGGGTAAATCCGATGACAATTCCCATTCTAGCCGTAGATGACGAGCACGCAGTCCGAACCTCACTCTCCGTAATGTTTCGGAAATGGAAAGATCTGGAACTTGACTTGGCAGAAGACGGACAGGAAGCCCTCGAAAAACTGGCCCAGCGCGATTATGAGGTGCTGATTTCGGATGTACTGATGCCACGGCTTGACGGGCTAGGCCTGCTTGAGGCAGTCAGCGAGCGCTTTCCCGGCCTTCCAGTAATCATGCTCACCGGTGTGGAGGACGTTACGACGCCGGTGAAGGCGTTCCGGCTGGGTGCCATAGATTACCTCCAGAAACCGTTCCAGGCAGAGGAACTCCGTAAAGCTATCGATTATGGAATCGCCTCGCGTGAAGCAGAACCGGCTTCTCGTGGTTCAGGAAACCCGTATTTTGACCGTGGTAAATTCTACTGGGCGGGCTGGAGATTGACCGCTGCACGGCGCCGATGAATACTGTCCTGGACGAGACTTTCGAGGCGCGCGGGATGGAGCTGCGGTTACAGGTTCTCACCCAAATACGCTAAGGCCCGGGGATTCGGCCATGCGTTCCAGACTCTGGGTTACGGGCGCCTGGGTGCCAAATACCTGGGTAGCCTTCAGGGCCAAGCATCTTATCTCGTTTCTCTCAAGGCCTTCCAGAGACGGCAGAATATTGGAAAGAATCACTTTGTTGACCGCCTTTTCCCAGCCAGCCTTCTCTATAGAATTGACGATGGTCACCATTGAATCAATAATCAGGGCTGGTCCGATCTTCCTGAAGGTTCTGACGCCGAGAGGTTCTTCAACGTCCCGCGAAGTCGGTGCCTCCTGCTCCTCGATGAAGTCCATCAATTTTTCGTATGTCTTGAAAATTCCACCGGACTCGTCATAATAGTCGAACTTTCCCTGTGTGAAATAGGGGCACTTGTCACCAAGCCCCCACTCGAGCGTGTCGGCCGGTCTCTCGCCAAATATGCCGTGCTTCTTCAACTTGCTGTAACAGAAAATCGGCATGCGGTTATACTCGTCATCCTTTGCAGGAAGCTCTATCTCTATGAACGCAAAGCGCCGCATCAGGGCCATGCCTACGTTGAACAGTGTGTTCTTGTCCTGAGTATTCATCGTGCCGATAACGCGGAACTCGGGTGGCATGAAGAACGGTGCTCTACCCGTCTCCTTGTTGGTCAGGAGGGGTTGCTTGTCACGATACTCAAAGACGGTGAACAGCTTCCCGAAGGCCTCGTCGATGTTGGCACGATTGAACTCATCAATCAAGAGGTAGTGTGGCCTTCCCGTTTCCTGTATTGAGCGCTCGCAGGCTTGTGCCGCCTCGGCGACGTAGCCCTCCTTGAAGTAGTAGCCTCCCTTGTCATCGGGCGAGATGCCGCCGATTACATCGAAATTGGACCATTCGGCATTCGCCGTGACGATAGTGTAGTTGGGTATCTTGGTGCCATTCGGCTGCACAATTTCACCACAAACCTCGGTCAGGAGCAGGTCGGAGAGCGCCGTCTTGCCAGTACCAGGCTCCCCGTACAGCATTATGTTCCGGCCAGACTTGAGCTGGGTAACAACTTCGTCGACCGTGTCCCGGGAAGTCGAATAGGATTCAGATATTCTTTCGTAGGAGATACTATCGTAATCCACCTCGATTGCCTGTCTGATCAAGGCCGAACGGTCCTCTTCGCTCATCATCGCCTTCTCGACCATCTCATAGTCAGGTGACTCGTCAGTAGTGTGCCTCAATTCTATCTGGTACTCGTCGCCAGCCTGCTCCAGGATGTACTCCATTGCGTCTTCCACCGACTTCCAGCCCGGTTCGCCTCCGGGAGCGTCTCCTACCGGTGAGGGCGTGAATGAATCAGGCACGTCGGAGTCCAGCCCGGCACCAAATTCCCTCATCTTTACCGAGGCAAACTTGACACTCAGCCAGAGACCCAGCAGAGTTACTACCAAGGTTGTGGCCAGCGTCACCTGCTCGCCCTGGTCTGCGGGCCAGACAAACTCACGTCCCGAAAGGGCAACAGGTGCGAGGAAGAGCGCGAAAAGGGCAAAAATACCCGCCGCGAAAATACCGAAATAAGCAATACCTACTGATCCACCCTCACCCCTTCGCTTTCCGTAGAATGAGTAGATTCCCATAAGGGAAACTCCCATTGCCATCACGGACAGAATAGTATCTTCCTCCCCAAGCGAGAGAGAGCCGTCCTCGCTGGTCAGGATGTTAAAGGCAAGAATCAGGTACTGCAATACCAGCCCTGATACTATCATGGTGACAAAACGTGCTTCGTCCAGATCCCTGATACGGATGTTACCTTGCACCCACATCCCGGCAGCCAAAAGCAGCATGGTCGCGGCTACCAGCTGGATATGAACATCACCTTGGGTGAAATCGAGGGGGATAGAGGTGATGTTACGGTAGCCCAGCCCCTGACACGTGCTCATCTCAGCATTGCCATCAGCTACCTGTTGGACCAGTTCCTGATAGTCCTTAGTAGCGTATTCGTCAGTGCAAGTAGCATACGGGCCTAGGAGAAAGTTGTTGAAGACTGCCGCCAGTAGTACAGCTGCGGCCAAGACCAGAATATAGAACACCTTCCCGGGCGGGTTGGACAGGCCACGTCTCAGGGCCAGCCTGAATAGTGGAATACTGGTAGCGACCACCAACCCAATAACCGCCACCATACCTGCAGTGGCTTCAGCGGCAAAGATGAAACCAGTTGCCCCATGCACCGTGAAGATGGCAAACTGAGCCAGCCAGAGAAGATATACTGGATTCATTATCGCCTTGTTCGGAACATATAATGACAAGTATACCGTCGAAACTAGGAAAACGATATTGAGTAATATCAGAAAGACTGTTATCTGGTAACTATTCTGGATGGGGCACCCAAATCGTTCCTCCTCATCAACCTTGCCGTTACCATTCCTGTCAGTCGGATGCTCCACCTGACTAGTATTCGGGTCATCCAAAAGTTCGATATCCCAGAGTTCACAGTTAAATATGTCACCTGAAAATGGTTCGCCAGTTGGTCTCACAGTCTGATTCTCTGTATCTATCAGATTCAGCGGATAATAACCGTCAGTAGACTCTTGGTCCCCTCCGGGAACAGTAACTACTGCAAGTCCAATGATCGAAAATAATAACAAAATTGAAACAGCAAACATTATGGCTGGCACTTTGTAGTTCAATTTACCATCGTCAAGGAATAGTTCATCCAGACGGTCACGAAAGCCAGTGAGCGCCTCGAGGGATGCAGCTTGGCTCAACCAGGAAGATTGTTCGCCAACCGTATCTTCGTCAACTGGTGGAGATTCCGGCTCGTCAGAAGATTTATCGGATTCGCCCCCGGCAGGGGCTGTTTCCTCTGTCTGGTCCGCTGCGGGAGATGATTCCACGGAATCGACGACGGGCGGTTTTCCTGCATCCAGGTCAGACCCGCATACGGAACATACCACTGCATTTGCGTCCTCATCCTCGAAAGAACATACAGGACAGACCGCCATACACGAACACTAAGGACACTGATTTAACACTTGTTCAACCAGATAGTCACAAAAATTGGATAACTTTATATATCCTTTTTCGTCCACGAGGGCCTGCACTATGATTGACCGGCTCGAGAACATCCAGAAAATCGCTGCTGCGCTTGCAATCTGTGCAATCCTGGCCGTCATGAATGTATATGGCCTTGGCCTATGGTTCGAGATAGAAGGACGGTCATACATCCATCAGCCTGATAATCCGGATGCAGAAAAAGAGGGACCCTATCGCTTTGAATACAACTACCACACCACTGAGGTCAATTATTATGACGGGAGTAGCAGTGAGAAGCAGACCGTTGTTGGAATTGACGACGCGAGCAATTACGCCCTAAATGGGGTTATGCAGAACATCAGGCTTGCGACTTTTGCCTTGTCAGTCGCTTCCGCATACTTGGCCTACATGATTTATGGAATTACCGGGATTTCAGATCGCCAGAAATTGTCAGAAATCCTGCGCCAGCTTCAGTTCGGTGCGGGCGCATCCCTGCTGCTGGGGATCGTAATCCTGGGTCTGGTTTCACAGTCACTGCCACAGGCTATTCTTGATGATGACAGCAGTTTGGCTAGCGATGAAAGTTATATCGGTTGTGTAGGTGATATGCCCCTTGGATTCTGGGGAGAAGGGACCTGCAACGACTACGAGGACCCAAGTGGCTTGTCGGAGGGAGAACTGCCCTCAGTGATAGGCTCCAAGATAAACATCAAATGGCAACCAGGGATTGCACTCTTCCTGATTGCCATCGGCTGCCTAGTCTCGGGTGGGGGCACGTTCTACATCATCCATAAAATAGAAAAGGAATGGGATGAACACATCAAACCACTGCACGAAAAGATTGTGAAGGAGGAAACTGTTGTTGAGGGAGAACTGGACAGGATTCAGCAGGTGCGCAGGGACCTTGAGGATAATGAAAGAGAGGTAAGGGCTCTCGAGCAGCGGCTGGAAGAGGTAAATAACACTGCATCCAGAATTAACTATGATGAAATAGAGGCACTAAACGGGGAATTGGAGAGAATCAGTTCCATGGCTGAAACGGTAGCTGCACTGAATAATTCACTCAATGAGAGCTTGGTAATTGCCCGTAAGGAAACTTCTGAAAAGGAAAGGCGAGCAACACTTGCGGAAGGGGAAATAGAGAACGACCTTTCCAGCAAGGAACGCTTGGATAGTGAAATCGAGCAGATGCGTCAGAAACACGAGGAGGATATGCATCTGAGCGATCGCATGACGCGTGAGATCGGCAGCCTGCGTGAAATGGCTGAACAGGCTGAACTAAGGGGCGAAAAGGCAGAAGCAGAACTGAGGGAGAAAAAACCTGAACTCACCACCGTGCTTGATTCATACGGAGTTGTGAAAAAAGCGTATGACCAGGTACTGGAAGAAAAATTTTCACTGGAACAGGACATCAATAAACTGGAATATTCTACTGCACAGGACCTGGGCAGGGAGGAAACGGCCAAAGCAGAGACAAGAGACACGGTAAGAAGGGTCAAGGAACTTTCAACTGAAATCAAGCAGATGAAGGCCACTAACACTAGTAACAGAAAAGAGTCCGGGGAATTGAAAAAGAAAGTCAGGACGCTCCAGGCTCTAGCCGACACTACTGAAAAGAAAACGGAAGATGCACTTGAAAAACTAGATAAGGCAAGTGAAAAGAGCAAAGAACTGGAAATTAAGATTGATGCCCTGAGACTTGAAATGCAGGACCCACGGGAAGTTGCCAAGCAACTTGATTCAGCCCGTGACCTCATAAAAGATTACAAGGAACGGGCCAAGCAACATGCCGAGGACGCCAAGAAAGAACTGGTACGACAGAAGCAACTGAGGCAGGAACTCAGAACTCTCCAGAAAGCTGACAAGGCGAACAGTGATGTGAGAAATAAATTGAACACGCAGCTGGCCCGGAATAAGAAAGAACTGGACAAGGCAACCGCAAAGCTGAATGAGGCTGAGCGCAAGCTCGAATCCGAGAAAGACAGGCGCAGGGAACTGGCTGGCCAGCTGGAATTTCTGAGCGAGAGCCTCAAGGAAAATCTTTCCGAGGCCCAGTTGAGTGAGAAAATAGAGGGAATAAAGACTGAAGCTATCCTTGCAAAGGACGAGGGAGCCAGTGCACTGGCCAGCGCGGAACAAATGACCCGAGAGAATCAGGATTTGGAGAAAAAACTGGATGAGGTTCGAAAAATGTCAGTGACAGATGACTCCAAGGCTGCAGAGACTGCAAAGGAAGCCCTGGAATCAGTTATTCCCACATCGAAAATCGGTTCAAGCCTTGTCGTGAAAAACTTGATCAAGGAAACCGAGCATACCTACAGGCTAGTCAAGGCACTCTCGGAGCAGGACATGACCAGGGGTGTCCTATCCATCGAAAATCCACTTGGAAAGGAACTTTTTGGTATCAGAGAAGGGCAGGAAATTTCGATAGGGAATACCAAGTTCAAAATACTTGAAATCAAGAACTAGATTAGCCCGATTTCCCGCAGTCACCACTCTGGGAAAAGCTGGGCGAGTTCTTGGCGCTGGACGAGCTGGGCGAGCTGCTGCAGCCCAAAGCGCTATAGTGTGCTTTAATCGCGCTCGAAGATATTTTTTATATCATGCCCCTTGCTTGGGTGAAAGCAGATGCCAATTCCCATTCTGGCCGTAGACGACGACCACGCAGTCCAAATCTCACTTTCCGTAATGTTCCGGAAATGGAACGACCTGAAACTTGAGGTCGCTGAAAGTGCCGAGGACGCTCTGCTGATGCTTAGAGAGGAGAAGTACATGATGATGCTTTGTGACGTCGACATGCCTGGCATGGATGGTCTGGAACTGCTTGAACATGTCGGACATGAATATCCTGAGATGCCCGTGGTCATGCTGACAGGTAATCATGATATCTCCACACCGGTCAGGGCTTTCCGGATGGGAGCCATGGATTATCTACAGAAACCGATGCAGACTGCGGACGTGCGACAAGTTATCGACAGGGCAATGGAGTTGAGGGAAAGGCAGACCGATGTGAAGGAGGGGATTATTGATATTGATCAAATGATGCGTATGGTAAAGACAATCTCTTCCGAAAAGATGGGACTCGATAAGGCAGGAGCCAGTTCTGCCAAGTTCAGGAAAATCATTGAAGTAATGAACGAGAAACTGATTAATACCGCAAAACGTGGCAACATACACAATATATTTCTACTATCAAAGGCAGGTATCGTGATAGCCACAGTGACCACCAAAGCTGCAGTAAGCGACAAGGACACAGACATAATGGGGAGTATGTTCAATGCACTGAAGGAGTTCATGCAGGATGCTGTCAGCGAGAGTTCCTCAGACGCACTGGACGACATCCAGTTCGGTGATTTTCACGTGCGCTTCTGTACAGGTGCCTATTGTGATTTGGCAGTGATATACACTGGAGATTTGAGTATGAAGGCAGAGGATACAGTGACGGATAGCCTGAATGCTTTTGAACACTACAATGCAGAGGCTCTGGAAACCTGGAGTGGCGATATGGCTGAACTGCCTACCGCTCAGGAAACACTGGACAAGCTCTTCTCTAAGCTGGATCAGGAACGCAGCGATGGGTGAGCTCTCCCCCGATAAGATAATTCGCAAGCTGGATTCCGAAATTAGCGAGATTAATACTAACCTTATGGATACGGTGAAGGCTAGGACAAAGAGTCTGACGAATCAGATCCAACAGGCCAATGAAGAAACGGAAAGTATTGCCAGGTTTCCTGAAGAGAACCCCCACTCCGTAATCAGAGCCTCAAGGACCGGAAAAATAATTTTCGCAAACAAGTCTGCCATGGAGACCATCCTGGCTTCCCTGAAGGTCAAGGTTGGTGAGCAGGCGCCGGCTGAGCTCTGCGCGGACATCAACGAGGTGGTAGAAAAAGAAGATTACATAGTCAAGGAGCATGTAATATCCGGGCGGATATACTCCTGTACCTTCGTTCCCGTATCCGAGCATGATTACGTCAATATTTATGGTGTTGACGTTACGGACAGGCAAAAAGAGATTGAAAGCTTGGCTAGGTTCCCGGACGAGAATCCTCACTCGGTCTTCAGAATATCTGAAGACGGCACAGTGATATTTGCCAATGCGCCTGCTCGGGCGACGATATTGCTAGGGCTCGGCGTGGTTGTGGGCGACAGGGTTTCGGATGATATATTGGCGGTAGTTTCAGGCGTATTCGAGACGGGAAAATTCATGGATATGGACCACATAATTGATGAGAGAATATATGCCTGTTCTTTCGTGCCGGTCACGAAGCATTCGTACGTAAATGTGTATGGTGTGGACATAACGGAAAAGATAAAGGCCCAAGAGGAGGTGGAACAGACCAATCAGGATCTGATACAGGCTGAGAAGATGTCCAGTCTCGGCGTTGTGATATCTGGTATTGCCCACGAAATTCGTAATCCCCTCCAGGTAGTGATGGCCATGTCTGAGTCCATCGCTGAGGATGATGACTTGGAACGCATGCGTGGTGACGCAAGGGATATAATTGACGCATCCAAGAGAATGGCAAAAATAGTCAGTGACCTGTCAAGTCATGCCCGTGACGCACGCACCCTTGGAACATCAACTGTTTACCTCAATGAGGTCACTGACAAATCACTAGACCTCTCCAGGCATACCAGGAATCTGAACAAGGTAAAGATAGTAAAACAGTACGATGGCAAGCCGGTAACCATAGGCAGTACATCAGAGTTAACACAGATAATTACCAACTTCATCAATAATGCCGTGGACGCGATGGGAGCGGTCGGGACCATCACCTTAGCAACAGGCGCGGATAACGGGACGTGTTACATATCTGTGACTGATACGGGAACGGGAATGGATGAGGAAACCCAGAAGAAGATATTCGACCCATTCTTTACTACCAAGGATGCTGGAAAAGGGACCGGTCTGGGCCTTCATATCGTTAACAAGATAGTGACCAAGCACAAGGCCGAACTGAAACTCGAATCAACATTGGGCAAGGGTAGCACCTTCACGGTTGTTTTCCCCAAAAAACCATAATCTTCATGCAGGATTCAAGCGATAACCGCTCTCCCCGTCACCTCTGCCTTCAACTCTATCTCCCGCAGCAGAACAGTTAAACGCGAGCCCGGTTCGCCGCGCGTGGCGTTCGCC
>Ga0208748_1000536_pt1 | contig 19303 bp, 13 predicted proteins | sample Knorr_S7_td_Bott_FD_185599 | JGI IMG/M metagenome (GOLD analysis project Ga0208748, IMG submission 185599) | Marine microbial communities from Southern Atlantic Ocean transect - Knorr_S7_td_Bottom_ad_4513_LV_A (SPAdes) (version 2) | ecosystem: Environmental > Aquatic > Marine > Oceanic | place... | reverse complement strand
GTAGACAGCTCCGATCATGAAGTCAACTTGAAAATACTGTTGAGAACACTTGAAACCAAACAACGCAATAAAGCGCTTGCGAAGATGGAGACCGAAGTAGCAACATTGTGCTTGCAAAACAACTATGAACAGTCGGCCATTATCAGCATCCACACCCGGCCAAGTCCAGAAAATCTAGCCGGCCAAGCAGAGGCCATAAACTATTTGGAAAAGGTCGGCTTGTTGGATCGCGAGCTTGAATACTTGCCAAGCAAAAAAGAGCTAAAAAGTCGCTTACTGGGCAGTAAATGCCTAACCAAGCCTGAGTTTGGTGTTTTGCTTGCCTATAGCAAAATGGATTTATATGAAAACCTGTTAGAGTCTGGCTTGGCTAACGGAAAAGGGCTTTACCCTCATCTGGTCAATTACTTCCCTACGCTAGTTGCAAATGAGTATTCACACCTACTCGATGGCCACAGACTGAAAAACGAGATTATCTTAACGGTGGTGATTAATAAAATAATTAACACCATGGGGCCTGTCTTTCACATCCGTATGCACAATTTAACTGGCGCTAGTTACGCCCAAATATGTCGTGCCTATCTAATTAGTGCGGAGCTTTTGGACATTGATGGCTTGCTGGCAGCCATTCATGGCCTGGACAACAAGGTTACCAGCCAAATACAATACGAAGCCATTAGCGCCTTAACCAAGGTTGTTCGTGCGAATGTTGTTTGGCTGTTGAATAACAAGACCAAGCTTGACGTCAGTGAAGCCCTAAGCAACTACCAAACAAAGTATAGCGAAGTTAAAGACAGCGTTCAAAAGCTAAGTAGCAAACGCCTAAGTAACAAAACTCTCAGGCTTAATGAACAAGGCCTTCCTCAAAAACTAGCCGAAAAAATTGCACTCACCACTAGCTTATACCACACATTAGACGTGATTGCCATTACTGAAAAAAGCCAAAGCAAAACAAGCGATTCGCTGGCAATTTATTTAAATATTTCGCAAAACCTGGATATTCGCTGGCTAAGCCTTAGGATTAACGCCCTAGAAGTGACCAATGCTTGGCACGCAAGCGCAAATTTTAAATTGCAAAACCAGCTAAGGGCTGTTCACTCTCTTGTCGCCGAAAAAGCTATCGAGTTAGGCTCTGCAGCACAGTTTCACCAAACTTACACCGATAAGATTGAGCGACTGCAAGCCATGATGCTGTCCGTTAAAGAAGATGAGCAAGTTGACTTTGCCACCCTCCATGTCATTGTTGGTGAGCTTGAGGGACTGCTTTAACACTCCTATGCCACCGTCCTAATCATTTCTGCTGCGGCTATACGGGTTTTTTCACTGATCTTAATGCCGCCCAAGATGCGCGCCACTTCGTCTGTACGCTCTTTGTTGCCCAATGCGTATACCTTGGTGAAGGTTTCACCATCTTTCTCGCTTTTAATTACCTTCATGTGCGAGTGTCCTTGAGCGGCCACTTGTGCAAGGTGGGTGACGCACAGTACTTGATAACGTGATGATAGTTTTCTTAATAAACGCCCAACCACTTCAGCAACCGCGCCACTGATACCAACATCCACCTCGTCAAAGACAATGCTTGGCGCCAACTCCGATTTACTGGTAACAACCGAGAGAGCCAATGAAATACGCGATAACTCACCACCAGAGGCGACCTTATTGAGCGCCTTAAAAGCTTGGCCCATATTGGTTTTCACCTGAATAACAACCTCTTCATTGCCGTTCAACTGCACTTTGTCGGCAATAGGATTGAGTACAAACTGAATCTCACTACCAGGCATACCTAGCTCCTGCATCACTTCGCTCACCTGTTTTGAGAGCTTATCTCCGGCTTTTTGGCGCTGCTTTGATAGCGACTCAGCTTCACTGCGATAAGCGACCTTTAATTCACCCTGCTGTTTTAGCAAGCCTTGTATTTTGTCGCTGGATGCATCCATGCCCTCTAAAGTGCCTTGAATGATATTTTGCGTGTTGAGTAATTCAGGTATTTGGCAGTGATGCTTCCTACCAAGATTGTGAAGCTCGTTAATGCGCTCCTCTAACTCGGCTGCACTAACCTCATCGCCACCTACCTTGCTTAAGTAGTTGGTCAACTCATAAATACTTTCTTGCACCTGCACTTGTGCGCTCGAGAGCAGTGCTTCGACCGATTCTAATTTTTCGTCTACCTCTCGGGCATGGCTAATTTTATTATCGACATCAATAAGCTGGGAATTAATGCCGCTATCGTGATCGAGCATCCCCAAAACAGCCGATATTTTCTCTATCAGTAAACCTGCATTGCTGCTAATCTTATACTGTTCTTCAATATTATCGAGTTCATCTTGTTCAAGCCTTGCCTCGACTAACTCACCCAGTTGGTGCTCCAATAAATCTTGTTGTGCGGCAAGCAGATCACCGCCATTTTGAATACGCTCAATCTCGTTACTTATTTGCTGATATTCTCGAACAACACTATTAAGTGATTTCACTTGAGCCTGAGTTTCCCCGAAGTCGTCCAATAAAATTCGGTGCTGCTGCGTTCGCAATAAAAGTTGGTGCTCGTTTTGGCCATGCATGTCAATTAACTGACAACCTACATCTCGAAGTATTGAAAGGGTTACTGGCGTACCGTTAACGTATGCGCGCGATCTACCGTCATTTCCAACAACACGTCGTAAAATGCACTCGCCTTCATCTTCTAAATCTTGCTCTTCTAAGAATTCTTTAAGTTTTGTGTTTTGCGCTATTGCAAAAGTCGCAATAATTTCTGCTTTGCTTTTGTCTTGACGCACCAGTGAAGCGTCCGAGCGTCCGCCAATAACAAGGTTGAGCGCTTGCACCATAATTGACTTTCCTGCGCCAGTTTCACCGGTTACGACTGTCATCCCATTTTGAAAGTCAACGCTAAGGCTTTCAACAACAGCTAAATTTTTAATGGAAAGTTGCTCTAGCATATTCTGTCAGAAATTATCATATTTGCCCTGAGGCGCCTATGGGGCTATACCTTTCTCCCCCAATGCAATTTAGAGCGAATGATTTTAAAATAGTCATAACGTTTGGGATGTATCAAGTGAACAAAATTCTTATGCTGTTTAACTCGTAGTTTGTCACCCAATTGATTCGGCATCGTTGACTGTCCATCAAAACTGACCGTTGCGCGCTCGACCGAATCTAGAACGTGTATTAGCACCTCGCTCTCGCCATGCAAAACAATAGGGCGGTGGCTCATGGTGTGTGGACAAATGGAGACCAAAGTAATTGCACTTACAGCAGGATGCACAATAGGGCCGCCACTTGAAAGTGAGTAGGCCGTTGAGCCTGTTGGTGTGGCAATAATGATGCCGTCCGAACGTTGATTATTGACAAAGTCGCCGTCAACATACAAGTCAAAATCAAGCATTCTTGGGGTATGGTTGCGATGAATAACCACTTCATTAAAAACCAGGTGTGTGGACAAAACCTTATCGCCTCGTTCAACTTGGCAGGACAACAGTGCGCGCCTTTCTTTGATGTATTTGCCTTCAAGTATTTCAGCGACCGCTTGTGTCATGCGCTCCACCGCTATGTCGACTAAAAAACCAAGATGCCCTAAATTGATACCCAAAATAGGTATGTTGTTATCAACAAAAGTACGTGCTGTGCTGAGAATGGTGCCATCGCCACCCACAACAATAATCAAGTCTGCGCTTTCCTTTATTGCAGCAGTACCCTCAACAAGAGTGATGCCTTGTTTTTCAAGAAAAACACTTAGCTCGTTACCGGTCTGTTCACTGGTAAAATCTTTTGGTTTGGTAATAATGCCAATTGTGTTGAACATAGGCCTTGAATTATTATAAAAAGTGACCACATATCACTGAAATCAACATGAACAGTGGTTACATGTAAATATACATTAGTTGGACAATAAAATGACAAAAAAGAAAGACCATGACATTACGGAAGATCAAATCCTTGAAGATCAAGAAGTTGAGACAATCGAGACGGAAGAAGAGCTCGACATTGAAGCACAACTAGCTGCTGCACAACAATCAGCCAAAGACAATTGGGATAAAGTCTTGCGCGCACAAGCGGAGATGGAAAACATTAAGCGTCGCTCAATAAGAGATTTAGAAAACGCCCATAAGTATGCCTTGGATGGCTTTGTGAAGGCCTTACTTGAAGTCAAGGACTCTTTGTCAATGGGCTTAAAGTCCGCAACCGAAGAAGACGCAACCATCGAACACATTATTGAAGGCCTTGAGATGACGGATAAAGTTTTCGCGTCAACGCTTGAGAAATTTGGCGTTGAAACCCTTAACCCGGTTGGCGAAAAATTCAACCCCGAACTTCACGAAGCAGTAACCATGCTTCCAATGCCGGATAAAGAATCAAACTCAGTGCTTGACGTTGTTCAAGTTGGCTTTACTCTTAACGGCCGCCTTGTTCGCCCTGCAATGGTGGTGGTGGTTCAGTAAAACGAAAATTTGCTAAATTTTGTAAAACAAAGCCAAAAAACGATTTTTTGCCAAATTTTTACGCAGTACCTTGCTAGAGCACTAAAAACACTCAAAAAGTCCTTAAAAACAAGCCTTCATAGCCCTTAAATAGCATTTTTGATGAACTTTAGCGAGCAATTTAAGTAGCAAGCAACCCATATTGAAAATTTCCTAAATTTTTGTTATTTATTTTAGAAATATAAGGCAGTGCCACTTTATCAAAAACCTCAGTGGTCAATCCACTTTGGTTTTTGACTTATTCCCTTGGCAATAAAATCGCCAACAAGCTTTAATAAAGTTTTCGATTAAGAATTTGCGTTAAATAAACAAAGTGAATACCAGTACAATTCGAGAAAACGAATTTAGGATTAATCGATTTTGTTGTAGGGCATCTTCTTTCGGCTACCTTTCTGGAGTGCGCAACCTGCCCATGGGTGCAAGTAGAAAAGTGACAAAGTCTAATTAAGAGGAAATTTGAAAAATTTCTGATAAAGGATTTCAACAACACGCCAACGGACGAAGAGCAACAGAATAATTTATCCTTTCGATTAAGATTTTTCGTTTAACTTAGTTATTGGATATATAAAATTCAGCCTTGATCAGAACACAAGAGAGTGTTCTTATAAGGAAAAAACTGTTCTTATAAGGAAAAAACTACCCCTTCCAGCCTCTAATGTGTTTATAATGTTCCGCTGTGATTAAAGTTCTAAGACTGCTGTAAAAGATAGTAAAGTCAAATTATAAACCTTAGCCTATTATGTATTTAGCCAACCCGTTTAAAGGATTAAGACCTGAAGGAGCAGAAGCTTCTTCTGTATCTCTTCCTTGTACCGATCATCTATCTGAAGAGATGATTAAGAGCTACAAGGAAAACAATCCTTGGAGCTACCTAAATATTTTTAGTCCAGACTATAAAGACACAAAAACTAAAAGCGAGATAGAGGTAGGCGCAAAAGATCGTTTCGAGTTGATGAAAGAAAAATCAGTCATATCGAAAGATACTGACGACTCTTTTTATATTTACAAAATGTCTACCGAAGGCCATTCTCAAATTGGCATGATTGCTACCGCAAAAATATCGGATTACGACGATTTGCACATTCGTGGTCATGAAAAAATTTATGTCGAGGATTCTCAAAAAAGATTTGAGCAAATAAAAAACCTGAATGCACAAATTGGGCCAATTTATGTCATCTACCCCGATGAAGCATCTCTAGACGCCTTATTAAAAGAGCAAACCAACGCTGATCCAACCTATTCTTTTGACGCCATAGACGGTTGTCGGCATGAGCTTTGGGTTGTTAACGATGAAGAAAAAGTGACGCAAATAAGCGAACTGTTTAATGCTGTCAACCGAACATACGTCGCTGACGGACACCATAGAATTGCGGCATTATCAAGATTTGCAGAATACAGAAAACACCAAAACCACGGCCATACAGGTGAGGAGCCGTATAATTTTTTCATGATGGCACTGTTCCCAGAAAGCCAAGCACGCATACTCGACTACAATAGACTGATAAAAGACTTGTTTGGTTATTCTCCCAGCGACTTTATTGAGCAAGTTGAAGAGCACTTTGTCGTTGAAAAACAAAACTCGCCTTATCGGCCAACTGTACTAGGGTCATTCGGCATGTACTTGGACAACGCGTGGTACTCAATTACACTAAAAGATAAACCCGAAGCAGCGCTTTCGGGGCTGATGAACTTAGATATTAATATATTGCATCACTATCTGCTTGACCCAATTCTAGACATTGGCGATCCAAGACGCGATACAAGAATTGGTTTTATTGCCGGTTTTCACGGGCTAGAATCAATTGAAAAAAAGGTCGACTCAGGCGAAGTCGAAGTTGGTTTCTCTTTTTTCCCAACACCAATGGAACACGTAATAAACTTTGCTGACAAAAATTTAACAATGCCACCAAAATCGACTTGGTTTTATCCAAAACCATTAGATGGTTTGGTAGCATACGACTTCGAGGATTAATAATTATGATAACTAAGCCAACAATTAAACCGTCAAACCCAAACTTCTCCAGTGGCCCTTGCTCTAAGAGACCAGGCTGGGATATAAGCGCCCTAAAAAACGCCGATACTGGCAGATCGCACAGAGGGAAGCACTGTAAAGCGAAACTTAATGACGTCATTGTCAAGTCAAGCAAGCTTCTTGGCTTACCAGACGATTACATTTTAGCCATCATGGCAGGATCCAACACTGGTGCTTTAGAAGCAGCCCTTTGGTCCCTTCTAGGCGCTAGAGGCGTTGATGTTTTGGCTTGGGAAAATTTTGGCAACGACTGGGTAAACGATGTACTCAATCAATTAAAGCTTGAAAATGTCAATACCTATTTAGCTGATTACGGCACACTACCCGACTTAAGACAAGCAAATTTTGATAACGATGTAATTTTCACATGGAACGGCACAACGGCTGGCGTTCGTGTTCCCAATGCAGACTGGATTCCAGACGACAGAGCTGGCTTGACAATTTGTGACGCTACTTCTGCAGTGTTTGCCATGGACATTGATTTTAGCAAGCTTGACGTGGTTACTTGGTCTTGGCAAAAAGTGTTGGGCGGCGAAGGCGCTCACGGCATGATCGCATTATCACCCCGTGCAATCGAAAGATTGGAAACGCACACACCCGCATGGCCAATGCCCAAAGTGTTCAGAATAGCAAACAAATTAAAAGTGTCTAAAGGTATTTTTGAAGGCGCTACCATCAACACACCATCAATGATTTGTGTTGAAGACGTACTGGATGCCCTTAACTGGGTTGAATCAGTTGGTGGTGCAGAAGCGCTAATCAAGCACTCAAACCAAAATCTTCAAATTATTGCAGATTGGATTGACGGCAGTTCTTTCAAGTTTTTATGCGATGATGCAAGTGCAAGATCTTGTACAAGTATCACAATTGAAATTAAAGACGCATTGTTCACCAGTAAGAATGAGGACGATCAAAGAGCGTTAGTGAAGAAAATCGTAGCGCTACTTGATGACGAAGGCGTGGCTTTCGATATTGGCGGCTACCCAAAAGCGCCGCCTAGCTTAAGATTGTGGGGCGGACCAACAGTACAAAACGACGACATGAAGGCAGTATTGCCGTGGATTGAATGGGCTTATCAAGAGGTAAAATAATGTATAAAGTATTAATTTCAGACGCAATGAGCAATGTTGCAGATCAAATCTTCAACGACAAAGGTATTGAAGTTGACGTAATCACAGGACTTTCAGAGCAGGAACTAATCAACATAATTCCTGAATACGACGGTCTTCTTGTAAGGTCAGCAACAACTGTCACAAAAGACATTTTGGCTGCGGCGACAAAGCTTAAGGCTATTGCTAGAGCAGGTGCAGGCGTTGATAACATCGACTGCGCGAGGGCAAGAGAAAACGGCGTGGTTGTAATGAACACACCGGGCGGCAATACCAACGCTACTGCAGAGCATGCATTTGCCTTAATTATGGCAGCACTTAGAAAAATTTCTTTCGCAAACGAAACAACGCATAGAGGCGAGTGGCAGAAAAAAGCCATCAAAGGCGTTGAACTCTCAAAGAAAACTCTGGGCATTGTTGGTTTTGGTAATATTGGCGCAAGACTTAGCCATTTGGTTAGTGGTTTTGATGTCAATGTACTTGTTTGCTCTAAGTCGTTAGAGTCAAGACAAGCAGAGTTTCCCCATGTCACCAACGTGAGCTTTGATGAGTTACTTGAACAAAGTGATATTATTAGTTTTCATGGCAAAGCGGCAGCTGATGGCAAGCCATTGTTAAACAAAGAACATTTCTCAAAAATGAAATCTTCTGCAATCATCATCAATGCTGCTCGTGGCAACATGGTTGATGAGAGCGATCTTAATGATGCACTTAACGAAGGCCTAATCGCAGGCGCGGCTATTGATGTTTTCTCAACAGAGCCAGCTAAAGAAAACGTTTTGTTCAACAACCCCAAGGCGATTCTAACGCCTCACGTTGGTGCCTCAACTGCTGAAGCATCAATCGTGGTAGCTGAAATGGCGGCCAATCAAGTTGCTGATGTACTCCAAAACGGCACTGAGATTCACGTGGTTAACTAAGACTCACACGACTTTTTAGTCAATTTAAAAAGGCGCTTCTATAGCGCCTTTTTTGTTTTTTTTTGAAAAAATACTCTATTTCAATAATTTGCCAAATTTTTACGTGGCAGATTAAACATCGCCATTTTTTGACAAAAATAGGACAAAAAGCACTGATTTTGCGCGTTTTTAGCGGCTTTAAAGGCAAATTTAGTGCATTTCTGGAGCTTTATTTGCCCAAAAGCATTATTTTCTATTTTTCTATCAGGGTTGCGCCTGTTTCCATGCGAATAATTTTGCCGTTTTTGATGGTACAAAAAGTAAGTACGGCTTCAGTAGTTCCGTCTGGATAATCAATCACCAGATGTTCTACCAGAGCCTCATCATTTTCAAAAAGGCAGCGGTCATCACGAGTGGTAAAATCATCGCTCGACATAAAATACCTTGCCATTTCAGCAAACTCATCTCTAGTCTTGGACGTTCCGTCTTGGTGACTGACCATAACGAAATCTTCGTGTAGGGTTTCAATCCAAGCGTCAACGTCCTTTTCATCGGTCGCCTTCTTTCTCTTTTCATAAAGTGACATAACCATTACTCCTTTGGTTAAGTGATCAAAATTGTCTTTTTCTAAACTCTTTATACCAGAGCACCTTGTTGCTGTTTTTTATTTTTGCTTTTTATAAGAAAACAATTTTAGCTTTTTTTGAAAAAAACACATTCAGCACTTATGACAAACTGTCAATGAAATCATCGGAATACTGACACTCAAGAGTTGGACTTAGATCAGCATTATTTGCCTGTTGTAGGTGGTGAAAGTTGCTTTTATACACGCGCAAAACCCTTATAATAGGCGATAAGGAGCGATAAAAATTTCGCTAAAAAGCACTCTCATTCACCACATAAGGGGAACGTCATTATCTGGTTCAAAGACTACACTATCGAAGAGGTCAAAAGCCTGATTAGCAATGAAAGTATGTCGGATCAATTGGGCATAGAGTTTATTGAGGTTGGCAAGGATTATTTAAAAGCTCGTATGCCGGTCGACAAGCGTACTTGTCAACCTTTCGGCATGCTACATGGTGGTGCGACCTGTGTTCTGGCCGAGACCATTGGTAGCATTGCCTCGCTGATGAGTGTCAATTTAAAGCAAAAATACGCGGTCGGATCGGTGATAAGTGCTAACCACCTGCGCTCAGTTATAAGTGGTCATGTTGAAGCGACGTGCACTGCCATTCACATCGGGCGCCAAAAACATGTGTGGCGCATTCTTGTTCACAGCGACAAAGGAAAATTAATCGCCACATGCGAACTCACTTGCGCGGTTATTGATAAATTCTAGAGCGATAATTGCGCCATTAACGTGTTATGACTGGCTTTTGATTTTTCTATGTTGGCGGCCTTAACAGGACCATAGCCTTTAATCGCAAGCGGTAAGGATAACAACTCCACGCATAATTCATAATTGTCCGTTGTAAGCCTCTGAACGACGAACTCGACATCAGCTTCAAAGCTCTTAATGAGTGCTCGCTCCTCTCGACGGTCATGGTGATAGCCAAATATATCAAACGCTGTACCTCGCAGGGTTTTAAAACGCGCCAATAGAGACAAAGCGCTAAGCATCCAAGGCCCGAAAGTGCGTTTTTTAGGGCGTCCTGTTGCAAGATCATTGCCAGATAAGATTGGCGGCGCCATATGGAATTTTATCTTGTAGTTGCCAGAGAATTGTGCCTTCAGCTCTTTGATAAATGCGCCATTACTATAAAGTCTCGCAACCTCGTATTCGTCCTTATAGGCCAAAACCTTATGATAACTTTGGGCAGCCACTTTACTTAGACTCTCCGCTGCGCTCATTGTTTCATTCTCAACCTTAATAACACGATCAAGCAAATGTTGATAGCGCTGGGCATAGGCCGTATTTTGATAATCTTCTAAGTAGCTCACACGCTTTGCTATTATCCGGTCAAGCCCATCGACAGTCTCATTCGTCTCAGGGGTGTCATCACCCAAAATCGAACGCATCAACTCTGCGAGTTTTTTAGGGTCATGTACTGCCAAACGACCATATGCAAAAGCCTGCAGATTCATCTCAATGGCAACGCCATTCAAGGTAATTGCGCGCTCAATCGCCTCAAGACCAACCGGTATCAAGCCTTTTTGCCAAGCAAAACCAAGCATCAGTACATTGGTTGCGATCTCGTCTCCAAGCAGGGTCAATGCAAGCGATGTAGCAGAAACGAAATACTGTGAGTCGGCTTGAGTTGCCTCCATCAGAACGCTGTTCACTTCCTCGTGACTAAGGTTAATCTCGTTATTAATAACAAAATCAGCAACGGGTGTATTTTCTGTGTTGATAACTGCCCTAGTGCGCTCGGCATGGAGAGCTTCGTAAGACGTCTTGCCGACCGCTGAAACCATGTCACAAGCCAACAGCAAATCAGCACCGCCGGCGATAATATGGCCTGTACGTAAATCGTCACGCACCGGGCTAATACGCACATGGCTGAGAACTTCGCCACCTTTTTGCGCAAGGCCTGCAGCATCAAGATTACGACAAAATTTCCCTTCCATATGTGCAGCAATGCCCAGCAAGGCACCAATCGTTGTGACGCCCGTGCCGCCAATACCTGTGACCATAATATTGTAGGCTTTATCTATTTTCATCAACTTCGGCTGAGGAATATTAGCCAACACATCATCAAAACTATTGCCCGCTTTAGTTTTGCGAAGCTCGCCACCCTCAATCGTTACAAAAGACGGACAAAAACCTTTTAAGCAACTAAAATCTTTATTACACGCCGATTGATTAATCTTGCGTTTACGGCCGTATTCAGTCTCTACCGGTTGCACAGCAACACAATTGGACTGATCAGAACAATCGCCACAGCCCTCGCACACCGCCTGATTAATCATAACGCGTTTCGCCGGGTCAGGAAATGTGCCACGTTTACGGCGGCGACGTTTTTCTGCCGCACAAGTTTGATCGTAAATAATAACCGTCGTACCCTTTGTCTCTTGACATTGTTTAGCGACCTTATCGAGGTAATCACGGCTCAATATTTCAACCTCGCTCGGAAAGAGGCTGCGATCTTTGTAATTCTCCAGAGTTTCAGTGAGTATCCACACCTTAGTGACACCTTCCGAAACGACTTGTTGAGCCACTCGATGAACGGGTAAATCACCATCCACGCTCTGGCCGCCGGTCATTGCGACGGCGTCATTGTAGAGGATTTTATAAGTGATATCGACTTTAGACGCAACCGCTGCGCGGATCGCAAGCGAGCCTGAGTGGAAATAAGTGCCGTCACCTAAATTGGTAAAAATATGTTTTTGCTTTGTAAAGGCAGAAGAGCCAACCCATGGGATGCCTTCGCCGCCCATATGTGTCGGCAAAGCCGTATTACGATCCATCCACTGCACCATAAAATGACAACCAATACCAGCCAGAGCAAAACTACCTTCAGGCACCTTGGTGGATGTATTATGCGGACAGCCTGCACAATAAAATGGTCTGCGCAGCATCGGTGGAACGTAGCTAGCCATTGTCGCTTCCCTACTTTCAAAGAACTGTAAACGCGCCTCAACCTGTTCGTTGTGATAGAAGTGTCCAAGACGTTTTGCAATCACGTGGGCAACAAGCCCGACAGACTGATCATTTTCCAGTGGTAGCAATATCTCACTATTTTCATCGTATTTACCAACAACAACAGGGCGCGTCTCTGAAGGCCAGTTAAAGATTTGTTGCTTGAGTTGATATTCAATCATCTCACGCTTTTCTTCAACAATCAAAATTTCTTCCAAGCCCTGAACAAAGTTTTGCACGCCTTGCGGCTCTAACGGCCACACCATGCCAACCTTGTAAACCCGCAAGCCTATTTTCGCAGCAACCTCTTCAGTAATTCCAAGCTCAACCAGTGCTTGCATAACATCGCCATAAGATTTACCCGAGGTAATAATACCAAAGCGCGGATTCGGGCTGTCCATGACTGTTTTATCAATTTTGTTCTTACGACAAAAGGCGTGACAAGCAAAGGCCTTATAGTTTTGCAATCGATCATCAATTTCACGTGGAACGTCATTAAGGCGTATGTGAACACCGCCCTCTGGCATGCTAAATTCGTCGGCGTTTGGCTGCAAGATTTCTTGTTTTTCTATGGATAAGTCCACAGTGCCTGTTGTTTCTACGGTTTCGCTGGTCACCTTAAGTGCAGTCCAACAACCTGCGTAGCGCGACATCTCGATACCGAGCAAGCCGTATTCAACAAACTCATTAATACTGGACGGATACAAGACCGGAATAATCATCGATGCAAGAACATGGTCACTCTGACATGGTAATGTCGAAGATTGGCATCCATGGTCATCGCCAACAATCGCAAGCACGCCGCCATGTGGCGCTGTACCGTGAGCACTAGCATGGCGCATAGCATCAATCGAGCGATCAACGCCGGGTGCTTTTCCATACCAAATACCAAACACACCGTCATAATCAGATCCACCAGGCATCAAATTAACCTGCTGTGTGCCCCAGATCGATGTTGCCGCTAAATCCTCGTTCAAGCCCGGATGAAACTTAATGTCTAAATCTTCTAGATATTTATTCGCGCGCGTTAATTCGGCGTCATAACCGCCTAAAGGCGAGCCTCGATAGCCAGAAATAAATCCCGCTGTTTTGAGGCCGGCTGCCTTATCTCTACGACGCTGAACAATCGGAATTCTCACTAACGCTTGCAGCCCTGACATGAAAGCAATTCCATCGTCCAACTCATACTTGTCGCTAAGCGCTATATCCTTATGTTGCAAAGGCTTGGGTTGTTGTGTCATTTTGTTTCTTCAAATAATTCGCGGCCGATTAGCATTCTGCGTATTTCAGACGTGCCTGCGCCTATTTCGTAAAGCTTGGCGTCTCTTAATAGACGACCAGCAGGAAATTCATTGGTATAGCCGTTCCCGCCTAAGGTTTGGATTGCCTGCAAAGCCATTTGAGTCGCAGCTTCTGCGCTCATTAAAATACATCCGGCTGCATCCTTGCGTGCTGTTTCACCTCGATCGCAGGCTTGTGCCACCGCATATACGTAGGCGCGTTGCGACGAAAGTGTGGTGTACATATCCGCAATCTTGCCTTGAATTAATTCGAAATGGCCAATGGCTTGGCCGAATTGTTCGCGCTCATGAATGTAGGGCACAACAACATCCATACAAGCCTGCATGATACCAAGCGGTCCACCGGACAAAACCAAGCGCTCATAGTCGAGACCGCTCATCAACACCCTAACACCTGCGCCTTCTTGTCCCAATATATTTTCTGCTGGCACTTCGCAATTCTCAAATACCAGCTCACAGGTATTGGAGCCGCGCATGCCGAGTTTATCGAGCTTCTGCGCAGTTGAAAAGCCCGCCATCGTTTTCTCAATAATAAACGCAGTAATACCTTTTGCGCCTGCCGCCATATCTGTCTTTGCATAAACCACCAAAGTAGAGGCTTCAGGGCCATTGGTAATCCACATTTTGCTGCCATTCAAAACATACACATCGCCTTTCTTGTCGGCGCGCAAACGCATATTGACAACATCAGATCCAGCACCTGTTTCACTCATAGCGAGCGCGCCAACGTGCTCACCACTAATCAATTTAGGCAAGTAGCGTTCGCGCTGAGCATCCGTGCCATTGTGGAATATTTGATTCACGCACAAATTTGAATGTGCACCATAGCTTAAAGCCACTGAAGCCGATGCTCGAGACAACTCCTCCATTGCGACAACATGTGCCAAGTAGCCCATTCCTGCACCGCCATATTGTTCCGACACGGTGATGCCCAGTAGGCCCATGTCACCCATCTTGGGCCACAAATCTTGTGGAAATTCATTGTCTTTATCTATTTGCGCGGCACGTGGCGCTATTTCTTCTTGTGCAAATTTGAAGACGCCATCACGTAGCATTTCAATCTCTGCTGGATGGCTAAATTTTAATATCGGATAAGAAATCATAATAGTACAACCTTATATTTGTTAAGAGTAAGTCGTTTAAGCACTAGGCAAGCGACCCAAGTGTGAGGAAATAAACCGAGCAGTATCAGTTACATCAGCCAAATCGATACCGGTTTCAATGCCAAGTTCGTGCAGCATGCTGAGCACGGCTTCGCTGGCGACATTGCCACTGGCTCCTGGCGCATAGGGGCAGCCGCCCAAACCAGCAACAGAGGCGTCTATCACCTGTATACCCATTTCAAGGCCCAGGCGAATGTTGTCTAGAGCGCGGCCATGAGTGTCATGAAAATGCAAGGCCAAACGCTCTGCTGGTACAACCTTCATTACCGCTTCTAGCATGCTGCGCACCTGCTCAGGGGTGCCAACACCAATCGTGTCGCCCAATGATATTTCGTAACAACCTGCCTTAAATAATTCGCTCGCCACCTTAGCAACTGCGCTGGGTGCGATATCACCTTCATAAGGACAACCCACAACACACGAGACATAGCCACGTACGGGTATGTTCGTCTTTTGTGCCATCTGTATGATGGGGGCAAAACGGACAAAACTCTCCTTAATTGAACAATTAATATTTTTCAAAGAGAAGCCTTCAGAGGCGGCGGCAAAAACAGCCACTGTTTGAGCTTTTGCCTTAAGGGCCGCCTCCATGCCGCGAACATTGGGCACCAGCACTGGATAAACAACGCCTTTTTTGCGCTTGATACCCGCCATTACCTCAGCGTGATCAGCCATTTGTGGTACTGCTTTAGGAGAGACAAAACTGGTCGCTTCAACGTGAGTAAAACCCGCATTTGCCAGTCGCTCTATCAATTCAATTTTTACTGAAGTGGCTATGTATTGCGATTCATTTTGTAAACCATCACGCGGCCCCACTTCATAGATTTGTGCGTATTTAGGCAGCATCATTCTCACCTTCTTCTTGTGCGATCTCAATCAATAAAGTGCCTTCTTGGACTTGATCACCTGGGGCAATATACACACCTTTGACCACACCATCGAAATTCGCTGGAATGGTTGTTTCAACCTTCATACTGTCCATCACAAGTAACGGCTGTCCTTTGCCAACAACAGATTCCACCTCTACCATCACCTGCACAATCGAACCCGGCATGGGTGCAACAATGCGCCCACCGTTTGCATCAAGCGTGTCGCCATCAAGCTCGGGTGTAAACACGTGTAAATCAACAACGCGGCCATTAGAGAAAACAGTGATGCCTTGCTTGTAAGATAGAACCACAGCGCTCACTTCAACGTCATCAATCAAGGCTTTGAGCACGCCATCGTGATAAGACAATAGTTTGACCTGACCAATACCTTCCACCTCTAGAGATTCGCCATGACATGTGGCCATTACAGCAATGACTTCGCCTTTATTCACCAGACTCAAATTGCGTAGCAGAGCACTAGCGCCCATTCGCCAGTTATCGTGGGCATTCCATGGGTTAACTGCTGAAGATTGAATGCCCAATCCCAACAGATAAAACAGAGCGGCCAAAGCTATTTCAGTTTCGGCTGCCTTAGCGTAGGTTTCTGGTATTAAGTCTTGCTCGTAGCGCGCAATAAAACCGGTATCAATGACGGCGTCTAAAAATACATTGTGGTCAAATACACTCGCTACAAATTCTTGGTTACTTGGCAAACCGCTCATGTAGGTACAACGCAACAATTCAGCCATGTTTAGCGCTGCGCTAGTGCGATCTTCACCCCATGACGCCAACTTAGCCACCATTGGATCGTAATGAACGCTCACCGAATCGCCCGCTTCAATGCCTGTATCAACACGCATGTATTGACTCTGCTGAGGATAAGAGAAATGATGAACACGACCGGTTTGTGGCATAAAGTCTCTTGCCGGATCTTCGGCATAAAGCCTCGATTCAAAAGCATGGCCATTAATACTAATATCGTCTTGAGCCAGAGGCAACGCCTCTCCGCAGGCAACACGCAACTGCCATTCCACTAAATCTTGTCCAGTAATCATTTCTGTCACCGGATGCTCGACCTGCAAACGAGTGTTCATTTCCATAAAATAAAAAGTATCACCCTGAACGATGAATTCAACCGTTCCCGCACCGTAATAGTCAATAGCTTGAGCGGCTCGCACAGCTGCGCCGCATATAGCATTTCGAAAATCATCTGATATATTTGGTGCAGGTGCCTCTTCCACTACTTTTTGATGACGCCTTTGTAAAGAACAATCACGCTCAAATAGATGTAGCACGTTTCCTTGCCTATCGCCAAAAATCTGAACCTCGATATGGCGTGGCTGGATGAGATATTTCTCGATTAAGAGGTGGTCATTAGCAAAGGCAGCGCTTGATTCACGTCGACATGTTGCTAAAGACTCAATAAAATCAGACGCATGCTCAACCAAGCGCATACCCTTGCCGCCACCGCCAGCAACCGCCTTAATCAAAACTGGATAGCCTATCTCTTGTGCCTTTTCAGCAAGAAAGTTATCGTCCTGTTGTTCGCCCTGATACCCTGGCACCACCGGCACACCGGCTTTTCTCATAATATCTTTGGCGCAATCTTTTAGCCCCATTGCGGAGATAGAATCCGCAGAAGGTCCAATAAATACCAGTCCGGCGGCGGCGCATGCACGCTCAAATTCAGCGTTTTCGGATAAAAACCCGTACCCCGGATGGATGGCCTCTGCACCACAAGTCAGCGCAGCTTTAATAATGACATCGCCCCTAAGATACGACTCGCTGGACTTCGCTTCGCCAATACAAACAGACTCATCTGCTAGACGCACATGTAGCGCTCGCCTATCGGCTGTAGAATAAACCGCAACACATTTAACGCCCATTTTTCGCGCTGTTTTTATAACACGACAAGCAATTTCGCCGCGATTGGCTATCAGTATTTTTTTAAACATAAAATATGCACGCCCCCACTACGTATCTCAAGCTCAAAACTCAGCTTTTCGTTTTTCCAAGAAAGCCGACAAGCCTTCTTTCGCTTCTTCACCAGCGCGTGTGGCGGCAATACGACTCGCGCTTTCATTGATCAGTTCGACGTTGATGGCTTTTCCAGCAAAATCGAGACAAAGCTCCTTGGCACTCGCCATGGCCATAGGGCCATTTGCCTGTGCTTCTTTTAAAATATGTTGGAGTTGCGCTGACATATCCTCTTGATGTTCGGCAACAATATGCACCAGCCCAATTTGGTGTGCCTGCTCAACGCCGAAGCGCTCGCCAGTTTGGAAATATCGACGCGCTTGACGTGCACCAATTGCCGCTAAAACATAAGGCGAAATCGTCGCCGGTATGAGTCCTAACTTTACTTCCGATAAGGCAAATTTCGCCGTATTATCGGCAATAACAATATCACAACAGCTCACCAATCCTATGCCGCCGCCCATGGCTGCACCCTGTACACAAGCAATCGTTAGTTTTGGTAATCGGTTGAGCTTATCTAACATGCTCGCCAAGCCGAGTGCGTCGGCTTTATTCTGTTCTAAGCCAAAAGTCGCTGCGCGCCTCATCCAGTTCAAATCTGCGCCGGCAGAAAAACTCTTGCCCGCGCCCCGCAGGACCACCGCAATAACGTCATGACGCTCAGAGAGTTCATCAAACACCTCGCTGAGTCGTGCAATCATCACTTCATCAAAGGCATTGTGCACAGCACCACGATTAAGGGTGATACTCGCCACCCCGCTGTCAATATCAAGTATTACAATGTCATCACTCATAAGTTATCCATATACATCATCTACATTCTAAATACGCCGTAATTCGTCTCATCTATGGGCGCGTTTAAACTTGCTGCCAATGCTAAGCTTAAAATGCGTCGCGTATCAGCTGGATCGATAACACCATCATCCCAAAGGCGTGCAGAGGCATAATAAGGGTGTCCTTCACGCTCGTATTTTTGCACGATAGGCGCTCTAAATTTCGCCTCATCCTCTTCAGACCAGCTTTTGTCTTCACGCTCCATTTTGCTGCGCGTCACCGTAGCCATAACGCCCGCCGCCTGCTCTCCGCCCATCACAGAAATGCGTGCATTCGGCCACATCCACAAAAAACGTGGATCGAAAGCTCTACCACACATGCCATAATTTCCAGCGCCGAAAGAGCCACCGATAATCACCGTAAATTTAGGTACACGCGAGCAAGAGACAGCGGTTACCATCTTTGCTCCATCTTTTGCAATACCGCCAGTTTCGTATTTTTCACCAACCATAAAGCCAGTGATATTCTGCAAGAAAACAAGTGGGATTCCGCGCTGATTGCACAGCTCTATAAAATGAGTGCCTTTTAAGGCGCTCTCGGAAAACAGTACGCCATTATTTGCAATAATGCCTACAGGCATTCCTTCGATATGCGCAAAACCTGTTATCAGCGTTGTACCGTAACGCGCCTTGAATTCATCAAATTCACTGCCGTCCACCAAGTGGGCAATAATGTCGCGCACATCAAATGCCGTTTTCAACTCAGTTGGAATGACACCGTAAACGTCCTGTGGATCATACACAGGCTCTTGCGGCTCTATTTCTGCAACAGAGCCCAGCTTCTTACGATTTAAATTAGCAATAGCGCTACGCGCTAAGTCCAGTGCGTGCTCATCATTGTCTGCCAAATGATCGGCCACACCCGAAACCCTAGTGTGCACATCGCCACCACCCAAAGCCTCTGCTGTTACCTCTTCTCCAGTGGCCGCTTTCACCAGAGGTGGGCCAGCGAGAAATATGGTCGCCTGATTCTTAACGATAATACTTTCATCGCTCATTGCAGGAACATATGCACCGCCAGCAGTGCAAGAGCCCATAACAACGGCAACCTGCGGGATGCCTCTA
>Ga0208748_1000535_pt1 | contig 19310 bp, 14 predicted proteins | sample Knorr_S7_td_Bott_FD_185599 | JGI IMG/M metagenome (GOLD analysis project Ga0208748, IMG submission 185599) | Marine microbial communities from Southern Atlantic Ocean transect - Knorr_S7_td_Bottom_ad_4513_LV_A (SPAdes) (version 2) | ecosystem: Environmental > Aquatic > Marine > Oceanic | place... | reverse complement strand
CTCGGTAGCGTCGGTATGGGGAACGTGAAGGCTGACCACGTCGCTCTCCCCCATGAGCTCAGCGAGGGCGGCATGACGGACACCCGCCATCTGCTCGAATTCCGCCGACAAGGCCAAGCGCTTGTGATACAACACGTTCATATCGAACGCCCGAGCCCTCCGCGACACCTCCAGACCGATGTCTCCCAGCCCCACGAGCCCGAGCGTCTTGCCCCTCAGCTGTCGCACATTGTCGAAGCCCAGCCAGTTGAACGCGATGACACGTTCGGTCGTCCGGACCGGCTCGACTTCCTTCTCGCGATACGCCGCGTCGACCGTGCCCTGATGGCCGGGGACGAGCATCCGGTAGAGGCCGAGCATGAGCGCCATCGTCTGCTCGGCCACCGCGATCGCACCGCCGTGTGGCAGCACGGACACCGGAACGCCGGCATGCCGCGCTGCGGCCCAGTCGACCGCCCACGGCGCTCTGCCCTGCACCTGCACGAGCTTGAGTCCCGGGACATCGATGAGCTGCGCACCCACCCGGCGCCTCGCCGTGAGAAGCACATCAGCACCGGCCACGATGTCCGGCAACTCATCGTCTCGTGAGGCTCCGGCCCATGCGGTCTCGATGCCCGCCTCGGTAAGTGCCGCGTCGAACACCTCTCGAAGCCACTCCGGAAGGTCTTGTAGATGGACGGCGCGCACGTCACCCGGGGCCTGTGAGGTTGGTGGGAGGGCCGGCGAAGGTAGAGAGCGCTCGACACCCGGGCAAAGTTTGCGGACCAGTGGGAGAGAGGTGTAACATCGCCAACCTCACGGGAGGAGCGATGACGATAGACCGACGACAGTTCACGAAGCTCGCCGGTGCCGGGGCCGCCACGGCAGTCCTCGCTTGGCAGCAGGCATGCGTACAGGTCGCGGAGACCGGTGAGGTATCCGCCGAGACCGTGCGCATCCTGCTCGACGCCCAGGGCCCGCGCGGCATCTACGGCGAGGCCGAGGAGTTCGAGCGACTCCGACGGGCAGTCGCCAACTCGATTCAGATCTCTGAGCAGCTCCGAAGCTTCGAGCTCGATGACGACGAGCACCCGCTTACCATCTTTCGAAGGGGCTGACCGTGCAGGAGGCCCTTCACTTCCTCACCGTCCGTGAGCTGGCGGACCGGCTCGTAACAGGCGAGATCACGTCGGTCGACCTCACGCGGATGTACCTCGACCGCGCCGAGCAGCTCGACCCTCCGCCCTTCGATCTGCCGAGCGAGCCGCGCAACGACCACGACGGGAAGCTCTCCACGATGGTCACGATCGCGCGCGATCATGCGCTCGAGTCCGCAGAGCGCGCCGATGCGGAGCTACGAGCGGGGCGGCGGCGGAGCATCCTCCACGGAGTCCCGTACGGGGTGAAGGACCTTCTCGATACCGACGGCATCCGCACGACGTGGGGCTCGGGGATCTTCCGCGATCGCGTGCCCTTACGAAACGCCGCGGTGATCGACAAGCTGCGAGAGAGCGGTGCGGTGCTCATGGCGAAGATGTCGCTAGGGGAATTCGCCGGTGGCAATACGAGCAGCGCGCTGAATCCCTGGAAGCTGGACCGCACGAGCTTCGGCTCGTCGAGCGGTACTGTGGCTGCAACCGTAGCCGGGCTCATCGGCTTCGGGATCGGCACCGAGACCGGGGGTTCGATCGTCTTCCCGTCCTCCGCCGTCGGCGCATCAGGACTCCGGCCCACGTTCAGTCGCGTCAGCCGCCACGGCTGCATGGCGCTCTCATGGAGCCTCGACAAGATCGGACCGGTGGGACGCTCGGCCGAGGACTGTGGCTACATCCTCGAGCAGATCGTCGGATACGACGCGCGGGACAACTCGTCCACGGATCGCCCCTTCAGCTTTCGTGCCGAGCCAGGAAGCATGCGCGGAAAGCGCTTGGGTGTGCACCGGGCCGAGTTCGAGCTGACCCAGTCCGATCACAATCGGCAAGTCTTTCAGGAGGCGCTCGATGTCTGGCGGGGTATGGGGGTCGTCGTCGAGGACATCGAGCTTCCGCTCTATCCGACGGGTGCGCTCTTCACGACGATCGTCACAGTGGAGAGCGGCACGAACTTCAAGCGGCTATTCGACGATGGACGAGCCGCCGGAATGTTCTCGTTCAACGAGGACCGTGCCGCGGGATGGATGGCGGGGCGTATGATGCCCGCGGCGGACTATCTCACCGCTCAGCGCATCCGCAGCCGACTCACGCGGGAAGCTGACGAGGTCGTCTCACGCTACGACGCCGTCATCGCGCCGACCTGGCCGAACGGAGCCGCGCTCCGGGAGGTCAGCGAGGGCTGGCCGATTCCCGCGCGCAACGAGTGGGAACCATCCGACGACCTGGACGCGCGCACACCGCGCCTCAACTACATCGCGAACCTCGTCGGACATCCGGGGCTCAACGTTCCCTGCGGATTCGACCTGGACGGGCTGCCGCTCTGCCTCCAGATCGTCGCGTCACCCTTCGACGATCAGTCCGCGCTGGACTTCGGGATGTCCTTTCAGCAGGAGACGGATTGGCACCTCCAGCGGCCTCCCTACCCCTGGAGGCCATAGCTTCGATCCGACGTCACGCCCTGAAGGAGCGCTTATGCATCCCGTGTGAAGGAGCACTTATGCGTCCCGTGTGAACGTGACCGTCAGCGCCCTCCCGCGTCGGCCCGCTCCACGCGACCCCACGCGTTCAACTGCGGCTCGGATTCGATCATCGGCGAAGCACGGATCTCCTCGAGCGGCCCCACCACGGAAATGATCATGCGGTCCGGGTGGATGTACGAGCGAGCGGCCGCCTGAACCTGTTCGAGCGTCACGGCGCGGATCCGGTCGGGATAGCTCGCCGACCAGTCATGGCTACCCTCGCGAAGCCACTCCCGCGCATAACTCCCCGCTGCGTCGATCCCCGTCGCGTACCGGGATGCGTAGATGCCGTCTACGAGCGCCCCCTTGGCGACGAAGATCTCGTCCTCGGTCGCTTCGCTGCTCCGGATCTTGTCGAGCTCGCGGAAGGTCACTTCGACGAGGAGGCGCACGGTCTCAGGACGGCCATACGTCCGAAACGTATAAGCGCCGGGACCCCGCAAGCCGGGCTCCAGGAACGAACTGTTGTCGTTCGTGAGCCCGCGCAGCTCCCGCGACTCGCGGAAGAGGCGCGAGTCCAGATGGTACGCGCCCAGGATATAGTCCATCACCTCGAGCGCGGCCCTTTCTTCCCGGGGCACGACGGGCAGCTCGTGCCCGATCACGATCCAGCCCTGGAGCTTGGCCGCTTCCGCGGTGACCACCCGGCGCGGTACGGAAGTGCTCACCGCCGGGAACGTCACTGGGTCGGGCCGGTCTCCGCCGTTCCAGCTCGAGAATGCGCTCGTCGTGCGACGTCGCGCCTCTGCCACGTCGAAGTCGCCGGCGACCGCCAACGTGACGTTGGAAGGAACGAAGTAGCTACGATGGAAGCGCTGAGCGCCTCCGCCATTAACCGCCTCCATCTGCGCAGCCGTCGCGCTCCGCCCGAAAGCATGGCCCTCGTACAACCGACTGTCGAAGGCGGCGATCGCGCCCGCGATCGAGCTCGCCCAGTCGATTCCCTCAGCTTGGGAAGTGCGGCCGAGTCCGCCGCTCGCGGACCCACTGAAAGCCGGCTGCCGTAGCACCGCCGAAAGCAGCCCGAGCGCTCGCCAAGCATCCTCCGCCGGCACGTCCAGAGTGATCTCGGTCTCCTCACGTCCCACGGCGACCGAATACGCGGCGGCCATGTCGGAAAGCGCCTCGCGGAAAGCCGAGCCCGACATCGACGAGGGTCCGCGGCGCAGCGCCTCGCCGAGTACCGCCGCCTCACCAGGCTCTCCGTGCCCCGAACCGGCGGCCACGAAGGCGGTCAGGGTCACGAGGGGAGCACGGTCGTCCTCGGCCACGTATACGACCAAACCGTTGTCCAAGGCCAGTCGCAGACGATCGGGTTCCGGGCGCTCGAACCCCGGAGCCGGAAGCCCCATGGCCTTGGGATGTGTGTAGTCCTGGCCTGCAGCGGGCGAGGCGACAAGACTCAGTGTGGCAATCAGCACCCCGGCGCGCGCCATCATGGCCCCTCCTCCGAGACCACCCGGCCGGACGTACGCGACCGGGCCACACCCACCGAGCGGTTGTCGGGCACGAAATAGAGCCTCGCGATACGCGCGATGTCCTCGGGCGTTGCTCCGTCCCGTGCGTCGAGGAAGCCCTGTAGCGTCTGCCATCGGTCCATGGTCTGGAAGTGCCCGATCTCGAACGCCAGCGCATTCGGATCCCGAGCCGTACGATGCCACTCGGTTCGCAGAACCTTCTGTGCGCGCGCGACGCGATCCGGGTCGAGCGCGGTCATCAACGACTCGATTGATGCGTCCAGGACGGCTTCGGCAGCATCGAGCTGGCCCTGGTCGCTCACCACGACCTCGAAGTTGATCGTACCTGGAACTCCGAACCGCACCGTGTGCACGACGCGCGTGTTTACGTTGACGCTCCCGGGGATTCCCGCGCGACCGAGCGCCTCGGACAACAGATCGCCCGCAACCTCACCCAGCACGTCGAAGATGGGACGGTCAGGGTGGCCCACCGCAGGGATCTGATAGCGGAACTCCACGCGCGGCTCGATCTCGTCGTTCCGATAGATCAGCCGCCGCTCCGACGCGGGCGGTGGCTCTACGGCCGGTGTACGTGTGGGTTCTGGTGCGCGCTCCATCCACCCGAAGTAGTGATCGACCCGAGGGATCATCTCCTGCAAGGAGACCCCGCCCACGAAAACGAGCGTCGTGTTGTTCACGACGAAGTATTCCTCGTACAGCTGCCTCTGCCCCGTGCGCGTGTACTCCGCGAAGTCGGTCATATAGCCCTCGGGCCAGAACACGGGGTGCACGAGCCCGGCGAGCGCGTTCATCTGCTCGTAGTAGGGGGTCGAAGCATTGTTGAGATCGCCGAGCCGCTGCTCGACGAGGATCATTCGTTCCTGCTCGAACTCGCGGAATATGGTGTTCGACATCCGGTCCGCCTCGACGCGCAGAAACAGGTCGACCCGCTCGACCGGAAGGTTGATGTCGAACTTCATGTATTCCTGCTCGGTGGTCGCCGACAGGGCCACACCCCCGTAGGCCTGGTACCACTTCTTCATCGGACCACTCTCACGGTACACGGCGGCCCGGCGCTCGAGCTGCTCGAGCTCGGCGACGAGCTCGTCCAGGCGCGGCGTGCTGGCGGCGCGCCGGAAGTCGTCCATCACGCCCCGCTGCCGGATCGTATTGCGCGCCCGATTCTTCTCCTCGATGAGCGCGGCTTCCACCTCCTTGATCCGTTCACGGATCGGGCGCTCCGCCTCCCAGTCCGCGGTGCCGAGGGTCGGCGATCCCTTGAACATGATGTGTTCCTGGAAGTGCGCCGCTCCCAGTAGCCCGGGCACCTCGTGGATCGCGCCCATGTCCGTGAAGATCTTGGCGGCCACCCGTGGATCACCTGGACGCTCCAGCACCAGCAGACGGAGTCCGTTGTCGAGGACGTGCTCTCGGATGGGCAGGTCGTAGTTGGACTGGGCCGTCGCTGGCTGGGGTGCCATTGCGGGCGCGAGGGCGATGAACAAGGCGATCTGAGCGATCGCGCGACAACGTCTTTGGGACATCCTGACCTCCGGGAGTCAGACCACGTGCGGAAGCACCTTGCTCTCCCAGAACCGGAGCCGCAAGGCCCACCGGTGACCGGCTGGGGTTGGCCTGAAGATCGGGCCAAGATACGGGATGTGTGCAGCCGATCTGGGTGGACCGTGATGCGAGCCCTCGTTCGAGTGGAAGTACCGAGAACGGGATTGGTAGGGTCAGTATCCGGCAAACTCGGTTGGCTCGTGCGGTGGGGACGGAGGTGGTCATGCGAAGGGCGTCTGGCGCCGAGGCTGACTGGCCTACGTCGCGCGTAGCCGTAGCTTGACCGGCTGTTCCCCTGTCGGTTCTGGGAGAAGATGACGATGCTCGGCCTCGCTACGCTCGCCCTCGCTGTGGCGCTCCCGCAACAAGCGGTGCAGCACCCTCTTCCGCCGCGCACGGCGCAGGCCTCCGGCGTCGTCGCGGTGGTCGGGGCCACGCTCTACCCTGTGACGAGCCCTCCCATCGAACGGGGGGTGATGCTCGTGGAGGGTGGCCGCATCCTCGCCGTCGGAGCTGACCTGGCCATACCTCCGGGTGCCGATGTTCTCGACTTTACCGGGATGAGCGTGATGCCCGGTCTCGTGGAGAGTCACTCACATATGGGGCTCAAGCAGCTGTACAGACCCGAAACCGGGTCCGATAACAACGAGCTTTCGAAGCCGATCAATTCCGAGGTACGCGCGATTGATGGACTCGCGACCCAGGAGGGCGGCTAGCCGGCGGCTCGGACGTGTTCTCTGCCTGTTGAAGTGCCTCGTCGAGCAGGTCGGATGCGACCCCGATTGGAGTTTCCTGCGCGTGCGCGACTCGTACGCCCGCCGCTGTCAGTAGCGTGCAGGCCATCAAGATCAGGAACGTCTTCGAGAAGAGTCTACGTCCCGGCAGACGCCCGATACGAGAATGGGGGCGCGAAGAGTCCATGTACCCTGATGTTCGACCTGTTACCGCAGCGCTTGAGCGGTTCCTCAGGGCTACCTAGCCAATAACGGATTGCCGAAGCGTTCCGCTACTTCTCACGGGTGGGGTCGAGCCGGGGTGGCGTCTACCGTTGGGACTTCGGCTCCGCACGAATTGACACCCGGGAGCGTGCTCCGGTAAGGTGCCGTGCGGGTGGGAATCGTCCGCCCGCGACCGCTTCGCCTCGACCCGTGTCCCATATGTCCACGCACCAACGACTTCTTGTCGCGTTTTCGGCACTGTGCCTGTTCGCGCCCTCGCAGAATGCGGCCGCGCAGGCGCGCATTTCCGAGCAGACGCGCACGCTCGAGACGTACCCGTTCTCGGATCCCAACCCGATTCCGATCCTGGTCAAGGACACGCGCCTGTACCCCTACCACAGCATCGACGGGTACGCGCAGAACTCGGAACCTCAGGACTGGCGGGTCGTCGTCCTCGAGAATGAGTACATCGAGGTTTTTGTCCTCCCGGACGTGGGAGGCAAGGTCTGGGGCGCCGTCGTGAAGGAAACCGGCCACGAGTTCATCTATCGAAACGAGGTGATGAAGTTCAGGAATATCTCGCTGCGGGGGCCGTGGACCTCGGGTGGCATCGAATTCAACTTCGGCGTGATCGGACACACGCCTGCGACGGCAACTCCTGTCGACTACACGACGCGTGAGAACGAAGACGGAAGCGTGAGCGTGATCGTGGGAGCGATGGATCTCCCGTCGCGCACACACTGGCGGGTCGAGGTGCGTTTGCCGGCGGACAAGGCCTATTTCGAGACCAAAGCGCTTTGGTACAACCCGACGCCTCTGGCTCAGCCCTACTACAACTGGATGACTGCGGCGGCCTTCGCGCAGGAAGACCTGGTGATGTCGATTCCGGGTGACAGCTACCTGAAGCACTCCGGTGAGGTGCTGACGTGGCCCGTCGATTCGCTTGGCCGAGATCTCGCGCCTTACGACAACAATCGGTTCGAGGGCAACAAGTCGTACCACGTCGTTGGCGAGTTCAACGACTTCTTCGGTGGATACTACGAGGCAGAGGATTACGGCTTCGGGCACTGGTCTCGTTACGAGGAGATGCCCGGCCAGAAGCTCTGGTTATGGGCGCTCTCACGGCAGGGTGGGATCTGGGACGACCTGCTCACCGATACGGACGGGCAGTACGTCGAATTCCAGGCAGGTCGACTCCTCGTGCAGTACTCAAGGGGTGAGCACGTGAACCCCATCACGGAGGTCGACTTCGATCCGATGTCCGCTTCGCAGTGGACGGAGACGTGGTTCCCCCTGGAGGGCACCGGCGGTCTATCCGACGCCTCGCGTGACGGAGCGCTGCACGTGAGTCGAGACGCTTCACGCGCGACGATCTCGGTCAACGCGTTCACGACGATGTCCGACACGCTGGAGATCTGGTCAGGCGATCGATTGGTCTCGTCCGAACTCGTGGAGTTGGATCCGTTGGGACTCTTCACCACGTCTGTCGACCTCGACCAACGTGCGCCGCTGCGGGTGACGCTGCCCGCGCTCCGACTCGACTACGATTCCGACCCAGCCGTTCGCCACCTGTCTCGGCCCTTCGCGACGCCGGCTGAAGCACTGCCCTCCGTCTCGGAGGTGGACCGGTCGGCCTTCCTCGCGGGCGAGCTGATGAAGGAGCGGCGCTACCCCGAGGCGGGCGCCCTCTTCACAGAGGTTCTCGAGTCCGAGCCGTGGCACCGCGAAGCACGCCTGGGAGCGGCCGAACTCGCATACCGTCGCGGTGCGTATGCGACCGCACTCGATCATGTGCGTCACGTGCTCCAGCTCCGTGCGTACGACGCGGAGGGCAACTTCCTCGCCGGCACCATCTACCGCGCGCTGGGCCAGACCGCCGACGCTCGGGAGGCGTTCGGTTGGGCAACGCGTTCGACGGGCACCCGGTCTGCGGGGTACGCCCAGTTGGCGGAAGTCATGCTGGGGGAGCGCGACTTCGAGGAAGCTGCTCGGTATGCCCGGCTGGCCATCGACTTCGACCGCTACAGCGTGTCCGCGTGGCGCACCTTAGCCGTCTTGGGCCGAGTGACTGATGACGCTGCGCTCGCGGACGAGGCTCAGGGCGAGCTGCTCCGGCGCGACCCACTGGCCCACTTCGTGATGGCGGAGCGGTACCTGTCGCGGATGACGCCAGCGTCGGCGGAAGCCCTGGCCGTATCGATGGGTGGAGAGTATCCGGAGCAGACGCTGCTCGAGGTTGCGATGGTGTACCAGGCCTCAGGAGCAACTGAAGCCGCACGGACGATATTGGAGATTCCAACCGCTTGGGCAAAGGGTCCGGTGATCACCGCGTGGGGAGCGTATTTGGCGGGCGACGAGAGCCTGCTGAACGAAGCGGGGCTGGACGATGCGGACGCGCTCGCGTTCGCCTTCCCGTTCCGGCGGGAGAGTCTGGACGCGCTCAACTGGGCCAGCACGCAGAGTTCACACTGGGCTTGGCGGTACTTGTTGGCGCTCAACTACTGGGCGGTCGACAGGACGGAAGAGGCAGCGGATATGATGACGTCGCTGGGCGACGAGCCTCGGCTGCCTGCCTTCTACGTGGCGCGTGGCCGTCTGCTCGAGGGGCTGCGAGGAGTCGACGGCGTGGCGGACCATCGTCGTGCGGTAGCACTCGCCCCCGATGATCGCCTCATGCACGTAGCGCTCGCTCAATGGCTCGAGGCAGCGGGGGACTGGCAGGTCACACTTGCCGCCCTGGCCGATGCACGAGGCCGCTTCCCAGACGACTTCAACCTCGCCTTGTTCGAGGCTCGTGCGCTCGTGAGTGGGCGCCGGGCGGGGGAAGCCCTCGCGGTTTTGGACCAGCTAGAGGTGCTCCCGTCGGAGAACGCGCGTGGCACCAGGCAGCTCTACGCCGACGCGCACACGCTCTTGGCGCTGGACGCTCTGGAGGCCGGGGAGCCAGCTGAGGCTCGCGGCCATCTGACGCTGGCGCTCGAGTGGCCGGAGTCACTCGGAGAGGGGCGACCGTACCTGCCCGAAGAGCGTCTCGTGCGGCTCCTGCTCGGCGTTGCCGAATCGGAACTCGGAAACGAGGCCGAGGCGGCTGACCACTTCAGGGCCGTCGTTGCCGCGACGGGCGCGGTGGGATCTGGCGCGGCGGGGTCCCTCGACGCATTGGCCGGGCCGGCGCGGCGGGCGTTGGGGCAACAGGCAGGTGCGGTGGCGCCCCCGGCCAACGCGGCGAATGGGGACGGCCTGCAGGCTGAACTCGTGCGTCGTGCGCTGGCACTGGCAGGCGTCCGATGAGGCACTCCTCATGTTGCGCTGGCCGGCGTCCGATCGAGCGTTCCGTACTCCGCACGGTCCAGGTCCTCGGAACTGTGCTGGTCGTAGGCACGCTCGCCGCGTGCGCCGAGCGTGCCCCCGAGACCGTGGCGCTATTCCGTGCACCCCCGGTTGCCAACACGGTGGATGGCGTCGTGTTCGAGAGCGGAAACTGGGAGCCGCATCTCGCGGCTGGTGAGGGGGGTGTCTCCTGGGGCAACCACCGTGCAGTCGTCGAGTTGGATGCCGAGGCTACCGGGGCCGATGTCGTCGCCGTCACGATCCCGTGGAGACGCCGTGACCACGCTCCCGTGGCAAAGTCGGTCGTGGTGGTCGACGCGGCGTCGGGAACGCAGGTCGACAATACGGTCATCGTTCATGTCGAGAGTGAGTCCGGGGAAGTGCGTTTCCAGCCCACCACCGCATCGACTGAGTACCACGTCTACTACATGCCGTGGCAGTCGACGGGGGGGTACTACCCGGTGGTGACGTATCCCGACCTGGCCTCGACTCCGGACGCGGCGTGGGCGACGAGAGCTCGGGGTGCGAGTGACGCGGACTTGGCGTCTGGGCGCGTGACTCAGATCCAGTCGGTGAACGACTTCCACTCGTTCTTCCCAATGGAGATCAGCGCGACATCGGCAGAGACGGCGGCCTTCATGGACGGCGCGTTGAACGGATGGCGTCTCTTCGCCGAACATCGCGATCGCCCCGTGCGGATGAGGCACCGGATCCCGCAGCATTGGGCATCTGGCGAGCCGTCCGCTGGCTTCGAGAGCCGGGTACTGAAGGACGAGGCCTTCACGTTTCAGGTTGCCGTGATCTCCGGCGGGTCGGACTTGAATGCGCTCGACGTGAGCTTCAGTGGCTTCCCCGACACGTGGCTCGACTTGTGGACGTGTTACAACTGCGAAGGCGTCGACGAAAACGGGACGCGATTCACCAAGACGGTGGATGTGCCGGCCGGTGAGGTGCAGGCGTTGTGGCTCGGCCTGCGCACGCCTGAGAACGCCGAGCCTGGGTTGATCCAGGGGAGCGTGACCATCGCATCGGCGGAGCGAGGAAGCCAAACGGTCCCCGTGACGTTGGAGGTTCTGGACGCGCGCGCGCACAACGGCGGTGCGGACGAGCCCGACCTGATGACGCGGTTGGCTTGGCTCGACTCCGAGGTGGGGACCGACGCCGACTTCATCATCGATCCTTTCGAGCCCGTCGGCGTCGAAGGGAAGTCGCTGTCCATTCTGGGCCGTCGTGTCGTGCTGGGAGCGTCCGGTCTTCCGGAAGCCATCGAGAGTTTCTTCACGCCGACGGTCACCGAAATCTCCGCAGACACCTCTCCGATCCTCGCGGCGCCTATGCGATTCGAGGTCAGCACCGACGGCGAAGTCCAGGCGTTTCAGCCCGAAGACTTCACGGTGCGGCAGGTCTCGAGCGGTAGGGCGGAGTGGGAGACCACGAGCGAGGCGGACGGTCTGTCCATGACCGTGGAGGGCGCGCTCGAGTACGACGGCATGCTCGAGTATCGGGTGAGTATCAGCGCGACGTCCGACACGGACGTGGACGACATCGCGCTCCCCGTCCACTTCGTGCCGGAGGCGGCGGAGTACATGCTGGGTCTGGGTCGCACGGGTGGTGCTCGCCCGCCCACCATCGACTGGACGTGGGCGGTGGAGAACCATCAGGAAGGAGTGTGGCTGGGCGGCATGAACCGCGGATTGCAGTACGTGCTACGAGACGACGACTACGTGCGTCCACTCAACACGAACTTCTATCGGAATCAGCCTCTCAGGATGCCCGCATCGTGGTTCAACGACGGTCGCGGAGGGATTTCCATCAGGGAGAGGGAAGGCGCGGTGGTGGCGAGAAACTTCTCCGGGCCACGGCACATGGCCGCTGGAGACACGCTTCGCTTCAACGTCCGGTTCCTCATCACGCCCTTCAAACCCATTGACACGAACGAACACTTCGAGACCCGATTCGTACATCAGTACGTGCCAGTCGACTCCGTCATCGAATGGGGCGGGACGGTGGTGAACATCCACCACGCGAATGAGATCAACCCGTACATCAACTATCCCTTCTTCGCACTCGACGAGCAGGCGGCGTACATCGAGGAGGCGCACGAGAAGGGCATCAAGGTGAAGCTGTACAACACGATCCGTGAGCTGACGTACCGGGCGCATGAACTCTTTGCGCTGCGCAGCTTGGGGGACGAGGTCATGAACGACGGCGAGGGAGGTGGCCACTCGTGGATGCAGGAGCATCTCGAAGAGGACTATCATTCGGCCTGGCACGCGTGGCGCGTGGACGACGCGGCGATGCTCAACAAGGGCACGTCTCGTTGGACGAATTACTACATCGCTGGCCTGGAGTGGCTCGCCGAAAACCAGCACATCGATGGGCTCTACCTGGACGACATCGCGTTCAGTCGTGCGACGATGAAACGGCTCGTTACGGTCCTGCACGAACATCGGGACGAGGTCGTGATCGATCTTCACTCCGCGAATCAATTCAATGTCCGCGACGGGTTCATCAACAGTGGCATGCTCTACATGGAGCACTTCCCGTTCATCTCGCGGCTCTGGTTCGGTGAGTACTTCGACTACGACCAGGGTCCCGAGTATTGGATGACCGAGGTGGCCGGCCTGCCGTTCGGATTGATGGGGGAGATGCTACAGGACGGTGGCCACCCGTATCGGGGACTGCTGTACGGCATGACCGCGCGAAAGTACGGAAACGTGGACCCACGACCGGTGTGGACCATGATGAACGACTTCGGCATCTCGGAGAGTGAGATGCTCGGGTATTGGCTGGACGACGCGCCGGTCCGGACCGGGCGGGACGACGTGCTGGCCACCACGTACCGGCGCGATGGTCGGGTCCTGATCGCGCTGGCGTCGTGGTCGGATACCGACGAGGTCGTGGATCTGACTGTGGATGTCGATGCGCTCGGCCTTGCCGCCGGGGTGTCTGCGGGGGCGCCGGAAGTCTCTGGTCTCCAGGCGGCGCACGAGGTTGATCTGGCGGCGGTGACGGTGCCCGCGGGGCAGGGGCTTTTCGTCTTGGTGAGTGCCCGCTAGACACCTATTCCTACCACCCCCGACTTCCGCTAGCCCCTTCCTTTCACGGAGCGCCCGACGGCGCTCCGTTTCCATCTTTGTATCCATCGGTCGTGCCTGCGTAAGTGCCCACGGCCCGCACAGGGCAGCGATACGCGTCGGTGGCAGCCATGATCGAGGCACTTGGCGGGTCCGGCATGGACGAGGTCGTCCGTATGATGGCCGTGAGACCGTTAGGTTACGGTCATGGACCTGACGCTTGAGGAGCAACCTGTCGTCCGGCGTGCCGTGGCCGCGTACAAGGCGAAGAAAGCGTGCGAGGGTCGGTTCAAAGGCACGAGCGCCGGCGAGGTTCTCGAAGAATTGAAGCCGTCTCCCATACGTTGGACCGTACTCGCCGCGTACGTGATACATGTGGCAGAAGGACCCGCACGAAGGAGTCGCTAACCCCGCTCTCCCGCTCGGGGTCAGAGATAGACCTTCAGGGCCACGCTGGTCATGGTGTTAGAGAATGGGGATTGGGTGAGCCGTGCCGCGCATTGGTCGCCCATCCAGGGTGGTACCGGGACCAACCAGACCGCCCAGACCACACCCGCGACCAACTGACCTGGCGGCACGAGGATACTCTCGAAGATTAATCTGAGCCCCATGGATAGGCGAAACAACCGCCCTATGGACACGGAAAGCGTGGGTTGGCGGCACGCACTGGTTCGTAACCGGAAATCGCCTCGCTGCGTATGAATCGTGGTACCTATCCGGTACCTACACAGAAAACGGCCACCTCATCTTCTGGGGTGGCCGTTTCCGTAACCCGTTGCGCTACTTGAACATGGGCGCTACTGGACTCGAACCAGTGACCCCCTGCTTGTAAGGCCCCTTGAAACCACCCCCATTTTCGGTGATTTGGCGAAGTCCTGGGGAAAGGTTCATCGATCTGCGGTAAATGGGCTGCCGGATCGCACCAGATTGATGAACCCGAACATGTAGAGAAACATGTAGACGTCATGGACGGATTGAGATGCATTTGGGGCCGGTCGGATGCGCGCGGGGTTGGTGGGGCGAGCCGGCTCAGCATCGATCGAGGAAGTGGGCCTGGGTAGATTTGAACTACCGACCTCACGCCTATCAGGCGGGTCCCCAGAGGGCCCAATCACGGCAAGAAACGACGTAAGTCCTTACCGGGCTGCACGATCTGTCGCACTTGCCGAGACACGATGCCGGACTCTGCCGGGGTTCAACAGCGGGAAAACGGCATCGAACAGCGGGAGTAATGGCGGGAGTCTCCCGTCCCTCGAGCTGCGGAAAGACCCGAACTCGGAGGGGAGCGTCGCGGACATCCTGGCGCAGTTCGCCATGCAGCAGGACATCATGGCGGACGCCGACTCTGCCGTGACGATGATCAACCGGATCGAGTCCGTGCGTCGGCAGGTGCTCGACACCAGAGACATGCTGGCCGAACGCGGCGGGCAGGACGAAATCGTTGCGGCAGCAGAAGCCCTCAACGAGACCCTGGTGGGGGTCGAGCAGGAGCTCTTCCAAATGCGTGCTACCGGAACAGGTCAGGATGGGGTTCGATACCCGTCGCGGCTGATGTCGCGACTCGCCTACCTCCTGAACACGGTTGGCGTTGCCGATGTCCCACCCACAGACCAGGAAGGCGAAGTCCACGTCGTTCTGAAGGAGCGGCTACGGTTGATTGCCGCCGCCGTCGAGGCCGCCATGGACGACGACCTCGAGGAGTTCAACAGAATGATTCAGTCGCTCGGGCTGAGAGTGATCAGCTAGCCCGGCGACCTTCTAGCGGGCCTCCAGCGAGAGGCCCGCTAGCAGCCAGGTGTTCGGGTCCAGTTCCACGTCCGTCACCGAACCCTCGACCGCGATCTCGAATCGCTGCGACTTCTGCGTCATTTCCACGCGCTCGATTCGCGAGGGGCCTTCTCCCCCACTGACTCCGATATCCAATCCCACGCGGTACGCCTCACCGGCCTGACTTTGCTTCAACTCCAGAACTACGAGTCCGGCCCCCGCGTCGTGATGCCACGTCCCCTCGATCATGGGCGAGGACCCGGCCCGGCGTAGCCACTGATCGAAGAACCACTGCAGTTCCTGGCCCGACGCCTCTTCCATCACCCTCTGCAGGTCGTCCGTAGACGCAGTGCTGTTCTGGTAGAGCGCGTAGTACTCGCGAATGCCTGCCCAGAACGCGTCGGTCCCGATCTGGCCCCGAAGCATGTGAAGGACCCACCCACCCTTCGTGTACTGAAGCCCGTTGAAGATCCCGCTCATGTCGCCCAGATCAGCATGAATGACGGAGGCTTCCGGCCGGCGCTCCTCCGCTTCGAAGATGCGGCCACGGTTCCGCTGTAGCGCCTCTACGAAGGCATCACGTCCGCGGTAGTGCTCAGTCGTGAGATGTGTGAAGTAGGTCGCGAAGCCCTCACTCAGCCAAACGTCGTTCCAGTCACTCTCCGTGACGGAGTTCCCCCACCACTGGTGCGCGATTTCATGCGCCACGAGCCCGGTCGCAGGCTCCATGGAAACAGAGCGCTCGCCGTAGAAGATCACACTGGCGTGCTCCATGCCGCCGCCCATGCCGGCAGCCTCCACGTTGGCCAGCTTCTCGTACGAATAGGGGCCGATGTGGGACGTGTAGAAGTCGTACGCCTCACGAACCGGCCGCTCGAAGGTCGCGATGCCCTCCGCGCGCTCCTGATGATTCACCCACGTCTGCAGCGCGATGCCCCCGTCCACGCGTGCGAAGGTGCGCGCCGTGAAGCGTGCGACGCCCAGAGCGTTGAGCCACGTCGAGATGGGCACGGATTGCTTCCAGTGCGTGCGCCGGGTCCCGTCGCCCAAGTCGCTCTCCTCCATGAGGAGACCGTTGGCCACCACTTGGTAGTGATCCGGAGCGACGACGATGAACTCACTCGTCGCCTTGTCCGAGGGATGATCGATGACAGGCATCCACTGCCGCGCCTCGTCCGGCCAGTTCGTGCTGAAGAAGCTCCGCTCGCCATGCCGGTTTGGGCCGATCCACAGTCCGCCACCCGCCACACCGTGGTACTTCACCGTGAAGCGGCGGCGCTCTCCGCGTGCCGGCGCATCGGCAAGCGTGATCGTGACCCGATCGTTCTCGTGGAGGAACGGGACCGCTTGGCCGCGCATGGTCACCGACTCCACGGACATGCCCGTACCCTGCCCGGCCGACGCGCCGGTCAGGTCCAAGAAGAGACTCGTGACTCCGTCCTCTACGAACCGAAGGTCGGCGACGGACTCCGCCCTGATCTCGTCCGTCTCATCGCTCAGTACGATGCCGAACGTGTAGTGGATCGCGTCGATGCCGGGTTGGCGGGGGTAGGCGTCGAAGAACGGCGTCGGCCCTGCTGCTCCGAGAAGGACGGACACGACTGCTATAGATACGAGTTGTACGATGCGGCGCACGCGGGTCTCCGGTTGGATGAACGTGCACATATAGCGCGTGGACGGCTGCCGGGCGAGCGGGCAGCCACGGCACTGGCCAAGCGCCCGATCAACTCTACAATCTGAAAGCGCGGTCAGGCGGATTTCCTACTCGACCCGGCTGGTGGGCGTGGAACCAAGGAGACCGTTGAGGTCCCCGCCCACATCGCGGTCAGGGTCAGGCGACCTCTAAGAATAGGTATTTCAACCGCCCTACCTCTCCCTCCGCTTCCCATCACACAACAGCACGCACCCCTACGCTTCAGCCCAAAGGGCGGTTGAAATACCTATTCTTAGTTCGTCGCCTCAGATCTGATAAGGCCCATTCCCCCTCTCCCAAGATCCTTGACTCATCCGGCCACGAAACCCAACATTCCCGGGGCGATTCAAGGCCCCGAAAGGCCCTTGAATCACCTATCCTGCGAAGTCGTCAGGTCACAAGAACGAAGGGAGGCTCTCCGGTGTCGCTCAAGGAAATCTTCTCCTGCTACGTGTCTACCACGTACCGCGGTGACAAAGAGGCGTTCGAACGAATCCAGCAGTATTTCAAAGACGTCGGCCGCGACACCGAGAACCAGTGGAAGAAGAGGAATGCGGACGACACGAAGGCCGTATTCACCGCGGGAAAGAGCTTCTTGTTTACGTTCGACTACGAGTCATCCGCCCTCGAAGTGCGGTCGATCGTCGCGTACTCGGAAGCAGATGGTACGATCACTGTAAGTGTCGGAAACTCAGGCTTTCCATTCGAGCCACTACTTTCCAAACCCAGATACGAAAAACTCCTGGAAAAGGTCAACGCCTTCATTGTGGATGAGGGGATCGCGGTTAAGCGGAGCGAAGAGACGAGCGCAACCTAGCACCCACTGCCGGACCTCCGCCCCACACCTGGGCCGGAACCACTGTGGGTGGTGAAAACCTCATCCTCCATCGGCCAGAAATCACCGATCAATTTCGAGCGACTGCATCATGCGGCCGCGAAAGACGCCGCGTGATACCGCTAGTACGTTGCCTCTGTCCCCCCGCTACGCGGGGAAGCGTAGCTCTCCCCAGCCGGGGGGACCGATACATATCTCTAGTACTCACCTGTCCACCGAAGCGGGTCAACTCCACCGGCGCCAGCATCGGAGTCTGGTGCACGGTGAAAGGGCGACTAGCGCTCTGGTCAACATGACAACTACAGCTTAGGCGGCCCCTCAAGGGTGGTGCTATCACCATTAGCTACCCCCCCAAGGGGGAGGCTATCGCTTAGCCCCCCCCGCAGGGGGCTACCTATGCGCCGACACCAGACGAATAGTCTGAAGTACTGCTCCTCACTGATCGCGCGCTCGCCGGGCATCGGGCCAAGCCGTGGACTGAGCGTCACTCAACGCGCACTTCCACTTTCACCTCGTCCTGCTCGATGGCGTGTTCTCGATTCAGCTTCTCGAGCGGCTCGTTCGCTTCATACCGCAGCTTCGCGCCGGGACCGCCGCCCCGAGCCGGCTCCGGCCACGTGGTGATCGTCGGCTCTATCCTGTAGAGGGATCTGCTCGCGCTCAACTGACCTGCGCCGCATCTTGAGCGCATGACTGACCAGCCGTCCGAAGCCATCACTCGCCTGAACGCAGCCCTAGAAGGCCGCTACCGCACCGAGTCCGAACTCGGTGAGGGCGGCATGGCGACCGTCTACTTGGCCGACGACATCAAGCACGAACGCAAACCCGTTGGAGAGTAACCGAGAATGATCACCGCCATGAACCGGATCTATGTGGTGTCGGAGTACGCCGAGCAGTTCGAGCAGCGCTTCCGGACACGGGCGCGGCTGGTGGACGGGATGCCCGGGTTTATCTGGAACAAGGTACTGCGCCCAGTCAATCCGGAAGACCCATATATTGTCTTGACGTTGTGGGAATCCCGAGCCGCGTTCGATGCTTGGGTAAAGTCGGACGAGTTCGTGAAAGGGCATGCCCGCTCCGGCACGCTTCCGGAAGAAGCGTTCATGCGGCCGAGCCAGCTTGAGTTGCACGAGGTCTTCACGGACTCGAGCCAACCGGATCTGGAGCCGGAGCCACGTGGCAAGCCAGTTGCCTTTCACGGCCCTTAGGATGGCGAGCGCTGAGCAAGCAGTGCGACTTGCCCGATCCTCGTCGTGAACTGGTTCGAGGAACTTCGCAAGCGGATGGGCAGTAATCGAAGGCCCAGATCCCCTGGCTTCGCGTCTTCGTGGAAGGCGTGGTGATCGTGGGGTCGATCCTGCTGGCATTCGGGATTGAAGCGTGGTGGGATGGGGTGCCGGAGCGGTCAGCACGGCCCCTGACCCGAGTCGCAGAATATGCGGATGTTGGCCACGGTGACAGAGTAGGGGACCGACAGGCAGAGCATATGACGGGTGTGAACAGTGCTTGGCTAGATCGGGCTTCAGTATCCCGCCTCAACGCACCCCGCCCGAGGCCTGTCAGTAGGGTTGTGGGCCTAGTTCCATGCCGGACAGGAGGTGTGCCATGCGGGACCGCTCGAGAGACAACGAGAAGACCGACCCACAGCGCACCCACGACCCCAATCGCGGGGACCGACCCGTCACTCGGCGACGTGCCCTCGAGCTGGGCGCCGGTGTACTCGCCGGGGCCGCCCTCGTCCCGGATCTGCTCCATTCCCGTCCCCGGTCCGGGCTCGCAACACAGACCGACGTCATTCTGAAGCGGATCCCAAGGTCGGGGGAGGAGATCCCGGCCGTGGGGCTCGGCACGTGGCAGACCTTCGACGTCGGCTCGGACCGGCGTCAGCGCACCGCACTCGGCGAGGTCCTCCGCTCCTTTCACCGGTTGGGCGGACGGATCGTGGATTCCTCGCCCATGTACGGCAGTTCCCAGGAGGTCATGGGACACCTGGCGGTGGA
>Ga0208748_1000531_pt1 | contig 19386 bp, 23 predicted proteins | sample Knorr_S7_td_Bott_FD_185599 | JGI IMG/M metagenome (GOLD analysis project Ga0208748, IMG submission 185599) | Marine microbial communities from Southern Atlantic Ocean transect - Knorr_S7_td_Bottom_ad_4513_LV_A (SPAdes) (version 2) | ecosystem: Environmental > Aquatic > Marine > Oceanic | place... | reverse complement strand
CAGATAGTTTCTCATTTGGCCCTGCAGTTTCAACTTGCCATTCTGCTCTAATAGGAATTGTTTCTCCTGTAAAGGGGTGTTTGAATGTTCCAGGATCCGAAATTATTCCCCAAATATGTCTACTATATGTATCAGTTAATCCCATAACTGGATTCCATGCTCCTTGATAGATTTGTTTTACACCAATTACAAACTCATTACTACTACTTTGAGCATTAATTGGAGTGAATCTACTTGGAACTCCTGCCCCAAAGTCATTAACTATTCCCTTAACTTTTTCATTTGCAACATATTGATCAATTTTGCTTGCCAAAAAAATTCTCACAGACTCGTTAATTCCTTCAATGACCGCTTCTTGAATTAACTGTGATCTTTTTTCTGATGACTCAAAGCCACCAGTGTATATTTTCTGAGTGAGTTCATCTAATCTATCATTTTTGTAATTCCAGTATGATGGATTGTTAAATCCTGGCATAGTTGAAAACCAAGGAGAATACATTTGTCCTAATCCTACAGAATCATATCTTACAAACGCAGAGCGTCCCCATCCTTCGGTGTATAAACTCCACTTCAAATCAGAAGGATTTGAACCATATACAACAACAAATGCTTTGTTTAGATCTCCAAAATCCTTTTTGATGGTGAATCCAATTTTTTGTAATTCAACTGCTAAAATCTCTCCTATTGATTTTCTGACTGTATCATCACTTCTGATAAAAATTGTAATTTCAATTGGTTTTCCATCAATTTGCCATTTATCATCAATTTTGACAGCTCCTCTTTCTTTTAGTACTCTAGAGATGATTTCTTCTGCAAGTACAGGATTATATTTGAAATTAAATGTCTCCAGTTGTTCAATAACTGTAAGATATTCTGGATCTGATGGACTATAGTAAGAAATGATTGGAGATCCATATCCACCCATCAGTTCATTTACGATTAACTTTCTATCTATCAAATAATTTAGGGCGAATCTGATATCTCTGCTTGAAAATGGATTGAATTCTTCAGATTTCGCAGGATTAACTAGAATGCTATATGATCCTCCTGTAGAGTCAAAAACCTGTAATCCCTCTCTAGACTGATAATTTTCTAATCTGTCTGATGAAATTGTATAATAGTACACATCTAGATTTCCATTTCGTACTTCTTCTAACGCCGTATTTCCATCTAGATACTGAATGAATTTTACTGAATCAAAAAATGTGCTTTTTTCTGCAAATGACTCATTATACATTATAGTTGCAATTGAAAGAGCTAGTATGAGAACTAGCAATTTTTTCATAATCCTAATTTAAAACGCTTGTAATAAAATCTATATCGTAATACTCTGAAGTTATTAGCTCATAAAACCTATATCGCTTACGTGAATCAAAATATGCAGTTGAAAATTCATCCTAAAATAATTGTTGGATTACAAGGAATTATTTCGGGTGGAATTTCAGTTGAGGATTTTTCTGCTGTTACAAAACTGAATGTTATAGACTCCGAAACAATTTTAGATGAATTCCTAAAAAACGATATTGGAACAAAACAAGACAATTCATATTATTTTGAAGATGGTGATAAATTAAAAATTGTTGTTGCGTTACTTGAGAACGGTTTTCCTATTGATGAAATTTCAATTGCGTTGGATTGGAAAGATTTTGAAGGTTTGACTGCAACAATTTTGGCGTCAAAAGATTTTGCAGTAATTAAGAACATGATTTTAACTAAACCCAGAATGGAAATTGATGTTATTGGTATTCGATTAGGCATTGCAATTTTAATTGATTGTAAACATTGGAAGCGTTACAGCATTTCATCATTAACATCTGTTGTCAAAAAACAAATTAAACGAACAAAACACTACGTTGCAAAAACTCAGGGGGCAATCGCTGTACCTGTAATTGTTACATTGTATCAAGATAAAGTAGATTTTATTCAAAGCGTACCTATAGTGCCTATTTTCCAATTTTCTTCATTTATTGATGAATTTTATGGAAACCTTGATCAGATGAAGACTATAGAAACAAACTAGTTATAAAAAGACAGACTCCTCCAATCATGAATATTTTTGATATTTTCAAAGAGTTGTCAAGTGCTTTAGAAAAGTCCTCAAATATCCCCTGCCCCATAATTTTTACATCTGCTTGGTTTTCCAATATTTCATACTTTGCAGTTGTTGTTTTTGTTTCAGCAATTTCAGCAATGCCCAAAAACCATTTTGATAATTTTTCAGAATCTGTAATCAAACCTAATTGATAGTATCCATTTCTGTTTCTAGCTTTAACTGGGGCATAATGAGTGTCTGATGTACAAATCTCTAAAAGATTATAGTCTCTTTTTGCAAAATTTTCTACAATTTTCTCTCTTACTCCATTTTCCATGTTATTTGCATCGGCCCATCCTATGAAGTATTTTTTATCATTGATTTTTAGACATATTATTCCAAGGCCCCCCATTCCCAAATCTTCAGTCCAGACATCCATGTCATCAGAATTTGAATATCCAAATTCGATTTGATACTTCTCTTTTATCATCAATGAGTCTAAACAAGATTTGGCTGCATTTAGCATGTCTTCACCGTCCTCTTTTGAAATTTCAGAACCCATTGCATTGTGGCTATCAACAATCATTGTTCTTGTACAGTCTCGATTTTTTGCATATTGTTCTATCTCTGTTTTCATGTAACTTGGAATGTCTTCCATTCCATGTGGGGATAAGGATAAAAACAATATTGGATTTTTTCCAAATAATAAACCCGTAACCCTTGTTTTGTTAACTTGAACTGTTACTGGCTCTGTGCAAAAAAGTCCCTCATCTTTGACCTTACTGTTTTTTAGATTTTCTAGATAGTTTTCTACTTCGTTTTTTGAGGGTAAGTTAAGTGAATGATCTGATATACTATGCAATACCATAGCTGATGAACTAAAATTTTTGTAAATTAGATAAGGTATGTTGCTCCCTCCTACTGGATGATATGGTCCTGGATGAATTTCTGGTAAAATCATCCTAAATTCTGTATTTCCATTAGATGATAGTAGCCTAATTTGAGATGTAGACACCTTTGTCTTACTTGAGCGTTGCTCCATTAACTCTTCTGCATCAGTAAAGTCATTTTTTTGTGAAGCCAAATATGCTTGAATTGTTTTATGTGTGCTTTTCATTCCTGGTCTTCCTGCTTTATCTGTTAATAATGACCAAACACTAGCAATGATCAAAAATACTATTCCGTATCCTAATGACATTGGATTTGTAAGCATTGGAATCCACATATCTTGTGGAATTAATACTAGAAACATTGCAAGTGGTTGTATCAAACAAATTGCCCAAATCTTTTTGATACTAACTCCTAGAGTAGTTGTAAAAACACCAATTCTTATACTTGCACACAAAAACATTCCGAATGTAATAAAAAACAAAGATGTTTCTTTTGATAAGACAAAACTTGCTAATAATCCCATTAACAGAGCTGCTATCCATAACAAATTTGCAAAAAGTGATACGTGAAGCGATTTAGAATACTCTTTCTTTTTTGTAAATCTAGTATCCAGTAATTGTGTTATTGCTAAAACCATTACCACTAGAGGAATTTTAAACCAGAAATCTTCTGAACCCAGATATCCCAAATATGCTGTAACTGTAATCGCTACTGCAACAATTAATGAGGCAATTAAAGAAAAGTAATGTGATGATGGGTTAATCAGAGTAAGAGAAAATCTATTATGTATATTTGAAACATCATCTGGGGCTTGTTCCATTATCTTTTCACGGAGCTAGAAAGATATCGCCTATCCATGAAATTACAATTAAACTAATGGGAATTGATACTACAATTTTTGGATCTATTCTCCACCCCTTTGTCTCATCTTCAAAGAATCTCATGAGGCCTCCACTTGATGCTGGAAGTGGTGCTGCTTTTTTATCGGCCATTACAATTCGAAAACACATATTTTAACATAAAAACCTTATTGCATGTTCTTTATTTTTTTTATAGTTTCCAATAACAAATTGATCGATTTTAGAATCTCTTGTTGTTTTTCGTGGCTACTTTCCTGTTCAAGTTCTTTTGATATGAATTCTAACTTTTTTTCCAGAGTCTCTTCTAAATGTGATTTTGTGCTTTGTGTAATTTTTTCTTTTGGAATATCTTTTTTTTCAGGTTTACGCCCGCAATTAATGCATAATGCATATCCATCCTTCATCACTCTCACCCCTTTACAATATGGACAATGTTCACTGAGCAATGTTGCACCTTTTAGCAACATTTCAGCAGCTTTTTTTGTGAGATCTTTTGACACTATTTTTCTTGGATTTTCTATCTAAAAAATTCATTTGTTTTTAATTTCTAATTAGTGTCCAAACAAGGCTTAATAGTGCGTAGAATTGAATTGATTTCGAACGAATGGCAATAATTTGTAAGACTTGTGGTCTACCAGATGACTTGTGTGCTTGTGGTGAACTTGCCAAAGATAGTACAAAAATTATAATTCGATTAGAAACTAGACGATTTAGAAAAAAAGGTACCATGATAGAAGGATTAGATCCTAAAATAAACAATTTAGAATCCGTTGCTAGAGATCTCAAAAATAAATACGCTTGTGGCGGAACTGCTAAAGAAGGATATATCTTCTTACAAGGTGATCATAGAGATACCATCAAAGATACTTTGGTTGGATTGGGATTTTCTGAAGATAGTATAGAACTACATTAGAATAAATTGCAAAATTCAAACAAAATCCTCCAAGCTCTTGGAATTCCTTTCACAGCATTAGTATCTGTAATTTTTGGATTACTGCTTGTTTCATTTCCAATCGGAATTTTTGTTGTTTTTGAAAGTGAAATTGGTGGAGACATCAATTATGAGTATCCTTTTACTCACTTAGAACTTTTTAATGGAACAGAAATGTATCAAGCTCCAATTGACATCAGTATTGGTGATGTGTTTGTTATATTGTGGACTTTTTATCTTGCACTTTTTGTAATTGCCATATTAGGCCCAAAACATGGATTTTTGAAATCACTTTCATCGATAATATCTTTTGGAAAGTATGACACTAATTCAAACTATTTGATTAGTGTAATAAAGTGGTTTTCAATTTTGGTTCTGATTTCTGTATTGATTAATTTTATTCAAGAGCAATTTAGTATTGAAATTATTCCTCCTCTTGTTGACAATGATCTTATTCAGTTTTTTTATCTAAGTCTTGCTCCATTGGTGGAAGAATTTGGATTCCGTTTAATCTTGATTGGGGTTCCATTATTTATTATTTATTCTCATAAATCTTCTATAAAATATTTTATCAAATGTTTATGGGATCCAGGTAATTTAGATATTCATGATTATAAAAAAGCAATCTTCCTAATTGTTTTTGTTGGGATTGTTTTTGGGTTTGCCCATATTGCTTTAGGTGACTCTTGGAGCGAAGGTAAATTTGCTCAAGCTGCAGCAAGTGGAATTATTTTAGGATGGGCCTATCTTAGATATGGTTTTGTGGCTTGTCTTTTGATTCATTGGGCTACAAATTATTTCATATTTTCATACGCAAATTTCATTTCTCAGTTAAATTTTATTTCAATTGAGGACACATTTTCTCATTCATTAATGTCATCGCTAGAACTATTATTCTTAATTACAGGTTCTCTATCAATTTGTATATTGTTTGTTAGTAGATTTTATTCTAAAAAAGTATCTGATTTAGAGGTTTAGTGCTACTTTCAAGCCTTTGTATCTATTTCTTATTGTAACCTCAGTCACTCCTGCTGCTTCAGCCACATCTCGCTGTGTTTTATTTTCTCCAAGTGTTACACATGCAACATAAAGTGCAGCTGCTGCTAGTCCCATTGGGTCTTTTCCTGCAGAAATTTTGAGTTCTTCAGCAGTCTGTAAAATTTTTGTTGCTTTTCTTTTTGTTTTTTCAGATAATCCTGCTCTACTTGCAATTCTTGAAATACAATTGACTGGATTAACCACCGGCATTTTCAAATTTAGTTCTCTTAATAATAGTCGATAACATCGAGCAATGTCTTTTCTTTTAATATTGCTTGCTTGTCCAACGTCTTTTAATGTTCTAGGAGTTTCTGTATCTCTACATGCTGCATAGAGTGCTGATGCAATCAATGCTGAAATAGAACGTCCTCTGACAAGTCCTTTTTCAAGTGCTTTTCTGTAAATGTATGCTGCTTTTTCAATAACTGCGTCTCCTACTGCAAGTTTGTCTTTTAGTCTATCTAATTCACTAAATGCTTGTCTAAAGTTTCTATCTACTGGTTCGTGAACTTGGCTTCTACTATCCCATGTTCTGAGTCTTTCAATTGTACTTTTCATAGCAGCAGTAAGTGGTTTTCCAGTTGCATCTCTATTTTGAGGATTGATGACAGTTGCTAATCCCATGTCATGCATTGCAAGCGAAGTTGGAACTCCTGCTCTGCTTTTGCTTTCACCCTCATTTGAAAATGATCTCCATTCTGGTCCTGACTCTGTTACTTTATCAGTAATTACAAATCCACATTTTCCACAAAAATTCTCGGCAGTACTAGCATCTGTAACTAGAGCGCCTTGTCCACATCTAGGACATTTGTCCTTTGTACTTGCTGTATTAACCATTTTTATATTCACCAAAACCTTTTATGATAATATTTAAGATTTTCTAATTTATCACTTATAAGTCTGTTGATCATTTCATATTTACAATACCAATTTTGCTATTTTTTGACACATCTGATTAATTTGTTCCTAAAATTTTTTTGATTTTTTCTGCAATCTGCGGCTTTTCATTTTGTTCTAGTAGAAATTCCAAATCTTCAATATTGTCTACATCCCACATGATTCTTTTCACAAAAACCATTACTACATTCCGTGTGTGTTCTTTGGCAGTGTTCATATGAATTTTGTAGCTGTCCTCATCATAATGTGTCTCCATCAAATCTATAGGCATCCTTGCAAGTGCATTAGTACCATCAAATCTTCTTGATGGCACAACTATTACAAAATTTGGTGGTGCCTTGTAGTTCAGCATAAAGTCAATATCCTGAGTTTTGATGTATGGGATATCCTGAGGAAATACAATTGAAACATCAAAATTATTCTCTAAAAGATACTTGTCTGCAAGTGCAACTGCACTATTGACACTTTCTTCTTTTTCATCAATTATAGTAATTGTGTTAAATTTTTTTCCAATCTCAATTGCTTTTTCCTCTTTTGTTACTAAGATTGATTTTTCAATTTGTGGAGATATTGATATTGTGTATAGGATTTCTTCTAACATTACTTTGCACAAGTCTTCTATTTGATGTGGAGATAAATCTAAACGAGTCTTTGCATTAGAGAAAGTCTTTACAGGAATAATTGCCGCTATTTTCAAGTTATACGTGTACTTGTTTTAAGATGAAATTTGCTAATGCGTCTTCAGCTAATTTATTTTTCATAGTAATTTTTGTTTCAAAAACTTTCATATCTAAACTCTGAATTTTCTTTACCAGCATTCTATCTTTTGTATCTACAACGATATTTGAACAAACATCAGAATACATCTTTGCTAATCCATATGCGTTTGATTCTATTCCTGCTGCTTGCATATATTTTGCCGCAGGTCCACTAATTGCGTTATCTCCAATTAATGGGCTCACTGCTACAACCTTTTTCTTTATCTTTGATAATTCTTTTCTAATTCCTTTGATCTGAAGCATTGGTCCAATTGATGTAAGTGGATTTCCTGGAGCTAAAATTACCATATCTGCATCATGTATTGCATTTACAGCTTCAGGATTTGGACGAGCTTTCTCTGCCCCAATATATTGAATTCCTAAAATAGGATCTCTTCCTCTATGTTTAACCCAATATTCTTGCAAATGTAATTCTCCTTTGTCTGTAGTTATTCTTGTCTCAATAGTGTTATCTGTAATTGGTATGATATTTGCAGCAACTGCAAATTTCTCACACATCCATTTTGTAATGTCACTTAGATTCTTTCCATTCTTTAGCATGTTTGTTCTAATCAAATGTGTTGCAGCATCTCTGTCTCCTATTCTAAACCAAGTTGGTTCTCCAAAAACTTCCATTTGACGCAAAAAGTTGAATGTATCTTTTTTAATCCCCCAACCTTTTTCTTGATCAAGTAAATCTGCTAAACCGTAAACAATAGTATCTATATCTGGGCATATGTAGAGTCCATAAAGCCAATAATTATCTCCAACATTGCTAATTATGTTGACTTTAGGTTCTTGAGCGACTATTCCTCGGACTAGTTTGACTGAACCTGTTCCCCCTGCTAAAATTGTAATCATACCATTTCTCCTAAAGCTGTTAAGTCTTCTTTTATTACTCAATATTACTTTTTCAAAAAATACCGATCATTATTTCGGATAAGTTTATTACTTTAACGGGCATGATTTTTTTCGTGTCTAGGGGTGTAATTTTAGTAGTTTTACTAGTAGGTCTTATTGTTGTAGGTACAACTGCTCCTGCATGGGCAGCCCAATTAGATGCCAAAATTAACCCAAACAGTGCTTCATCTCCATTTAAAATGAGTTATCTAAAAACTGTCTTTATAGAATATCCAAACGGAGGAAATCTATTTGATGAATTACGTGGGAAACAATGGACATTAACTGGCACTGCTGATATGTCAAATCCTGGAGTTCAAGAACTTTTGGCTAAACTTAATGAAAAAATTGTTTCTGATGGAAGTCAAGCAAGAGTCTCAGACTTGAATGTCTCTTATGATTTTTATCTTAAAGCAAGAAATATCAGTACATCTATTGATTACAAAGTAATTCTTGAAGGAACATTAACTAATTATGTAATTACAAAAGATTCTCAGAGAACTTTGATTGATTTGGGTTGGAGGGGATTAGGAGTTGATGGTGAAATTTTACTTGACGGTTTGGATATCAATATTCCATTAAACCTTCTTAAATCCGAAGAACCTGAAGCTTATACATTCTTTGTTGGAACTGAAGCAGAAGATGTTCTTAACAGACCTCTGATTAATGCAGACTTTATCTTAGAGCAACCAATGACCAACTGGCACTTTTTATTTGATCCAACAGGAATTACATCCGATGCCGAAACATTTGGACTAGATCAAAGCATTCAAGGATTTGTTATCTCTAGCTGGACTATGGGAGAAAGCAGTCTTAGAGAAGGAATACAAATTGAGAGGATCTTTGAAGCAGAAATAATGTCTGACGAAAAATATATTGTTAGAAGTGTACAATCAGCTGATCAAGGTAACCTGGCTGCAATTGGTTTTGGTGCATTGGATATATTAGATGGACTTGAAATTGCGGGTATAACTCCAACTCCACCACAGGGATATGCGACAACTTCAACTGGCGGATTTCCAGTAATGATAGTTTATGGTATGGCCGCAATGGCTGCTCTTGGCGGAATTGGATTTTTTATCTATAGTAATAGATCACTTAAACACACAAAATCTGAACAAACAGGAATTGATCCTAGTAGATTAGTAGGTTACCAAACCAGCGCATCATCTGGTGGTTATCAAACCAATAGAGGTGAGGCACAATTAAGAGATGACACTGATTACCAACAAACCCGTGATGTTTATGAAGAAACCCGACAACAGAGTCCTCCTCCACAACAAAGCCCTCCACCCCAAGCAGCAACTCCTAGTATGGTAGATCAAGCATGTGGCTGTGAAGCAGATAGTGGCGATCCTGATTACTCATGTGATTGTGCAATGCAAGGTCATTGTATTTGTAGTGCAGATTGCAAATGTGCAACCGACGTTTGTAAAGAAGCTGTCGGACAATTGTCCTAAAACAATTAATTTCAATCTTATTTTTTAAAATTAAAAAATTATGTGTGCTGGGAGTAACCCTCCTTCTGTTTTCACGATATTTCGCTTTGCAGCCTACCTGAACTTAGTACAGGAACCTTGAGTTCTGTTTGGCCTTGCTCCATGTGGGTCGGCATTTTCATTCCTTTTATGGAAATCTCAGGTTTTGCCATCATTGTGCGCCATATTGGATTTTTTTCTGTTCCGTTGCCAATCATCTCTGATTATTTATCTCCAAATCACATTTCCTGTATGGAGGGAGGAGTTTCCTCTGCCGTAGCAGCGTGTCGTGCTCCAGCTCACATAACAATGACATTCCTTTGTCGCATTTGAGTTTTACTTTTCAGGTTTTGTGCCAATTATGAATAAAGTTCCAAATTCTCTTTTCCATTTCCTTTTGTTTTTCAAATCTTTGATGTGTTTTGTTTTTACTGTAAATCCTACATTTTGAAAAAACTTTTTCCATTCTTTTTTTGAATGAAGATGCATCTGTATTTTCATAATGTTCGCCCATCTTGCAGTTGCCTTGTTGTCTGAGTAAAAATCTGTTCCACAGAAAAATTGCCCACTAGGCTTTAATAATTTGTATATTTTTTCAAGTGCTAATTCAATCGAGTCTGCATAGTAAAGCGATTCCATTGAGAAAATGAAATTAAACTTTCCTTTATAATTCCATGACTCAACGTCAGTATGAAAAAACTCTTCTTTGTTATTACCCTGTTTCTTTTTAGATTGAACAATCATCTTTATGCTTATGTCAATTCCTATGGATTTTTTGCAATTATTTTCTTTTGCAATTTTTCTTACTACCCATCCATTTCCACATCCAACATCAAGAAATGTAAATGGCTTATCAAATGATATCGTTTGTAAAAATTTTGAGACATTATTTCCATGTTCTTTCTCCATTAATTCTGCTCTGCCATTTTGAGCCCAATTATCAAACGTTTTTTTAACTCCATCCATGATTAGCTTTTTCCTTTTACTAAATTGAAGAGTTGTCTTACAGCAAGTTTTGGATGGTGTGTTGCTAATTTAACCATGTTAGATAATCCAAAATCAGCTTTTATGAAATCAATAAATTCTTCAGCTTCTAATTCTTTGATAATATCTAATTCTTTGTCCCATTCTTCATCTGATAGACCAATCCATCTGTCTTGGACTTTTCCTGCAGATTTGATTTTTGACTCAATCTCTTTTCTCCAGTTTTTTTCGTATGGCTCTAATGCAGATTCATCTGTCTTTCCAGATTTTATTGCATCTGATGATACTTTTCCTGCTACTCTCCCAAATTTTATTGCGTACCTGATTCCTTCTAAAACAAGGGGATTTGCTTGTCCAGCTGAATCTCCCACAAGTATCAAATTGTTAAAGACTGTTTTTCTTGATAACCCATCATTTGGAATCAATCCATAATGAAATTCTATTGGTGTTATTTTTCCTAGTTTTTTAATTGGACCTAGTTTTTTTTCCACCAATTCTTCTAGTCTCTGTGTTGGGTCCACATTTGACTCTGGTTTTCCTATGCCTACCCCAATTCTTACAACATTGTTTCCTAAAGGAAAAATCCATGCATATCCTGCAGGCGAATACTGTTTTCCTACCATTAACCACCATGTTTCAGAATCTACATTCTCTACTTTTGCTTCATATTCTGCTCCTGCTCCGAATCTTTTCCACTGAGTTACAAAACCCATCGCTTTACAAATTGTTGAAGAAAACCCGCTTGCATCAATTATTACTTTGGAATAAAATGCAATTTTTCCGTTAGGTCCAACTCCACTTACTCCGACAATATCTCCTTTGTCATTTTTTATTACTTCATTAACATTAATTTTAAGAAAAATATCTGCGCCAACTTTTTCTGCTTCATGTGCTAACCATCTGTATGTTTTTCTTACATCTAAAACTGCTGCTCTTGGAATTGAATCACTGATGGTAATTTCGTTATTTGGTGAACAGAATGAAAAATTTCTAATTGGATTAAAACAATCATCAGGAATTCCAAATTCTTTGATACTTTGCATCCATGTGACCCCACTAGTTCTAACTGTCTCTGCAATAGAACTTTCTTTTTCAAGTAATGCTACTTTAATTCCATTTTTTGCAGCTACAAATGCTGCCGATGATCCTGCTGGACCTCCACCAACAACTACCAAATCATAATGGTGCTCTTCTGACAATTGATTTGAATCAGCAGGCCTAGGATATAATTTTGAGGTATACTAAAGGAATTATTTTTTCAAAATAGCAGTGCCAACCGTATCCTGCTCTCTTTCTGAATCAAAAGTTTCCATATGTGCCGGGTCTCTGTGCATATAACTGTGAGAACCGCCTTCTTTTCTACAGAATTTTGAATGAACCTTTTTTTCTATCTCTAATGTAGTTTCATTCTCATGAAATAGTCGTTTTCCACAATCGGGACATATGAATTCAGGCATAAATTCAGTCTATATCAAATCTATTTAGATGTTTAGTGATTCATAATTCATTGTGGATGAATCTGAAATCTCGTCTTTTGTAATGTGGTCAGTAACTACTGGAATCATTATGATAATTACTGGACTAAGCTATCATATGTATTTGAGGAAAAAGAATCATGAGATCTCTACATCTTGAAAAAAAGGGGTTACGTGGACTCGCAATCGCTGAAAGCTTTAGACAAAATTCTTCAAAATCTGTCTTTGCTGGAATTGTAATGCGCCGAGATTTTGTAATTGATGGTTTTGTCTTTGGAAATGCAACATTAGAAGGGGATGATGCCACTGACACAATATTAGAGATGTATGATAAACTTCAGAGGCCCGATATTAGTTATATCTTGATTTCTGGTTTGATCGTATCCATGTATAATATAATTAACATTAAAAAATTATATGATTCTCTAAAAATTCCAATAATTGGAATATCTTACAATGATTCTCTTGGGATTGAAGATGCTCTTAAGCATCATTTCCCAAATTCATTTGAATCAAAAATTTCTGCATATCAAAAATTAGGTAAACGAGAAAAAATTACTCTAAGTACATCTCACAATATTTTTGTTAGAAACGAAGGTTGTACTTTAAGTGATGTAAAACATCTTCTAAATAAATTAACATTAAATGGTTCCATTCCAGAACCTATTCGAGTATCACAATTACTTGCAAAAACATTACTTCAGAAATGATTATCCTTCTGAAGCTGTTTTACCGCCATCAACATTTAGAATAGTTCCTGTAACCCAATTTGCCTCATCTGATGCTAAAAAGAGTGCTGCATTTGCAACATCTACTGGTTCTCCTATCCTAGCAAGAGGTAATCTTTCCTCCAGAACTTTTCTTGCTTGAGGATCATCAAGATACGGCTTTATCATTCCTGAATTGATAATCCCTGGATTAACACAATTACATCTGATATTTCTTCTTGCATATTCTACAGCAATTGATTTTGTAAACATCGAAATTGCTGCCTTTGTGGCCGAATATACTGCCAAATGAACTCTTGGAATTGCTCTTTCACTTGAAATGGAACCAATATTTACAATTGATCCACTTTTGACATCTGACATTTTTGAAAGCACTGCCTTTGTCATGTGAAATACCCCTAACAAGTTAATGTCAATGAGTTTTTTAATTTCTGAATCTTGCATATCGTGAAAATGTACAGGATCATTAATTGCTCCCGCGTTATTAACTAAAATATCGATCTTGCCATATGTATCCATAATTTGATTTACAGCTTGTATTACTTGTGATTCATCGGTCAAATCACATGAAACTGATGTAGTGGATTCATCATTTCCTATTTCTTTTCTAGTTTTTTCTAATCCTTTTAGATTTCTTGCAATCAGAACAACTTTGGCGCCTTCTTCTACAAACCTCTTTACAATTCCTTTACCTATGTCACTTGATGCTCCTGTGACAATTACAACTTTATTATTTAATCGCATAAAATTATGTTATTATCATAACTTATAGAATTTTTGTTTAGTTCTATTCGTAAATTTGATTTTATTTGAGATTATTAATTTTTTTAATGTATTCAATAATACCTGTATAGTCTATTTCCCCAAATCCCTCTTTTACGGCATTTTCATACACTTGTTCTGCTTTTTTGATCATTGGAAGTTCGATTCCTAATGATTCTGCAGCACTTGTTATGGTGCTAATATCTTTTTTTAGATTACTAAGTGTGAATGTTGCATCATATTTACTATCAACCATCTTGAATGCCTTTTTTTCACTCATCCCTGTTTTGAAATACGTGGAGTTTAAAATTTCAAGAAAAATTTTTGGATCTACGTTTGCTTTTTTCATAAGAATAATTCCTTCAGATAATGCAAGTGCAAGCATAGTTATTTGTAGATTCATGGCTAGTTTAACAGAATGGGCCACACCACTTTCTCCTAGAAAAAATACTTTGTTTGCAATTTTTTCAAAGACATTTTTGCAATGATCAAAACTTTCTTTGTTTCCTGATACCATCATGACTAAATTTCCTGATATGGCAACATTTGGCCCACCCATTACTGGGATGTCTAATTTATGGATATTATGTTCTTGAAATTTTCTTGAAATGTTTTTAGATTCTGTTGGGTCAATAGTACTCATATCTGCGACAATTAGTTTTTCATGCTTTCCTTCTATGATTCCATCCTTTTCAAACGAGATTTCTTTTACTGCGGCTGCATCTTTTACTACTGTAATGATCAATTCTGAATTTTCTGCAATTTCTTTTGGCGATGTTACAACTTTGGCTCCTTTTTCTCTTGCTTGTGTTGTTTTTTCTTTTGTTCTATTGTATACTGTCACTTCAAAACCTGAATCTAGTAAGTGTAAGGCAACTGCATTTCCTAACATTCCCAGTCCAATAATTCCTATTTTTTTCATCTCTATTCATTCCATTAAATTGTGAAATTAATGACGTTCTTCATTTTGAATTTCCCATTGATTATTTCTAAATCTTGAAACTACAAATTCTAATTGTCCTATTGTTTTATTCCCACTTTTGACTTTTGCAAAATCAAATTTTTTCATTCTAAATACTTTATCTTTTGGTTTGTATCCTCCTTCTATAACTTTAATTTTGAATCTTTTACTTGCTTTATTGATCAACTTTCTAGCAATTTGCACATCACCCATCCATGAAAACATTTCAAAATCTCCAAAATTTTTAGTAGAAATATCATAACCATACAGTCTTGCTTCAAGTTTCGTGCCTTGGGGTTTCACTTGTCCATTTAGCCATGTAATGACTTCTTCTCCATGGCCTTTCTCAATTCCAAATGTTTCTGAAATTGCCATCTATCAAAATTTACATATCAAACCATAATAATCATTGTTAAACTAAAATACTGATTTAACCCTGAAATTTTCATGCTCACAATTGATTGTAAGGATGTTTTATCAATAAAAAATGAATTAGTTGTTTATGTTTCAGACCAAGTAGTAGCTATTCCAACTCTAAAACATCATCAATTCACTCTATCTACTTTCGATGATGATGAAATTATTGATATTAACAATGTCATTACTTCAATCAAAGAATTTTTAGAATCAATTGGAGAAGGTCATAATTTTGCTGTAATCTCTAATAATGAAATTATAACTATCAAATCAATCTCTGGTAAAGTCATAGAGAGGGATGCTGCACCTAGTTCTGATATGTTTTCATGTACCCATTGTGGATTTGTAACAAGATTTGAAGTTGAACTTAATGTCCACATGCGAATACATTATCTTTAAATCAATTTGAAAATTCTGAAAATTTTGTTTATTTTAATTTTCTATGTTTATACAACCATACAGGATCTTTATATGCACTAATCACAGAAATTAATTGTGAAAAAATTATCAAAACATAATGTAGCTAAGGTTTATTGTACTAAATGTGATTTAATTTTTGAATCAAGAGAAAAATTTGAAAAGCATTTTGACAGACATTCATCAAGCGTTACTTGTGAGGTGTGTCCAATTGACATTGTTATCTCAAAATTTGTAAATATTTTTAAACGAAAATCGTCTAGAAATTTGGAATAAGTTTTTTTAACCATTTTTACAGTTTTAGATTATGAATAAAAAAGGCATAATTGTAGGCGTAATTGTTGTAGCAATTGTTACTGGAATATCTGTATCATATCTTTCACCTTCCTCTGAAACTGTAAATCTTGATATGGGTAGAACCCATGGTACCATTTCTACTGCTATGGGCTCGCCAATTTTAGGTGATCCCTCTGCTCCAATCACTATTGTTGAATTTGGCGATTATCAATGTGAACGATGTTATGAATGGTTTCATGAAACAAAACCATCTATAGTCCAAGATTATATTGATACTGGAAAAGCAAATCTGGTGTTTGTTGATTTAGCATTCTTAGGAAAAGATTCCATTCCTGCATCTATGGCAACCTATTGTGCTGAAGACCAAGAAATGTATTGGGAATACCACGACCTTCTATACAATTTTCAAGAACATGTAGATAATGGATGGGCAAATTCTGAAAGACTCAAAGCTTTTGCATTTAGCTTAGGCCTTGATAAGGACCTGTTTGAAAGTTGTCTTGATTCCGAAAAATATTCTAAACGTGTACAGTATAACATACAACAAGCAAGAGAAAATGGTGTAAGGGGAACCCCTGGGTTCTTCATTGTTGGTCCTAATGGACAACAACAAATTGGTGGAGCCCAACCTTTCTCTGTCTTTAAACAAATATTGGATCCTATGATCTAAATGGTGCAAACTACCAAACTTGTATATTCTAATTTCAAATATGTTATCTTAGCATCTACAATTTTTGTTTCGATGTTGATTGGGTTGTTGATATTGTCAGAATATATTTTCTTAGAACCTTATGTTGTTGCTCATCTCCCTTCTGGAAGCGAATTAGGTTTTGTCCTAATTGTAATTCTTTCGGCATTGTCTGCGTTGGTTATTCCAATGAACGTTTTTAGGATAAATATCCTCAAAAGTTCAAAACAAAAAATGGGAGGAGGAATTTTTGGTTCAATTATTGGTGCCGCTTCTGGCGTATGTAGCTGTGGACCCGTTGGGTTTGCAATAATCTCCACATTTGGTTCTGTTGGGGCTACTGCCACTGCGTTTTTAACCAATTATGAGATCCCAATTAGAATAATAGCTATTGCAATCCTGGCTGTTACATATTTTACAACTGTGAAATCCCTTAAAGTTGAATGTAATCTCAATCCCTGATCCTAATGCATTAGAAATTACCAATTAGACAAATTTTTGTAACCTTGGAGTGTATCTTAGAGTTATTTGAATAGTTATTGTGACAATCATTTATGTTCCAATTAGGCCTCACAAAAGAGATCCAGAAGCTGACGAAATAGAAGATGCAGATAATTAGCATCTTTTCCTCAATCTGTGTGATAAACTAAAGAATTTTTAGACCTCGTAAAGTTGAGATATTTATTTGACGTTTTTTAGGTTAAACATAATGTGGAATTGGAATCTCATATTTGGAATTTTGATTATTTCCAGTCCCATTCTTTTCGCAATGATTGCATTTCCAGATTCCATATCTTTTAGTTGGAATGAAGGTAGAGGCGGTTATCTTTTTGCAGTTGTTTTCTTAGTAGCTGAACTCATTGGTCTTAAAATTGTCATTTCAAAAAAACGATTACTCGCAGTAATTCCTATGGCACTTGTTACCATTTCATATCTAATTTCATTAGAATATGGGTTAAGAGATTACATTATTGAATCTGCAGAACAATTTGATGTACAATTAATCTATTCTTGGACATGGATGTGGGACTTTGTTGTGATGGCAATTTTTGTCGTTGTTGCATTGTATATCTTCTTTGGAAGGCGATGGATTAGAATTGCTCCTGCAGGACCAATCTTTCTATCTGGAACCGCAATAATTCTTTCACTTGATGCATTTTTCCCATATGACACTCTTGGTCCATTACAATATGTTGTTCCTTATTTTGTTCAGGCAAATGTATGGTTAGTAACCGTTCTTGATCTTGGAACTGCAGTTGCTAGAGATAACGTGATGTTCTTACGAGGCGAACATGGCTCAATGGCACTTCAGGTATTTTGGCCATCTGCAGGCGTCCACAGTATTATCATCTTCTCTTTGGTAATTGGCGCATTCATGTTAAAGATGAATATTCCTAGAAAGAGAAAAGTTGTGTATTTTGTTTTAGGAATTATCGGTACAATTATTGTTAATTTAATCCGAATTTTTTCATTATCTTGGTATGCCCTAAAAGTAACTACAGATCCTGTGGCATGGGAAGAATTTCACAAAATTGCAGGCGAGATTATGTTTTTACCGTGGCTCTTTGCGTTCATTCTAGTTGTAATTATAATAGAATCTCGACGTCTAAAGAAGTTAGAATCTGCTGGTAAATCTCCCTAAAAATAATTTGTAATGTCGCTTTGCCCTTGAACTTCTGAAAGTTCGGCAACTTTGACCCCTAATCTTCTAATTGTGAGTGTTTGGTTTTCTAGAGCTACTTTTAGTAATTGATCAGCATTTTTTTCTAGTTCCTCAAGATTTGAAGTTGGGTTTCTTAACATTCTTGATTTTGACTTGCTTGATAAATCTGATTGAACAAAGTGTATTCCAATTGATTTGAACATTATATTGTTTTTCATAACAACATTGTGTACTTCCTTGCATAACTTTATTAGATTTACAGATAGAAATTGATACTCTTTTGAATCTTTTTTCAAAGTTACAATTTTGCTGTATTGTGTTCTATCTTCTCTTTCCTTAACTGGTTCATTATCTATTCCTCTTACTGCATTATAGATGTAAGTTCCACTCTTTCTCCCAAACTCTTTGTTTAAAGAAAAAACATCTAATTTTTTTAAATCTTGAATTGTTTCTAGATTCATTTCTGAAAATCTTTCTTCAGTCTTTTTTCCAATCCCTGGTATTGTTCTGATTTTTAACGGTTCCAAAAATTCATCAATTCTATCTGGGGGTACAACTGTAAGGCCATCAGGTTTTTTAAAATCTGATGCAATTTTTGAAATTAACTTGTTTGGCGAAATTCCTATGGAACAACTAAGTTTTATTTCATCTCTAATTGAATTTTTAATTTGCTGAGCAAGATGACTTGCTTTTTCAAAATTTCCTTCAACTCTTTTTGTTACATCTAAATAAGCTTCATCCTTTCCTACATATTCAAAAACGTCTGCACTGTTTTTCATTATTTTCATCGCCTTTTCAGATATCTCGATATAATAGTCAAAATCTACTGGCAGGAACACTGCATCTTTTCTTTCCTCAAGTCTTTTTTTTGCAAAGATTATGGGTATTCCTGACTTGGCTCCATATTTTCTTGCAATATAGTTGGCTGTGGCGATAGCACCAGTGTCTTTTCCTCTGTCTGAGAAGACACAAACGCACACTGGTTTTGATCTTAAATCTGGAGATCTAATCTCTTCGCATTGAGCATAAAAATAATCAAAATCTATGTGGAAAACTACTCTTGTTTCCAATATGTTTCTGAACTCTTTTGATTATTACTATATTGTGTATAGAAATGAGTCAATTATTGAGTATTGTAGAAGATACATTTGGAATTAGTAAAAAATGCTGAATTATTTGCCAAAAAGAAACATTCTGGAAATGAGATAT
>Ga0208748_1000530_pt1 | contig 19387 bp, 22 predicted proteins | sample Knorr_S7_td_Bott_FD_185599 | JGI IMG/M metagenome (GOLD analysis project Ga0208748, IMG submission 185599) | Marine microbial communities from Southern Atlantic Ocean transect - Knorr_S7_td_Bottom_ad_4513_LV_A (SPAdes) (version 2) | ecosystem: Environmental > Aquatic > Marine > Oceanic | place... | reverse complement strand
CTAGATAATTTGGCAAAAAAAGGAGTTGAAGTCTCTGAAGCAGTGGTAGTTATGCTATCAGATCTAGGTAATGATGAACATTACAAAAAAATTCATGCTCTTGAAACTCAGGCTGATTCCCTAGTACGAGATATTTTTACTGAATTAAACAGTACATTCATCACTCCCTTGGATCGTGAGGATATGCAAAGAGTTGCATCAAAAATAGACGATGCAATTGATCATATGGATGGAATAGCTTCAAGACTTCATAGTTACAAAATAACTAGTGCTCCTCCACACGCGTTAGATATTGCCAATGAACTGGTAAAGGCAACAAAAGAAGTAGAACTGATGACATCCAAACTACAAAATATGAAGGATTCTTCTACAATGATAGAACATTGCAGAAAAACAACTGCAATTGAGCATAAAGTAGATGATTTGTATAAACTTGCTATGTCCGAACTCTTTGAGGGTAATGACGCAATACAAATCATTAAACTAAAAGATATCTATGAATCATTAGAAACTGCATCAGATAGATGTGTAGATGTTGCTGACGTTGTTGAAGATATCGTTCTAAAATATACCTAGGTGGCTTTATGATAGAAATAGCAATTGTAGCTATTATTATAGCACTAATCTTTGATTTCGTAAATGGATTCAATGATTCTGCTAACTCTGTTGCTACAGTAATCGGAACGCGTGTTTTAAAACCACTTCATGCAGTTGCGTTATCTGCCGCCGCTAATTTTGTAGGACCATTCGTTTTTGGTGTTGCAGTTGCCACCACTATTGCAAAAGGAATTGTCAGTCCTGACGAGATCACTGTCTATATGATTATCGGAGGTTTGGCAGGTGCAATAGCTTGGAGTTCATTATGCACATATTTCGGATTACCAATTTCCAACAGCCATTCCTTAATCGGTGGAATAATGGGAGCCGCCATTATTGGATTGGGCTTTGAACAACTTGTTTACGGTGGGCTAACCAAAGTTTTTGCAGGAATAATTATCGCGCCAATCGGCGGAGTAATTTTTGGTATGGTTTTAGTGGGAATTATAATTGCAGTTTTTGCTAAATATAGACCGGCTGTAGTAAACAGGACATTTGGTAGATTATCAATTATATCATCTGCCTGGCTTGCACTTACCCACGGAGCAAATGATGGGCAAAAAACTATGGGAATAATTGTTCTCATCTTGTTTTCAGCAGGTATTATTTCTGAAATTCATATGCCACTTTGGGTAATTCTTGCGGCAGCAAGTGCAATGGGCTTGGGTACATTCTTTGGAGGATACAAAGTAATCAAAACACTTGGCCTTAAAATCACCAGACTGAAACCATATCAGGGATTTGCAGCTCAAACCGGTGGCGGAGTAATGTTAGCTATTTTTGCAATATTAGGAATCCCTGCAAGTACAACTCATGCAATTACTGGCAGTGTTATGGGGGCTGGCGCAGCGCGAAGAATACGTGCAGTCCGCTGGAAAGTTAGCAGGCAGATAATATTTTCTTGGGTAATTACAATACCAGGAGCTGCCGGACTTGCAATTGCGTTTACTTACATAATTCATTTGTTTGTATAGATTAGCATTGCATTCATCCAACAAAATAATTTTTATCGCCGAACTGATTGGCACTTTTGGCCTTGTTGTTGCCGCAGCAGGTTCTATGGTTTATGATGCAATGCTTGGAGGAATTTACGGGCATTATTTCGTTGTTGCAATGCACTTTATTGGACTGGCGATTGTGGTCTATGCATTTGGCAAGTATTCAATGGCTCACTTTAATCCTGCAGTGACTATTGCATTTTTCATTACAAAACATGTGAAGGGAAGACAGCTTCCGTATTACTTTGCAGCGCAGGCAATTGGCGCGTTTATGGGCAGTATTTTTGTGCTGCTTGTAATGGGCGACTATGCAAATCTTGGTACGAATTATCCAAGCCCTACTTCTACCGTGGAAGCAAATGTTAGCTATGAAATTCTTACATCCATATTTTTGATGGGAGTAATCTACATCGTAGTCCATTTCAAAAAGCTTGGAAAGCTTACTGGGGTTGCAATAGGTGGAATCATTGCATTGGACGTTTTGTTTTTTGGTCTAGTTTCCGGTGCTTCCATGAACCCAATCAGGTCCTTGGCACCTGCAGTTATCTCAGGAGTTACTGGTGACCTGTGGCTCTATTTGACTACGCCCTTCATTGGAACAATCATAGTAGCAGCCATTTACAAGGTACTCTCAGGGCGCACGAAAAACATCAGCACACATTAGAAAGATATTAGTGATATTCAACATGAATTTTGTAAATGGTATCAAAATCAAAAAAGCTATTTGATCAGGCCAAAAAGATAATTCCATCCGGAGTTAACAGTCCGGTAAGATTTTTCAAGCCTTATCCATTCTTTGTAAAAAAATCACAGGGCAGCTCAATCTGGGACGAAGATGGAAAGCGCTATATCGATTACTGCAACGGATATGGCGCTCTGCTGCTTGGACATACAAGAAAGGAAATAATTTCTGCAGTTTCTTCACAGCTGAAAAGGGGAACATTGTATACAGTTCCAACCGCACTTGAAGTTGAGCTATCAAAGTTAATCATCAAAAACTTTCCTTCCATGGGCAAAGTTCGTCTTGTAAATACTGGTGCAGAGGCAACTATGACCGCAATAAGATTGGCAAGGGGGTTTACAAAAAAGAAAAAAATTATCAAGTTTGAGGGCTGCTATCACGGAGCATACAGTTCAGTTTTGGTTAAAGCTGGTTCTGGCTCTGCCCACATTGGGATTTCAGTTTCAGAGGGCGGATTAAAGGAGGCTTCAAAAAACACACTGGTAGTTCCATACAATGACTCACAAACTCTTGACCGAGTTCTTTCAAAGCACAGGGATGTTGCTGGCTTAATCATAGAGCCGGTTCTTGCAAACATGGGTCTCATTTTGCCCGAAAAGAATTTTCTTTCTGATGTAAGAAAAATTACCAAACAGCATGACGTTCCACTCATCTTCGATGAGGTTGTTACGGGATTTCGAGTATCGGAGGGTGGTGCACAAAAGACTTTCAAAATAAAACCCGACATTACTACTCTTGCCAAGGCTCTTGGGAATGGTTTTACAATATCTGCAGTGGGTGGCAGAAAGGAGATAATGAACAAACTTGCACCCGGAGGAAATGTATATCAGGCAAGCACATTTGCAGGAAACCCAATATCTGTTACAGCTGCAATAAGCTCCATCAAGACAATTAACAAAAACAAAAACAAGCTGTATGCAAAACTTGAGAGAAACTGTGAACTTTTGGTTGATGAGATTGACGACCTGGCAACTGACTACAAAATTTCACATCAGATTAACTCAATCGCCTCAATGTTCCAAATCTTCTTTTCAAGCAAGCCAGTAACTGATTACAAGACTTCAAAAAAGGCAGACGGGAAAAAATTCCACAAATTATTTTCAAGTCTGCTCAAGAATGGCGTGTTTATAGCGCCATCGCAATTTGAGACTGTCTTTTTGTCAGATGCTCATACTGACACAGACATTACAAAGACATTGGGCGCATATGGATTATCACTGAAGGCGGTGAAAAATTGACGTTTCTGGTAGGAACACGTGGCAGCAAGCTCTCATTGGCCCAAACAAATTGGGTTATTTCAGAATTGCAAAAGCAAAACCCAGGTTCGGAATTTGAAATCAAAACGATAACAACAAAGGGTGATACCGATACAAGGGCACTCTTTACGATAGATCAGAAGGGAATCTTTGAAAAGGAAATTGACAAGGCGGTTGCAGAAAAGCAGATAGACTTTGCTGTGCACAGCCTAAAGGATGTCCCGTCAGACATCTCAAAATCATTGACAATTGCCTGCGTACCAAAGCGAGAATCAGCTAATGATGTTCTCATCACAAAGGACGGCTTTAATCTTAAGACAATTCCATTAAATGCTGTTGTTGGCACAAGCAGTCTAAGAAGGGCGGTTCAAGTTTCAAGAATAAGACCGGATGTTGTGGTAAAGCCAGTTAGAGGAAACATAGAGACAAGAATTAACAAAGTTATAGATGGAAAATTTGACGCTATCATATTAGCAGAGGCGGGAATTTCTAGATTAGGTTTGGATGTTAAGCACTCGGTGCTATCCACCAAAGATTTTCCTCCATCACCTGGACAGGGGGCACTGGCAATTGTATGCAGAGCTGATGATGACAAAACAATATCCATGCTAAAAAAGATTGAAGATAAAAAGTCTAGAATTGAAATAGAAGCTGAAAGGGCACTGTCAGATTATGTTGAATCAGGATGCAGGTTTCCTGTTGGCGCTCTAGCCATTGCTAACTCAGGCATGCTAAAGCTTACAGTTACGGCATATTCAGTCGATGGAAAAAAGTCAATCACAATAGAAAAAACTGGAGACATTGACAAACCCAGGAATTTGGGGCAGGATGTTGGAGAGGAACTACAAAAAATTGGCATTGCAGAGATTGCTTCTAATTGGAGAGAAAGCTTGGACGAGTGGAACAAAAAATGACAGGTAAGGTATTTCTTGTTGGTGCAGGTCCAGGTGATCCAGGCCTTATTACTTTACGGGCTGTTGAGCTGATCAAAAAGGCGGACGTAGTTCTTTATGATAGACTAGTGAGCAAGAAAATAATTTCAATGATTCCAAAAAAAGCAAAATCCTTTTACGTTGGCAGAGAAGTGGGTGATGACTACAAACATCAGGATAACACAAATGACCTGATGGTAAAGTATGCAAAAACAAAACGTCGTATTGTTCGACTGAAAGGCGGTGACCCGATAATCTTTGGTCGAGGTGGTGAAGAGGCGGAATATTTGAAAAAACATAAGATACAATTTGAGATTGTTCCAGGTATTACGTCAGGAATTGGTTCTGCAACTTATGCTGGAATTCCATTAACGCATAGAAAATTTGCTTCATCTGTAGTATTTGTAACTGGACATGAAGATTCTGAAAAAAAGAAAGAAGACGTAAGATGGAAAAAGTTAGCCAAGTCCGCTGATACGATAGTAGTCATGATGGGACTTTCTCGCATTGGCATAATTTGCAAACAGTTGTCAAGTGGTGGAATGGACAAAAAAACTCCTGTTGCTGTAATTCAGGATGGGACAACATCGAAGCAAAAAATGATTACCGGCACAATTTCAAATATTGCACAGAAAGTAAAGCAGTCTAAGATAAGGCCACCCTCAATAATTATAATAGGCAAGGTGGTTAGCCTTTCAAAAACTATTGGATGGAGAAAAAAATGATTGAGGGAAAAACTATAGCTATTACACGGTCAAAAGATGATTCACAAGAATTTATTGATCTGATCACCAGAGAAAAGGGAAACGTACTTCCGCTTCCAACAATTGAGCTGGTAGGCAGGGGTGAAAAAATAGTAGATGAGTTCTTGTCAGCACTTGCAGAGGGAGATCCTGATTATTCTGTATTTATGAGTTCAAAAGCAGTGTCTCTTCTCTTTGAAACTGCAAAAAAGGCTGGAAAATTTGAAGAACTGCGATTAGCGGTTGCAAATACAATTGTGCTTGCGGTTGGTCCCAGAACAAAGGATGCTTTAGAGAAAGAAAATGTTAAGGTCGCGTACATGCCTCAGCGATACTCTTCCGTTGGCATAGGAGAGGTATTTACAAAATTAAATGCAGTCGGAAAGAAAGTGATTATTCCACGCAGTGGCGCATCTACGCCTTTCCTGAAGGAGCTTTTAGAAAAAATCGGACTTGATGTAACCGAACTGTATCTCTATGATGTTTGCGCGTTTCGTGATACGTCGCAATGGAATGAATTCCGACAACTTTTTTCACAAAATAAGGTTGACGGAATTATATTCACTAGTGTATCATCGGTTCAGGCTTTCTTCGAGATTATGCAAAAAGATCATGATAAAAACAAACTTGTTGATATGTTACATGAAACTATAGTTATTTCAATTGGTCCATTTACTGCTGATGAGTTAAAAAAACTCAATGTGGAAAATGTTATTGCGGACGTTCACACAGTTCCCGGTTCTTTTGATGCGATAGTTAAAGCACTCTCCTTAGCTGAAGCTATTTAGGATTACCTAAATTTACACGGCTTTTTATAACATAATTCTTACAACACCGTTATGGCTACTGAAAATCTTGACATGGATTATTCCAAGTATGACTTTAAGGATGATACTGAAATGTATGTCCATCTCAGCAAAAAAGGATTATCAAAGGACACCGTTAGATCTATCAGCAAGCTAAAAGACGAACCAGAATGGATGCTTGATTTCAGACTAAGAGCATATGACGTCTTCATGAAAAAACCAATGCCACAGTGGGGTGGTGATCTAAACAAGATTGATTTTCAAAATATCTTTTATTATGCAAAGGCATCAGAAAAAACTGAGAAAAATTGGGATGACGTTCCAGAAAATATTAAAAATACATTTGATAAACTAGGCATCCCAGAGGCAGAGAAAAAATTCCTTGCTGGTGTAGGCGCACAGTATGAATCTGAAGTTGTATATCACAGTCTAAGAGAAGACTTAGCAAAGCAGGGAGTTTTATTCTTGGATACTGACACTGCACTAAAAGAACAGCCAGAACTTTTCAAAAAATACTTTGCCAAGATTATTCCACCGGAGGATAACAAATTTGCAGCCCTAAACAGTGCTGTATGGAGCGGTGGCTCATTCATCTACATTCCTCCAGGTGTCAAGGTTGACATGCCATTACAAGCATACTTTAGAATTAATGCAGAAAATATTGGTCAGTTTGAACGAACTTTGATCATTGCTGATGAAGGTTCTGAAGTTCATTATATTGAAGGGTGTACTGCACCGGTTTATTCTTCAGAATCATTGCACGTTGCAGTGGTGGAGTTGCTTGCCCACAAGGATGCAAAGTTACGTTATACAACAATACAAAATTGGAGTAATGATGTTTACAATCTGGTAACAAAACGTGCATATGCATATGAGGGTGCTACTGTTGAATGGATTGACGGAAACATTGGCAGCAAGCTAACCATGAAATATCCAGGAATCTACCTGATGGGTAGAAAGGCATATGGTGAAACTCTATCAATTGCATTTGCAGGAAAGAACCAACATCAAGATACTGGAGCAAAGATGATACATCTCGCACCCGACACTACCTCTAAAGTAACATCAAAATCTGTAAGCCGTGCAAATGGACGTTCTACATACAGAGGACTGTTGAAAGTGGCAAAGGGTGCAACCAATGTAAAAGCTACTGTAAGATGTGATGCGTTACTATTAGATGACACAGCAAAGACGGATACATATCCATACATGGAAATCGACCAAGAGGATGCCACAGTTACTCATGAGGCAACTGTAGGAAAGATTGGTGACGAACAAATTTTCTATTTAATGAGTCGTGGTTTCTCAGAAGATGAAGCCTTATCACTGATTGTAAACGGGTTCATGGAACCCTTTACAAAAGAACTTCCAATGGAGTATGCAGTAGAACTGAACAGGCTCATTAAATTAGAGATGGATAATTCAGTTGGATAGTCTAAAAACAACCTTGTTGATTAACAATGTCTCAAATTTCTTTGTCATCAATAGATTCCTCACTTATTGAGGAAATTTCTTCTAAAAGAAATGAGCCAAACTGGCTAAGGGAGTACAGAAAAAACTCTCTTTCTGTTTATCACGATTTACCAGCAGAAGTTTCACCATTATACAACAAGTATACTGATGCTAGAAAAATGAATCCAGAACAAGTATCATTGTCTATAAGTTCGGATTCTTCAGTACCGGATTTTTTAGCTAAAAGATTAGACGAAATTAAAAATGAAATTAGTATTGTTCAAATCGGCTCTAACATTCATTCAATAAATATTGATGACGAACTAAAATCAAAAGGGCTTGTTATTTCTTCATTGGATGATGCATTACAAAATCATTCAGAATTAATCCAAAAGGCATTAGAGGACTCAAATTCTAAGGAGGACAAGTATACGGCGCTGAACAACGCCGCATTTAATTCAGGAGTTTTTGTTTACGTTCCACAAAATCTTACTCTTGACAAGCCAATTCACCTGATATCTTGCTTATCTTTAGATGGGATATCGACAATATCTCGCAACATAATCATTGCTGAAAAAAATACACAGGCTTCAATTGTACAGGAACTTTATGCTCCAAAAATGTCAAAACAGCAAGCATATCTTGAATTGCTAAACACACGTGTTGGAGAAAACAGTAAACTAGATTTCACAACATTTCAGATTATGGATCAAAGCGCGGTTAACTTTTCTACTAGAAGAACACATCTTGCCCAAGATGCTAAAATAAATTGGTATCTTGGTTTGTTTGGCTCCATGTTGTCACGATATAGAATTGAGTATCATCTTAATGGGACAGGCGCTGCTGTAAATGATGCTGTAGTGATTTTTGGAAACAATGACCAGTCATTTGACTTGAACATTATTGTTAACCACAACGCACAGTCTACGGAAGGAAAAATTGTAGAAAAATCAATTTTAAAAGACACTTCAAAATCACTATTCAAGGGAATGGTTAGAATCAACGAGCAAGCTGGACAATCAACATCGTTCTTGTCAGGACGCTCTATCCTATTAAGTAAGGGTGCAAGGTCGGATTCAATACCAGGACTTGAAATTTTTACCAACGATGTAAAAGCGACTCACTCTGCGTCAGTAGCTCAGGTGGATGACGAGCAAATTTTCTATCTTGGCACCCGCTGTCTAAGCCATTCTGAAGCTGAGCGTATAATTGTTGAGGGATTCTTAGAACCACTGTCCCGTATTATGTCTTATCAAGTAAGGGCATGGCTTGCAAATATTATTGAATCAAAATGGATGAATACAGAATTAACAATTAACATGGATGACCAGCTTAAATCTATTGTTGAAGTAGAAGAGACACGTTATAATGAGAACGAAGAAGTTGAACAACATTACAAGTATAGGTAATTACGTTGACTAAATGGGTAAAAGTGTGTAAAACAAACGAACTAAACGACGGCCAATTACTATCGTTTGATTACGACGACAAGAAAATCATGCTAGCAAAGGTGCAAGGTAAGATCTTTGCAACTGATAGAACCTGTACTCATGAAGAAGCAGATCTTTCTACGGGAATATTAAGCGAACAGGGAGTAACATGCCCATTACATTTTTCTATTTTTAATTTAGAAAACGGCAATCCGGAAAATCTTCCAGCTGAAAAACCATTAGAAACTTTCAATATAAAAACAAACGAAAACGAGATTTATGTGGAGGTCCCCTAATTGCAAAGTACCACATATTCTCTTGACAGTATAAGAAGCGACTTTCCAGTACTAGAAAGGAAAGTTAGGGACAACAAGCCCTTAGTATATTTGGATAATGCGGCAACTACTCAAAAACCAATTCAGGTTATAGATGCAATTACTGATTATTACAAAAATCATAATTCCAATATACACAGAGCAGTACATGCTTTGGCAGAAGAATCTACAGAGGCATTTGAGGCAACACGAGGCAAAGTTGCAAAATTCCTAAACGTTGCAGATACTAGGGAGATAATTTTTGTAAAAGGAACAACAGAGGCTATCAACTTAGTTGCTTATGCGTGGGGAAGAGATAATGTACAAAAGGGCGACATTGTTGTCACAACAGAATATGAACACCATTCAAACATAGTTCCATGGCAGCTGCTCACGCAGGAAACTGGCGCGGAACTCAAATACATCGACATAGATGAAAATGGCGAATTAATGTTAGAACAACTTGATGAGTATCTTGCAACGGGCAAGGTAAAACTAGTTGCTGTTAGCCATGTTTCAAATGTTCTTGGAACAATAACTGACGTTAAAGAGATTATAAAGAAATGTAAAAATGCTGACGCCAAAATTCTGATTGATGGCGCACAGGCAGTTCCACACATGAAAGTAGACATTGGTAATCTAGGATGCGATTTCTATGCTTTTTCGGCTCACAAAATGTTAGGTCCAACAGGAGTTGGCGTTCTCTGGGCAAGAAAGGAGATACTAGAAAAGATGAGACCTTTCCTGGGTGGCGGAGATATGATAAGGGAAGTTCACAAATATGAAACTACTTGGAATGATCTTCCATACAAGTTTGAGGCTGGAACACCTAATGTGGCCGATGTTATTTGTTTTACAGCCGCAATTGATTATCTTACTAAAATTGGAATGGATAATGTTCGAAATCATGAGATTGAGTTAACAAAATATGCATTAGAAAAAATGTCTAAAGTTAAAGGTATAGTCATTTACGGTCCTAAGGATCCTGAAAAACAAGGTGGCGTTATCTCATTCAATTTTAATGATGTGCATCCTCACGATGTTGCAACCATAGTTGATAAAAATGGCGTTGCGATAAGATCAGGACATCACTGTGCTCAAGTATTGATGGAGAAACTTGAAGTTCCTGCAACCAACCGTGCTAGCTTTTACATTTACAATACAAAGCAAGAAGTAGATGTCCTCATTGATTCACTTGACCAGGTTGCCAAGGTGTTCAAATTATGAGTGCAGATCCCATATATACAGAAATGATAATTGAATATTCTAGAAACCCTTCAAATTTTGGTAAAATAGAAAACCCACACATACATAGACATGATAGTAATCCTCTTTGTGGCGACAGCATTGATTTGTATGTTAATGTTGATGGAAATAAAATTACTGAAGTAAAATTTGATGGTAAAGGCTGTGCTATATGTATGGCATGTACTTCTGTGTTAACTGAAATGATTAAGGGCAAAAACCTGGAAGAAGTAAAAAATTTCAAAAAAGACGACTTGCTATCAGAACTTGGTCTAGAACATTTAATCAAAACAAGCCCAGTACGAATCAAGTGTGCATTACTTTCATTAAAGGCACTGAAATACGGAATTTATTCTTATTTTGTTGATAAAATGAATGACACAGAGGCTGCAGGAAACTTAAAAGAAGAAGCGGCATCTCTATACTAGATGGATAACAATCCAATAACAACTAGTATTAGAAGGGTAATTTTTGAAAATTACAATGATGTCGACCTAAAATTCAACAATGATCAAGTTTTTGAAATTTTAAAGCAAAATGAAAAGATTGACCCGTCTTTGACAATAAACGATATGGAAGTATATTTTAAGGAATTGTGCGACGCTGAAATTTTGCGTAATATTGGTCAGAATTTTAATACACAATGGTTTAAGCTATTCGAACCAATTGAGAAAATTCAATGCAGCTCATGCAAAAAAGAAAGTTACATCATATCATCTGAGAATAGGATCTGCCAAAATTCTAGTTGTGGTTCTACGCTTTAGCCCTGTATCTTTTTGCCGATTCTTCAAGAGATTGAATCATTGGTAATTTGGTACCAGTTAGATAACGAACTAATGCGCCACCAGCTGTACTGATATGTGTTATTTTTTCTGCCAGCCCAAATTTTTTTAAAGCAGACGAAAGATGGCCTCCACTAACTATTGTTGTTGCCATAGAATTTGCTACTATTTCTAGAAGAGCTTTTGTTCCATAGCCAAAATTTTCTTTTTCAAAAAATCCGGCGGGACCGCTGATAAATACTGTGCCTGCTCCAGAAATGAGCTTACCATAATGTTCTATGGTTTTTGGACCTAGATCATAAATCTCATCACCCTTGTTTAATTCTCTAATATCTAACTCCACTCTATTTCCATTCTGTTCTATTGCTACATCTACAGGTGTTGAGAAAACATCTGGAAATTCTCCTATCAATGTATGCGCTTTAGCAACAATTTCATCTTCTCTCTTAATTCCAAGAGAGGATCTAATTCTGCCTTGTGCCCTTAAGAATACATTGCCAATCAAGCCAGTAAGTAAAACATGATCAGCTCTACCATTTTCTATTAGTAATCTTATTGCTTCAAGTCTGTCTTCAACCTTTTTACCTCCTAAAATTAGTACATGAGGCGCTTTAGCTACACTCATAATTTCATCCAGTTTTTTAACTTCCTTTTCAACAAGGCGTCCTGCACATGATGGAAGTACATACGGAAAGCCAACAATTGATGGGTGCGATCTATGTGCACTCGGAAACGAATCCAACACACAAAAATCAAACATTTTTGATAATCTTCTCACCATTATGGTTTTTGTAGCATCAGATCCAGAAAATTCGTAATTTTCTTCAGCGCACAATCTAAGATTGTCTAGTAACAGAATTTCACCATCATTTAGTTTTTTTATTTCATTTTGGGCAGCAGTACCGATAACATCACTAACAAATGTTACTTTTCTGTCCAACAGCTTCTCAAGTACTTTAGCGTGTTTTTCCATACTAGTATATTCTTTATTGCCAACTCTTCCTTGGTGTGATGCAATTACAATTTTAGCATTATTTAACGCATCAATTGTTTCTACAGTTTCTTCAATTCTTTTTGTCCCAGAAATCTCTAACGTTTCAGGGTCTATGGGACAATTCATGTCTACACGCAAAAAAACAGTTTTACCTTTAAAGTCAAAATCATCAATAGTTAGGAATTCCACATATTTTTCTCTTTTAGCTACTGTTAAAATCTTTTAGTCTTCAAATCATCAGCAAAATTAAAAATGATCGTAATGTAGGGTGATTAATTGCAAAAATTTTTCTTTGAAATACGTTCTCGCGGATTTTTCCTATTGGTAATAGCGTTTTTAATTATAACATGGTTAGTGTACGCAGAAGTTACTGAGCAATTTGACAAGTCTTCCATGCTATATTTTCAATCTGCAGCAGGCAATACATCACTAGATCATTTAATGTGGATTTTTACAGAAATTGGTGGAATAATTCCAATTATGATTTTCTGTTTTGTAATGTTTGTATGGCGAAAAACTAGACGTATGGGTCTCATCTTGTTGCTTGCTGTCTTGGTCGGAACGGTAGCGTCAGGATATTTGAAGGATTATGTGGTTGAGCGCCCAAGATCAGATCTTGAATATCTTGGCAGTGAATTACCAATTGAACTAGAAAGTGATACTACAGTTTTAGGTGGTAAAGGCTCGTTTCCATCAGGGCATGTAGCGCGTGCATCTGCACTTGCATTTGTTTTGGGTTATGCACTTTCAGAACGATTTCCGCGTGGTTGGATTCTTTTATGGATTTTTCCTGGCTGCATGGCATTAAGCAGAATCTACCTATTGCAACACTATCCAATGGATGTAATTGGAGGTATTTTGTTTGGAATTATTATCGCTGGTATACTTGCAAGTAAGCTTAAACTTCCTCAATATCTAAACAAGTCAGAAACCTAATTCTTCTACAACCTTAGAACTGACTAATACAATAGCATAATGTTCCTTGTCATGATGATATGTCCAATATTTGATATCTCTCTCCTGTTTTTCCTTCCTCAAACTAGAAGTCACAGTTGTGGTAAGTATATAGCCAATTCGCTTCGCTGCCTTTTCTGATTCTTTTGGCATTAATACTTTGAATCCTTTTTTTTCTTTGTAAAATCCAATTTCCACCATTTCCTCAGCTGCATCATAAGCATCTTTTTCATCTTTTAGATCAAATGTTTTTTTAATCGGTATAGTTTCAATGTCCGCCTTTTCCATGTAGATTATAAATCAGATAATTTACTATTAAAATAATATGAAAGCCACATTTGGTGCAGGCTGTTTTTGGCATGTCGAAGAGATATTTAGAAAAACAAAGGGAGTAAAATCAACACAGGTTGGTTATTCTGGCGGAATGAAACAAAATCCCACCTATGAAGACGTATGTACAGACACAACTGGACATGCAGAATCAGTCCAGGTTGATTACGATCCGGAAGAAATTCCTTATGAAGTTCTGCTGAAAATTTTTTGGGATAATCACAACCCAACCACACCAAACAGACAGGGACCAGATATAGGAACGCAATATAGATCGGTAATATTTTTTCACACACCAGAACAAGAAAAAGTTGCTCTTGAAATGAAAATGAAATTAAATCCTGTCGCAAGAGAAAAATTTAATGCTGAAATAGTAACGGAGATCAAACCTGCGGAAAAATTCTATAGGGCAGAAGAATATCATCAACAATATTTCGCAAAATCCAATTTATGAATAAAAGATAAAAAATTAGAAAAATAATTAATTATTGTATTTTAGTATCGTGCTACAATACTTCCAGTTTTCCGTCCTTTCTACCTTTGTTCAACTGGATCTCATTTCTAAAAGTGGTTGTATATCCACCTTCAAGTTTAACCTCGTCTCCATTTTTCACTTTCTCTGTGTCATCAGCCCAAAGTGTAAGTTTGATTCTACCGGATTCGTCTTCCATCCATGCATCACAAACTTTGGTTTCACCAAATTTTGTATTTACAGTTCTGACTTCACCTTTATCAACGATTTTTGCTTGAAGATTTATTCCGCTTCTCATTTGCTTTGCTTCTTCGCATGTAGTCATACAAAAATCTCTATTTCTTCAATTAATAACTTTTTTTAAATGTTCCAAAGCAGTTTAGAATGCAGGGGTATCGAAGCCCGGCCAACCGAGAAGGACTCAAGATTTTGGCAATGGGCCATCCTTTCCCTTAGGGGTTCGTGGGTTCAAATCCCACCTCCTGCATTTATTTCAATTTCAAAAGAAAATGATGCATTCTAATCTTTTTTAAGAGTTTTAGAGTGTCTCATCTTTCTATAACCCATGGCTGATATCTTTGAAACAATCATAGAATATTCCTATCTAGGCATATTCTTTTTATTGATTGCAGTAAACGCAGCGCCAATTTTAATGCCTCCAACCTGGATTATCCTTTCATCGTTTTTTGCATTAGATGCTTCGCTTGATCCATTTCTGTTGGCAATTGTTGGAGCAACCGGGGCTACAATCGGTCGATTCTTTTTAAAGTACATAAGCGGTTTTTTCCGACGATTTGTGGGCAAAGAGCAGGAATCAAATCTAGACGCTATAGGCAATTTTCTAAATAAGAAAAAATTTGGATACACACTGACATCTTTTCTATTTGCTGCAACACCATTGCCTAGCAATATGTTATTTGTTGCATATGGCATGATGAGAGCAAAAAGTATCGGGCTCTATATCGGATTTTGGTGTGGGAGACTTGTATCTTATTACATAATGATTACAATAAGTGAAGCTGTTCTTTCACCATTATTGCAATTATTTGAAGATAGAATAACTGGCATCATTGTAGCGGATATAATTGGTATAGGGGCAGTGATATTTTTTACCTGCATTAACTGGCAGGTTCTTCTGTTTCAACGAAAATTAAGGTTTGTCAGACCAAGATTATGGCGGCTTTGAAGAGTATTTTATCTATAATCAACATATCTATCATATCGCTTTTCAACCTCAGGATTTTTTCCATTACTTATCTTCTCCAGCTCTACGGCATTTCGTTTTTTTAAATAACTGATAATTTCTTCAAAATTCTTGTCTTGTGGATATACATTTACCAACGGTTCCAACATTTTGAAATATTCAGTAACTTTTTCCCTAAATTCTTCTCTTGTTGGATTTTTAATTTTGTTTAGACGGAACCAGATAGTAGCCCAACTACAACCTACAACATGTGGTAATAAATCAAAAGCTAATTGTATCTCAAACCGTTGGTCGTCTATCATGAATTATCGCTAATTAATTTTGCACCTGACTTGGCGAAATATGTAACGATGAAATCAGCGCCCGCCCGCTTGATGGAAGATAGAATTTCATTTATTATTTGATCTTCCTTGATCCAGCCTTGATTAGCTGCAGCCTTGACCATTGCATATTCTCCCGAAACACTGTATGCGGAAACTGGAATGTTGAATCTTTTCTTAGCTTCCGCAATTACATCAAGATAAGATAGTGCAGGTTTTATCATCACTATGTCCACACCTTCTTCAATATCTGCCTCGACTTCTCTCATGGCTTCACGTGGGTTTGTAAATGGAACTTGGTATGTTTTCCTGTCACCAAATTGTGGCGCACATTCCGCCGCATCCCTAAATGGTGAATAAAATGAGGAACTGTGTTTTGCTGAATGTGACATTATGATTACATCATTAAAACCTGCATCATCCAACCCCTTTCTTATAGCAGAAACTTGACCGTCCATCATTGCAGACGGAGAAACTACGTCAACACCTACCTTTGCCTGGCTAACAGCAATCTTTGTTAAAGTTTCTATACTCAAATCATTGTCTATCTTTTTGTCATTAATTATTCCGCAGTGGCCTGAGCTGGTATATTGACATAAGCAGACGTCAGCCATGATCGAAATTTTGTTACCAAAATTATTTTTTATTTCAGAAACTGCCTTCTGTACAATGCCGTCATCGGCGAATGCAGAAGTTCCTTTTTCATCTTTTTGTGAAGGAATACCGAACAACATTACTGCTGGAATTTTTAAATCAGAAATATTTTGTACTTCATTTGAAACCTCTGATAACGGCAACCTAACAATATCTGGCATTGAATCTACAGGCTTCTTGTTTTCCAATCCATCTTCTACAAAAATGGGACAAACCAAATCATTTACAGATAACCTAACTTCCTGTACTAGGTTTCTTATATTTTCATTAACTCTTAACCGTCTCAATCTTTTTGAGGGAAATGACGTCATGTTAAAAATCAAATAACAAGTAATATAATCTTAGATTAGTATTGGCTATTCCTTTTTCTTATAGTTGAATAATTTACTTGCTATTTCCAGCAATTCAGGATTTCCTTGTTCAGAGGCTTTTCTTAAATTATTCATGGGTGTAGAAACAATGCTTTCTACAACAGCTTTAGTTAACTCATCAATAATTTTGATTCTTTTTTCGTCTGTCTCCCCTAACATTTGAAGTGCCTTTTGCAGTTCCTTTATTCTCATAGAATCTGCATTGGTAAACACATCCTTAACCAGAGGTTCCGCATCAAGCCGTTTCATTGTAGCCTCAATAATTGGAACTTCTTCACTAATTATATTTTCCACAGTGGAAACTTTCTCCCTCCTCTTTTTCATGTTCTTGTCTACCATCTCAGCAATTTGATCAATGTTCATTAGTTTAATTCCAGGAATTGTGGCAACTTTTTCATCCACCGTTCTGGGATTTGACAAATCTAGTATCATCATTCCAGGTTTTTTATTTTTCATAGAGTCTTTCATTCTGTCAAATGAAACCAAGAAATATGGTGCTGTTGTGGCAACAAAGATTATTTCATAATTGTTGAATCCTGATAGCACATCCTCAAATTTTATGGGTTTTCCTCCCAGCGTTTGAGAAAATCCAACGGATCGTTCTAGAGTCCTGCTAGTAACATCGAAAGCATATCCTCTTTTCTTGAGAGACTTGGCAACCAGTGTTGCGGCTTCTCCCGTGCCAATAAGCAACACGTGTTTTGATTTGATATCATCAACATTTTCCTCTGCAAGCTTGACCGCCATGGAACCAAGTGATATTCCACCACTACCTATTCCAGTAGAATTTCTGATGCGGGTTCCAATCCTTATAGATCTTTCAAACAATTTGTTCAGTCTTTTACCTGATGCATTGGCTTTTCTTGCTGCTGAAATTGATTCCTTAATTTGTCCAAGAATTTGTTCTTCCCCAACAACCAGCGACTCCAGACCGGATGTGAGTTTTAACAGATGCTCATAGGCGTCTTTGTTCTCACACACTTCGAGGGTGTCTCTAAACGCATTCTCTTCCAGTCCTGTAAGTGACGCCCAAGTTCTTTTGATTTCGTCAACGTTATGATTATCTGATGTAGCAAATAGTTCAATCCTGTTACATGTCTGAATTATTACACATTCTGAAACGCTGGAATTTTTCTTGAAGGTCAAGCATGCATTAGGCATATCTTTGAAGGCAAATTTCTCCAAAACATGGATTGGCGATTTCCTAAAAGTTACTCTAGCGTTGATTATATTTTGTTTCATGACCGTTCCCTAAGCATTTTTTTTACTCGCGCCTGTGCCATTTTGTATCTTCCTTCTTTTAATAATTCTTTTACACGTCTATCGTTCATTACCGCGTACAGGAATTTTTTGCGATCCAACTGGGTTGGAAGCACTTGTTTTACCTCAAACCTTGCAAATTTCTGCAGTTTGATTTGATAGATGTCCTCGCTTGAGATGTTTTTTTTGAAAAAAGGTTCCGCTTTTAATTTGATCTTTCTTGCCATGGCAGGGCTGCTTCCGCCAGTTGATATTGCAATCTGGACCGTGTCTGCAATGTTGATTACCGAAGGGTGAGCAAAGTCGCTAATCTCGGGATCGTCTGATGCATAGGCGTAGGATTTCATTCTCCTTGCCTTTTCAACAATTTTTCTGTTCAGCGTCCTGTCAGAGGTTGTAGCCATAACCAAATACGGTTTGTATTTTGAAAGAAAGATTGCATCCTTTAATTTGGTTTTTTTAAACTTGATTTTTCCCTGCTTGGCATATCTTTCGATTTGAGAATTTGATTTATCGCCTATTACAAGAATTTCACAGTCCTGCGTCAAGAGCGAACTGACTTTTTTTACGCCCTCGTTTCCAGAACCAACTACAATGACAAGATTTCCCTTTAGGTGGAGATCAACAATCAACACTCAGGCACACCGTGGATGATATTTATAGATTCGAGAAAGCCAGCTACATTTTTTAATTGACACTAAAGATCTGGAGTATTGTCTAATATGGATAAACTCGACACTGAAATTCTAAACGAGATACAGTGGACATTTCCATTGGTTGCTAAACCATTTGATGAAATTGCAAAGAAATTTGAAATCTCACCTGACGAAGTAAAGAAAAGACTGATTCAGCTGAAGAGAAAGGGCGTTCTGAGACAGCTTAGCGCAATTTTTGATACAAGAAAATTGGGTTACACCAGCTCACTGGTTGCGATGGAAATTGAACCTGACAAGTTGGAATACGTTGCGCACCAAATCAACAAGCATCCAGGTGTAAGCCACAACTATGAAAGGAAACATGAGTTCAATCTCTGGTTTACGTTGGCTGTACCTCCCGGCTCCGACTTGGAAAAGGAGGTAGAGAAATTTTCAAAGCTGGATGGAATCAAAAAGACAAGAATGCTTCCTACATTGCAGCTATTCAAGATTGGAGTAAAGTTGGATATGGTTGATGACAAAAAGCACGAGGTAAAACCATCAGAGGAAAAGAAAAAAGTTATCGATGTAAAGTTTGTCCCAACCGAGGAAGACAAGGAGTTCATCAGAGAGTTGCAGAAAGATATGGAGATAGTTGACAGACCTTTCCAAAAGGCTGCCAAAAATCTGGGAATGACAGAAGAGCAAATTTTTGAAAAGCTACGTCATTACGAAGAGATTGGAGTTATGAGAAGGTATGCAGCAATTTTACGACACAGGGAAGCTGGCTTTACTGCCAACGGCATGATTGTCTGGAAAGTTCCGGAAGGACGAATCACCGAAGTTGGAAACAAGCTTGGCGCTTTCCCACAGGTAAGCCATTGCTATGAGAGACC
>Ga0208748_1000526_pt1 | contig 19478 bp, 16 predicted proteins | sample Knorr_S7_td_Bott_FD_185599 | JGI IMG/M metagenome (GOLD analysis project Ga0208748, IMG submission 185599) | Marine microbial communities from Southern Atlantic Ocean transect - Knorr_S7_td_Bottom_ad_4513_LV_A (SPAdes) (version 2) | ecosystem: Environmental > Aquatic > Marine > Oceanic | place... | reverse complement strand
GCAGTTGTTATAGTACTTTCAAAGGGTAGATTTATAATTTGAGTAGCTATCTTGGTAATTTTCATCGACTTCATTTTATCAACAGTCGGTAGCTAATTCTGGTTTATAATTCAAATTCCAAATAACACAATTTAACATGAGTAAAACTACATCAAATTTAAAACAGCTACAAGAAAAAGTGAAAATTGACTTGGCTGCTATGTTTCGATTGACCGCTATGCACGGTTGGGACGACACTATTTGGAACCATATTACTGCGCGCGTACCTGGCTCAGATCATCATTTTTATATGCATCGTTTTGGTCTCGCCTATGAAGAAGTTTGCGCTTCAAATTTAATCAAGGTTGATGAAGAGGGAAATGTGCTTGAAGGGCCTGAAGATGTTAATACTGCGGGATTTATTATTCACAGCGCAATCCACTTAAACCATCCCAATAATAAATTTGTTTTCCATGCTCACCCACCCAGTGCGATTGCTGCTACTGTTTTTGAGGAAATACCTTATTTGATTCAGGATTCATCCATGCTTTATCGCAAGGTCGGATATCATGACTGGGAGGGCTTATCGGTTGACCCGGGTGAGCGTCACCGTATCGCTAAGAATATGGGCGAGCATGGCTTGTTAGTGATGCGCAACCATGGTTTTTTAACAGCTGGTGAGACGGCTGGTGAGAGTTTTATGAAAATGTATTATTTAATTCGCATGTGCGAGGTCGCTCTGCAAGTAGAGCCTTGCTCTCTAACTAGAGTAAAGACTAGCCCTAAGATGTGGCAGTTAGCCTGTGAACAATATGAAGCTTTTCCTCCAGGTAAGTATGAGTGGCCAGCTTTGTTACGTCGTTGCGATCGATTGGATTCCTCTTATAAAAAATAAATACGGAAAAATTATGTCAGAAATTGTTGCTTATTCAGCCTATAGTGCTTCTGAAATTCGTTTGGATGAATTTCTTGATTTAGAACAATTCCCTATCCATGATTTAACCCATCCAAAAAGGGCTGCAATGGTTAAAGATTGTCGTTTAGATTTAAAAAAATGGGGGTGTGCACATATACCTGATTTTATTTCCTCCTCAGCGATTAAGAAAATGAATGATGAAGCATTCAGAATCATGGATGGGGCGAGAAGGGCGCATACGCTTGTAAACCCTTATCTCACAAAAGAGGACACAACACTTCCTAAAGACCACCCAAATCGTTTTTTTGAAGAAAGAACGTCATCATTTATAAATTCCGACCTTTTAGAAAGCGACTCGGTTCTGAGAAAAATATATGACTCTGACGTGGTAGTACATTTTGTTTCCGACTGTTTGAATGTCGGCCCTATTTATCGGTGGGCAGAACCCTTAGGTCGAAATCCTTACAGTATTATGAATGATGGTGACTACTTTCCATGGCATTTCGATGGTAATGACTTTACAGTTAGTATTCTCGTTAGTGAATCTGATGAAGGTGGTGACTTTGAGTATGCACCAGATATTCGTTCACCACACAATGAACGCTTTGAGGATGTGAAGAGAGTGTTACAAGGGGAAAGCGATAAAGTAAGAGTGTTAAGCTTGAAGACGGGAGATTTGCAAATATTTAAAGGGCGTTACTCGTTGCATAGAGTAACTGTGACTCGGGGTGAGACACCAAGAATTATTGCCTTGCCAACGTATGTCACTAATCCATACTTGGTGAACAGGCCTCATCACGCCGAAGCTTTCTATGGACGTTCAATGTCAATTCATCACGAGCGTAACTTAGAGCGACTCGACAATTTAACAGACTAGGGGTAACTCATGAAAATAGGATTGATTGGTCTAGGTAATATGGGTGCTGGTATGGCACATAATTTATTAATGTATTGTAAAGATTCAAGAGATGAAGGCAATGAAACCAGAAAGATGGAAAAACCCAGATAATAAATTATTCCCTTATCAAGTAGGATTTACTTCTCCGCCTTATGATTATGATGCCGCGCCAAGTGATTTCCTCAGAATAGCGCCGGAAGAAGTGGGTGTGCACGGTCGTATTTTGCATGTACCGGAATATTCTCACGAATTAACACAGAGAACTAAAAACTTCGATCTTTTAGAAGAATTTGTTCACTGTATGTCAAATAGTGGTGCAGATGTAGTAGGCCAGGTTGGTACAAACTGGGTGCATTGCAATGGCACTAGTCCAGACCAAATCCGTCAATTCTGTAACAAACTAAGTGACAAATATGAAACACCCTTCCATATGGCTGGTATGTGTTTAGTGGAGGCTCTTCATGAAATAAATGCAGAAAAAATAGCATTAAACTCAGTTTATTATTGGCCTGATTGGCGCGATGGTATTACTCGCTTCTTAAGAGAAGCGGGTTTTGATGTTGCATATGTTGGAAATTTTGTTGACCAAGGCTTCTATAAAACACAACAAGAGGTTAATGATTTAACTTGGATCTTCCCTAATGAATTAGCGGAAAAATCTATGATTTACGTATCAGAAAAAGTACCTGATGCTGATGCTATTGTGATTAATGGCATGCCTAATTGGCGGCGATTAGATGGATTGCCACAAAGAGCACTATTCTATACTCCGAATTTCGAGAAAATAATAGGTAAGCCAGTCATTGCATCAGATGTTGCGCTCTACTGGCGTATATTTAAAAGCCTTGGAATAGCGCCTACCGGTGAACATGGTCACTTACTTTCCAAACTTAAATAAATATGGATTTCAACTAATGAACAAAATACTCGTTCTATGGGCAACTCCCAGGTCTACTTCAACCGCATTCGAATGGATGATGCGCCAACGAGGAGATATGGAATGTTTTCACGAACCTTTTGGGGAAGCTTGGTATCAAGGAGAGAATCCGCTTTGGCCAAGAGTGCAAGAAAATAGTTTACGCACACTAGGATTATCATTAGAGGGTGTTTTTACAAAACTTAAGAAAACGGTCAAAAAAAAATCTGTTTTTTGTAAAGATTTTCCTCACTATATTAGTCATCTTTGGACTGACGAGTTTCTATCCCATTTTAATCATAGCTTTTTAATCCGAGATCCTGCGAAAACAATAAGCTCAATATACAAATATTTTCCTGATTTCGTTTTAAAAGAAATAGGTTGCTTAGAACAAAGAGAGTTGTTCGATATAGTTTGGAGTAATACAGGTAAAACACCAGTGGTTATTGATAGTGATGACCTGCTTGAAAATCCTTATGGCACTGTTGAAGCTTATTGCAATGCCGTTGGTATTCCATTTATTGAAGAGGCTCTATGTTGGGAGCCCGGTGCGCGTGATGAAGTCAGCTGGTGGGATGGTGGTATATTTCATGACAATTTACGCAACTCAGATGGTTTAAAACCACAAAAACGCAATTATGTTGAAGTTAATGACTTGCCAGATCGTGTCAAAGAAATTTACGATATTGTCATACCCCACTACGAATACCTGTACGCTCACCGTTTAATAGTTTAGACAATCTAACTGACTGAGGATAGAAAATGAATATAGGATTTATTGGTTTAGGAAATATGGGTGCTGGTATGGCACATAATTTATTAATGCATTGCAAAGATTCAGACGATACGTTAATTGTTCTTGATATTAACGAATCGGCTTTAACTGACTTCATTGCCAAAGGTGCTATAAATGGAGAAAGTGCATCAAAGATGTGTCCACAGTGCGACGTACTCTTTACATCCCTCCCAAGCTCAAAAGAAGTCAATCTCTTGGCATTTGGTAATGAAGGAATTTTGAATAATTTAAAAGAAGGTGCTACTTGGTTTGAAACCACTACAAACGAATTAGCTGAGTGGGAGAAAGTTAAGGAGTATGCACCAAATCATTTGACATTGATTGATGCTCCAGTTAGTGGTGGCGCAGAACGGGCAGCAGCAGGAACTTTAACTACCTTTCTTGGTATTGAAAAAGAAGTTTTGAAAAAGTTTGAGTCATTGTTGAAAGTGTTTGCTAGTAAGGTCATTCGCATGGGTCCCTCTGGGTCAGGCTATGTCACTAAGTTGGTACAACTGCATCTAAATTATCTTGCTGCACAAGGTATTGGAGAAACACTAATGATGGGCGCCAAAGCAAACTTAGACTTAAACACTCTCCACTCAGTATTGATGAATAGTTGTTCTCAAAGCTATGTAGTTGAAAACTATATTCCAAAAGTGCTTGATGGTAGCTATGACACTTCATTTGCACTTGGACTAGCTGAAAAAGATATGAAACTGATTGTCGAACTCGGTCACCACCTTGGTATCTCAATGCCACTCGGGGAAAAAGTTTATAACACTTATCAAGAAGCTACAAAGCTGTATGGTGATGAGGCGCCTCATTTAAGTATTGTTCGATTAATTGAAGAAAGACATAATCAACAACTTAGAAGCAAAACATAGGAGTCAGTTTTGGCATTATTAATTTCAGTTAGCGAATTTTGGGAAGATGAAAAGGTTTGGCATCAATGGGTTCAGTCTGAGTTGCCAGAGATTGATGTCAGAGTCTATCCTGATGTCGGTAACGAGAATGAAATCGAGTATGCTGTTGTATGGAAGCACCCACATGGGATTTTAAAACGATATCCAAATCTTAAAGCGATTCTCTCTTTAGGTGCAGGAGTGGATCATATTCTCAGTGATCCTGACTTGCCAAAGGATTTGCCAATTGTTCGTTTGGTTGATGTAAAGTTAACTCATGAGATGTGTTTTCATGCTCTTCATTGGGTATTGCATTTTCATAGTGACCACTATCTGTACATGAAACAACAGCTTGATAGAAAATGGCAACAGCAAAGCTCCATTCAGCCTGAAGATAGGACAGTTGGAATTATGGGTTTAGGCAATATTGGAAGAGGTATTGGTGAGTCACTAATTGATCAAGGCTTTAAGGTGTTGGGTTGGGGTGCCAATCAAAAATCATCTTTGGGTGATATTAAATACTTTTTTGGAAAGGTGCAATTAAGTGATTTTCTAGTTAAGACAAATATATTAATTAATGTTCTACCTTTTTCTAAAGACACAAAAAATATGCTTAGAAAGGATGAGCTCAAATTTTTACCTAGAGGTTCATTTATTATTAATATGGGCAGAGGTGGTATTATCAATGAGGCAGATTTATTGTCTCTACTAGATGAAAACCATATTACTGCGGCGGCTTTGGATGTATTTGAACAAGAGCCTTTGCCTACAAACAATCCTCTCTGGAGTCATCCATCTGTCTACATTACGCCTCACATTGCAGGACAAAGCAATCCAAAATCTTCAGCAAAAACAATTGCTGAAAATATCCGCCGCATAGAGGATGGAAAAATGCCATTTCCTATCTATAACATTACCAAAGGTTACTAAATGGTTCTTTTAACCTAGACGAGGATAGAGATTTTTTATAAGTCATCATCCGTTTGAAGATAATTTAATTCAATAATGAGTAATTAAATTAAAATAAGAGAATATAATAACGCTTCTCTTTGAATGCTAGCTTTTGGCTTCATTTTTTAGTAGATAAAAATGATTTTTTAAGTAATTATTTTAATGTCATCAGTTGACCGAATACTAACTACTCCGCTACATCAAATGCATCTTGACGCTGATGCAAAAATGGTACCATTTGCGGGCTATGAAATGCCGCTTCAGTATCCGTTAGGGATTAAAAAAGAGCATCTGCATACACGCGAAAACGCTGGTCTTTTTGATGTTTCCCATATGGGTCAAATCAAGCTTACAGGTCAGAATGCAAAACAAGCTTTAGAGACTCTAGTTCCGGTCGATATAGTTGATTTACCTCTAATGAAACAACGTTATGCTGTCTTTACCAATAAGAAGGGCGGCGTAATGGATGATTTGATGGTGACGAATATTGGCGATGATGGTTTGTTCTTAGTAGTCAACGCAGCATGCAAGGTTGCAGATTTTGAACACTTGAAGAGTTTAGTTGATAGTGGTTGTGAGGTTGAACTTCTTGAAGATGTTGCGCTGTTGGCTTTGCAAGGCCCTAAGTCATGTGAAGTGTTGTCAAAATTTGCACCTTCTTGTAGTGAGATGACCTTTATGACGGCTAAGGTATTAAAGATTGATGGGGTTGAATGCTTAGCGACAAGGTCTGGTTATAGCGGCGAGGATGGATTTGAAATTTCAATGCCAGGACATCAGGCTGAGCGTATTGCCAAACTTTTAATATCAGATCAGGCGGTTGAATGGGTTGGACTTGGAGCAAGAGATTCACTTCGTTTAGAGGCTGGCTTGTCACTATATGGTCATGAACTAGACCAACAACATAGTCCAGTAGAGTCTTCATTGACTTGGGCATTATCGAAAACAAGAAGACTTGGCGGTGAGCGTCCTGGCGGCTATCCTGGGGATGTAATTGTTATGAGTCATCTTTCTGAAGGCACCAAAGTCAAGATAGTTGGCTTGCAACCTGAGGGTAGAGTGCCGGTTCGTGATGGCGCTATGATAGAGAATGGTGCGGGTAATCGAGTAGGACAAGTTACCAGCGGTGGTTTTAGCCCCAGTACAGGAAAACCTGTAGCTATTGCAAGAATTGAAGTGAGCTGTATTGATGATAAATCCAACTTGTTTGCACTGGTTCGTGATAAGAAGATTTCGGTTAGTGTAGTAAAATTGCCTTTCGTTAAACAAAATTATTTTAGAGGTTAAAAAACAAAATGAGGAGCAGTAATGAGTATTAAATATTCCGAAGATCATGAGTGGGTTAAAGTTCAAGACGAAGACCTGGTAATTATAGGAATAACCGATTTTGCTCAAGAACAATTGGGCGATTTGGTTTTTATTGAACTACCAGAGGTCGGTGATGAGTGTAGTCGAGGAGACAACATTTCTGTGATTGAGTCGGTTAAGGCGGCTTCAGATTTGGTTGCTCCTGTTTCTGGAGAGATCGTTGAGGTAAATGATAGATTGGCAGATGAACCGGAACTTGTTTCAGAAGACTCAATGGGCGATGGCTGGTTTATTAAAGTCAAACTTTCCAATGTATCTGAGTTGGATGACCTAATGGATGACGATGCCTATCAAACTTTTATTGAAGATTAAACTGAAAAATAAATGGCCACTAAGATAGAAGATTTATTAAATAACGACGTTTTTACCAATAGGCATATTGGTTCTTCCAGTGCTCAGAAACAAAAGATGCTTGATTATCTTGGTTTTGATAACTTAGATGACTTGATCGAAGAAATTGTGCCAGATATTATTCGTCGGAAAAAGCCGATGAATATAGCTGATGGTATTTCAGAATTAGCGGCACTTAAACAGTTAAGAAATTTAGCCAGAATGAATATCCGGTATAAGTCATTCATTGGCCAAGGCTATTACAATTCAATTACACCGCCCGTGATCCAGCGCAATATCCAGGAAAATCCTGCCTGGTATTCGGCCTATACTCCATATCAACCAGAAATATCTCAAGGCCGTTTAGAAGCATTAATGAACTTTCAAACAATGGTTACCGATTTAACGGGAATGGAGTTAGCAAATGCATCAATGCTAGATGAAGCAAGTGCTTGTGCCGAGGCTATGAGTTTTTGTCAGAGAGTAAGTAAATCGAAGAGTAAAGTTTTTTTTGTTGCAAATGATTGCTATCCTCAGAATATTGAAGTGGTGTTAACAAGAGCTGAGCCATTAGGTATTGAAGTGGTAATCGGTGATCCATTAGTAGACCTAGAAAAACTTGATTTTTTTGGTGTGTTACTGCAATATCCGAATACATATGGTAACTGTAGCGATTACTCGAAACTAATAGATTCAATACATGAAAAGCAAGCCTTAGCTGCTGTAAGTGCAGATTTATTATCGTTAACGCTTTTAAAGCCACCTGGTGAAATGGGCGCAGATGTGGTGATTGGTAATACACAAAGATTTGGAGTGCCAATTGGATATGGCGGACCTCACGCAGCGTATATGTCAATCAAGGAAAAACATAAACGCTCTATGCCCGGAAGAATTATTGGCGCTACGGTTGATACGAAAGGTAGGTTAGCGTATCGCCTGGCTCTACAAACCCGTGAACAGCACATTCGTCGTGAAAAAGCCACCAGCAATATATGCACGGCGCAAGCTCTTTTAGCTGTCATGGCCAGCATGTATGCCGTTTATCATGGCCCTGAAGGTCTTAAAAAGGTTGCTGAAAGAATTTTTCGTTACGCTGCTGTTTTTGCAGATGGTATTTCTGAAATGGGTTTTCGTATTGTTAACGGAACATTTTTTGATACATTAACGATAGAAGTTAAAAACTCCGACGCTGTTGTCATGCAGGCTGAAAAAAATGGATACAACATAAATGTTTTTAGTAAAACCCTCGTTTCAGTTTCATTTGATGAGCTTAGCACTCCAGAGGATATAGAGTATTTATGGAAGATATTTAATACAGAATTTAAGTTCAGCGCACAACTACTGTTTGAAAAAAATAAATCTCAAATAAGTAAAAACTTAAAAAGAAGTTCAGAATTCATGACTCATGATGTGTTCAATACATATCGCTCAGAAACTAATATGATGCGCTACATTCGTTATTTAGGCGATAAAGACCTTGCACTTGATCGAGCAATGATACCGCTTGGATCATGTACTATGAAGTTGAATGCTGCAGCTGAATTGATACCCGTTACTTGGCCAGAATTTTCTCAAATCCATCCTGCAGTGCCAATGAATCAGGTGATAGGATATCAGCAAATGATAAGTGAGCTTGAAGAGATGCTATGCGAAGCAACTGGATACTCGGCAATTTCTTTGCAACCTAACTCGGGAGCTCAAGGTGAATATGCAGGACTTATAGCAATTCGTGCTTTTCATCGAAGTAACGGAGAGAAAAATCGAAATATTTGTTTAATTCCTGCCTCGGCTCATGGAACCAATCCAGCCTCTGCACAAATGGCGGGTATGAAAGTGGTTGTAGTTAAGACTGCAGATAATGGCTACATCGATATGTCAGATTTAAAATCTAAGTGCAAAGAAAATGCAGATAATTTGGCTGCCATTATGATTACCTATCCCTCTACTCACGGAGTGTTTGAAAAAGATGTAAAAGAGGTTTGTAAGCTTGTTCATAAAGCTGGAGGTCAGGTATACATCGACGGTGCAAACATGAATGCGATGGTTGGAATTTCAGCTCCTGGTGAATTCGGTGGTGATGTTTCTCATCTTAACTTACACAAAACATTCGCCATCCCTCATGGAGGTGGAGGTCCAGGAGTTGGACCTATCGGAGTTAAGGAGCATTTGGTAGATTTTTTACCCACAACACCATTAAATAACACTGGTGTCGGTAGTATTGCTGGTGCGCCTTGGGGTTCGGGTAGTATTTTGCCAATTAGCTGGATGTACATTACTATGCTTGGTAAAAATGGTCTCTACGAGGCGACCACAAATGCAATATTGAATGCAAATTACATAGCAACTCGTTTGTCAAAGCACTATCCTATACTCTATAGTGATGAGAATGGCAGGGTCGCTCACGAATGCATTGTTGACCTTCGTCCCATCAAGGAAAAGTTCAACATTAGTGTAGATGATGTTGCAAAACGTTTGATTGATTACGGCTTTCATGCGCCTACAATGTCATTTCCAGTTGCTGGAACATTAATGATTGAGCCAACCGAGTCAGAATCTTTAGATGAGTTAGATCGTTTTTGTGACGCAATGATTCAAATCAGAAAAGAGATACGAAAAGTCGAATCGGGTGAGTATTCGGTCAAAGATAATCCGCTAATTAATTCGCCTCATACATTAGAAATGGTATCATCTTCAACTTGGAATTTTTCTTACTCGAGAGAAGACGCAGCTTATCCAGTAGAAACACTAAAAAAGGTTAAGTATTGGTCTCCAGTTTCCCGAGTAGATAATGTTTATGGTGATAAGAATTTAATTTGTTCTTGTCCAAGTATAGAAAATTACGAGTAAGTTGTCATGAAATCAATTTTAATTAGTGTTTTGGGTGATGATAAACCAGGACTGTTGGATAGTCTGTCAGAGATAATTGTCTCAAATGATGGCGACTGGATAGAGAGTAACATGTCAACTGTTGAGGCTAAGTTTGCCGGTATTTTAAGGGTTAACGTGCCAGCAAAGAATGCCAAAAAGCTTATAAAAGAGCTAACCTCATCCAAGTTAGGCTTACAAATTGCGTGTGAAGAGACTACACCAGCAACGCACTCTGATTTTAAGAGCTACAATATTGAGCTAATAGGTCAAAATCATGTAGGTATTATTAATAAATTGTCTCATGTCTTAACTTATGAACTGAAAGCCAACGTAGAGGGGATAAAGACCGAAATAATTGACGCTTCGATGTCAGGCGAGCAGCTCTTTAAGGCACAAATTAACTTACATTTACCAATTTCTATTGATGAGCGCCTCATTAAAGATAAGCTAGAGCTAATAGCTGACGAGATGATGGTGGAGATTTACTCTTACGAAAGCTAGTCTAGCCTCGGCATACTAGTTAGTGATAATATTGTGTTCCGGTCCGTAAGGGAATTTGGTAATGTCATAAGCGCTATCCTCTGTTATTATCATAACATCATGCTCACGATATCCACCTGCACCCGGTTGACCTTCAGGAATCATAATCATCGGTTCCATTGAGACCACCATATTCTTTTGAAGAACTGTGTCGATATCCTCTCTCAATTCTACACCAGCTTCTCGACCGTAATAGTGAGATAGAACTCCAAAAGAATGACCGTAGCCAAAGGTACGGCTTTCAAGTAAGTTATATTCTTCGAAAATTTTATTCAGTTCAAGAGCGATATCCCTACAAGCAACACCTGGATTGATTAATTTCATGCCTTCTTCGTGAACTTTAACATTAATTTCCCATAGTCTTAAGGATTCATCATCAACGTGGTCGTAGAACAATGTGCGTTCAAGTGCAACGTAATAACCAGCAATCATAGAAAAACAGTTGAGACTCAGAATGTCACCTTTTTGAACCTGTCTTGTAGTGACAGGATTGTGAGCGCCGTCGGTATTAATTCCAGACTGAAACCAGGTCCAAGTATCCATCAGTTCGGAGTGTGGGTATCTCTTTGCGATTTCTCTGACCATGGCTTGTGTGGAATGAAGTGCCACTTCATGTTCTGGAGCCCCCTCTTTGATCGCTTCTAACAAAGCAGCACCTCCGATATCACAGACATTGGCCCCCTGGATGATGTGAGCTATTTCTTCATCTGATTTGATTGAACGCATTTTCATACAATCAACCGAAATATCAACAAGTTTAGCTTTATCGAAAGCACTTTGAAGTTTGTCTAATCGTTCCATAGTGATATGGTCATGCTCAATACCAATTGTTCCTTTGTTTTCTATTAGTTGCTGTAAAGCATAGAAGTAACTGTCTTTTTGCCAGTCGGTATAAACTAGATTTTCACCAAAGGTGCGACGCCATGGTTGACCTCCGTCAATGTTGGCTGTTACAGTTGTGGCTTTGTCTTGGGTTAGAACTAGTGCGTAAGGGCGTCCAAAAGAGCAATATAGAAAGTCGCTATAGTAATTAATGCCATGGATAGAACTAAAGATAACAGCATCAATATTATTTGCTGCCATATGTTGTCTAAGACGAGCTTGACGGTTTTTATATTCTGTATCGGTAAACGTATGAACGATATTGTCGCCGTTTGGTATCAGTTTTGTTCTTGGCATATTCATAGCATCTCCTCGATGTGATTTATCCTGCGGATGTTAATAAAGTTTGCTTAGGAAATCAAGCTTTTTCTATACAGTATATTCTTATGCTGTAACGAGAAGAAAACTATCAACACTACTTTAGTGTATTTGCTTCAAACGACCTTCACGAATGAATGTGTATATGCCTGAAACCAAAATTATTGAAGCTCCACTCAATGTTAGTAAGTCTGGTCTTTCTGAGAGAATTATGATTGATAAAAGCATAGCAAACAGCAGCCGTGAATAACGGAATGGTGATATAACTGATACATCTCCATTGCGAGTAGCAAGGACGACTGCGTAATAGCCAATTACGCCGACAAACGTGGCTGAGATTAAATACACTATTTCAATTGAAGAAGGAATAACCATAGCTGAATAGAAAGGCATAGCAATAAAACCTGAGATGCCACATGCTAAAAATGCATACATAGAAACTGTTGTTGTTGAAATCTCAAACTGCATGGCACGGGTAACTAAATCCCTTACCGCTAAAAATATAGTTGCAATAACTGCTAGAAGTGAGGCTGGCATAAAACTATCAAATCCTGGGCGCAAGATTAATAAGACCCCAATAAATCCAATCATCACAGCACTCCAACGTCGCCAGCCAACTTTTTCTCCAAAAAATACTGCAGCTCCCATCGTTACCATTAACGGGGTTATCATTAAAATTGATACTGCAGATGAAAGTGGTGTTAAAGCGATCGCTGAAACAAAGAATAATGCTGCAAACAGTTCACAAAATGTCCGAATGATAACGGGCCTATTTAATAGATCTCTTTGCAGAATTGGCGCATGGGTCAGGATTGCAATAATTAAGAATACAGCGGTTCCACTAAAGCCAAGAATGATTAATATCTGTGATACTGGTACATGCGATGAGAGAAGTTTGATAAATAAATCTTCAAGAGCAAACCCAGCCATAGCCAGAATCATGAATAAAATACCCCGTAAATTTTCCATATTTCGCCTGAAAGTTAGTTAATTAATTTGAATTTTCGCAACCTTGTGTAGTGCAAAGTTAATATTTTTATCTCTAGTTTTTAAATTAAGTGTATTTTTATTTGGTTACGATTTATTCAGTATCATTCTTGAGCCCATTTCTGCAATCATCATGGTCGGTGCTGAGGTATTGCCGCTGACAATGGTTGGCATAATTGAGGCATCGATAACACGCAAATTATTCATCCCTTTTACCTTTAAATTTTCTGGCGAAACCACAGCTAGTTCATCAATTCCCATTTTGCAGGTTCCAACTGGGTGGTAGACCGTCAGTGCGGTTCTGCGTATGTATTCCAATATCTCTTGATCGCTCTGTACTGTTTTTCCTGGAGCCATTTCTTTGCCACGAACTTCGTCAAATTCTGCCGATAATAAGACTTCTCTGGCTTTTTTTACTGCCTCAATTATGATAGTTTCATCTCTTGGATCGGATAAAAAATTGTGATCAATGAGTAGTTTAAATGTTGACCCCTCCTTGGTCAACTTGATAGAGCCTGTGCTGTGAGGGCGCAATAAACAAGTGAAAAGCGAGTAGCCATGGCCAAACTCAAATCTTTTGCCGCGGTGACTCCTATATATTGGAGTGAAGTGGAATTGAACATCTGGATAGTTATTATTGGCATATTTGGTCTCAGCAAAGCCTCCCGCTTCGACATAATTAGTTGTCCACCATCCCATCTTATTAAAATAGTATTTAAACGGAGCAGTAATTACATCAGGCAACAAAGATTTCCAAGAGACACCTATAGATTCAGCCTTTTTCGAGCGAATAGTAACCATTGTGTCCAGGTGGTCTTGAAGATTCTCGCCAACACCGACCACGTTGTGTTTGCAAGTTATTCCTAGCTCGTCAATGTCCTTTTTATTCCCAATGCCCGAGGCAAGGAGAATTCTTGGTGAATCGATAGCACCGGTACTAAGAATAATTTCTTTGTTGCAAATGAGTTTTTTATCGATTTCATTCATTACTATATTGACTGCCTTAGCACAATCGCCCTCAATATCCAATGTTTTAACCCTTGCATGGGTAAGGATTGTCAGATTTGGTCTTTTCAGAATAGGTTCGACAAAGGCTGTATAAGAACTCACTCGAGTACCCTTGTTTTGGTTTACATTATAAATTCCAAGGCCCAATTGTGAGCTGGCATTAAAGTCTTGATTATGCGGTAGCCCGATTGTTCTTCCAGCCTTAACAAAGCGTTTGGCAGTTGCGTTCACGTCTTGTGGTTTAACTACTGGCCACTCTCCATCTGAAGAGTGATATTTTGATTCTCCACCTGTTTGGTCATTCTCAAGTTTTTTAAATATAGGCAGGACCTCTTCATAAGACCAACCCTTGCAACCTAGTGCAGCCCAATTGTCATAGTCATTCTTATTGCCACGAATATAGCACATGCCGTTGATAGAACTGGTACCACCAAGACACTTGCCACGATTGACTGTGATAGTGCGGTTATTTAGATTCTTTTGAGGTACCCCTTGGTATGCATAATCAAACTTCTTGTGACCATATAACACGGAAAGTCCAGCAGGAATTTGAATCCATGGGCTTTTATCGCTACCACCACCTTCAATCAAACAAACGCTATTTTCAGGATTTGCACTTAAACGATTGGCTAAAACACAGCCAGCTGAACCGGCGCCAACAATAATGTAATCGTAACTAGTCATTTACTATATTTGAATGTATGTAATTCAGTTTCATTTATAACCATGATCGCCAGAATATTTACTAGTTGATGGTGGGCGCCAGTCATTCAAGCTATCCTGATTTGGCTTATAAATTTCAACCTTCAAAGGATAACAAGTGGCTGAGTCACTTGAATGTGAAGAACTGCAATCTCCTCCAGGGCAGGCTGACAGCGCTCCCAACAAGTTAATTTCAGCAAACATCTCAATGAAGTCATGAGGGCGAACTGGACTCGCTTTCATAAAGTACTGGTGGGTGTCTTTGGTAAAGCCAGTACACATGAAAACATTAAGAACATCATGAACTAGGATTTCTATTTCAGAGATTGGTTTTCTTTGCTGCTTGGATAGCGCTCGACAAAGGTTTGAATGGCAGCAATAATGATATTCATTTCCACTAAGCGCCATATGAGTGTAGGGGTCGCAGCGAGTACCAATGACATCGTGGACACCGCCGCCATCTTTGTCCCAGCCATACCAATCTAGTGTGTCGTGGGTGATAGTCGCCATCGGTCTGAGATAGGGAAAATTTGAATATAGGCGATCAGCGGTACTAACATGGGTGCCATAAAGTGCTCTCGTTTTGCCACTATAAAAGTGCTCATTGATGTTGTCATTGTTCCAAAGGTTTAGATCTCCTACTTGTGGGCCTTCGCTACATACAATTCGAAAAAAATGACCCGCAGGAACAACAAAAGTTTTTGCCTCTCTTGGAGGAATGATGGTTTCATCAATCAAAGTTAATTGCTTTCTTGCAGATTCGTAGAGGTCTTTATTTGATTTAGGCAAGGCATCTATAGGATAGGCGATAACGGGTTTATTTTGTTGGCGTTTATGGGCATCAAGAGGGGCCTGGTTTTGTTTGATGTTTTTCATAGTTCAACTCTCTTTCAGTTTTAATGATGAGCGTCTAATTAGCTCTGCTCCATTATAAATACATATATTAGTCAGGGTAGCCATAACCGCCACCACCGGGAGTTTTTAAGATAAAAATATCATTTTTATTGACTTCGACTTGACCCTTTGTTCCTATATTTGTAATTTTTTGATCAGAGTGAACGACGTAATTTTCACCGACAGCACCTGGCTCGCCTCCTGCAATTCCATAAGGAGGTTCAATTCGATGTCCTGCTATCATATTAACGGTCATTGGTTCAAGAAAGCGCATCTGTCGATCCACCCCTTCTCCGCCTTTGTACTTACCTTTGCCACCGGAATTTTTTCTAATTTTAAAAGTTTCAAGTCTTACAGGAAAGCGCCACTCTAAAACTTCTGGGTCTGTTAATCTGGTATTAGTCATATGAGTCTGAACTGCACTACATCCGTTTTGATTGGCACTAGCGCCAGAACCACCACATATAGTTTCATAGTTTTGTATTCTGTCATTTCCCCAAATGTAATTATTCATTGTGCCTTGTGATGCAGCCATCTTTCCCAGGGCGCCAAACAGTGCATCAACTATATATTGAGAAGTCTCAACATTACCGGCGACAACTGCGGCTGGATAGACGGGATTAATCATGCTCTTCTCAGGTACGATTATATTTAGTGGCTTAAAGCACCCATTATTTAGCGGGATGTCATCGTCAATTAGGCAGCGAAAGACATAAAGTACAGCAGCATAGCAGATTGCAATTGGTGCATTATAGTTGCCGGGGTGTTGTGAACTGGTTCCAGTAAAATCAATGGTTGCGCAACGTCTGATTTTATCAACCTTAATGGCAACACTTACTTGATGGCCATCATCCATTTTATAAGTGAAACTAGTATCTTTCAGTACATCTATAATCCTGCGAACTGACTCCTCTGCATTGTCTTGTACGTGCTGCATATAAGCATGAACAACATCAAGACCATAACGCTCAATGATAATTAGTAATTCTTTCGCACCCTTTTCTGCTGCAGCTACTTGTGCTTTTAAGTCAGCAATATTTTGTTTTATATTTCTTGCAGGATAGGGACCAGTACCCAGCAGTTGGTGTATCTCACTTTCTAAAAATTTTCCTGAAGATACAAGTTTAAAGTTGTCTATGAGAACTCCTTCCTCATTAACATGTGTCGAGTTCGCAGGCGCAGAACCAGGTGTCATGCCTCCAATGTCAGCGTGATGTCCACGATTAGCAACATAAAAAATAACCTTACTATTGTTTTCATCATAAACGGGTTTAATTAAGGTGATATCAGGTAAATGAGTTCCGCCGTTGTAGGGTGCATTTATTAAAAATGCGTCACCTGATTTCATTGAGGTAGCGTTTTCACGAATAATTGTTTTGATGGATTCACTCATTGATCCTAAATGTACTGGTATATGAGGTGCATTGGCTACAAGCTCACCTTCAGGTGTAAAAATTGCGCAGGAAAAGTCAAGTCTCTCTTTGATGTTCACAGAGGCCGCAGTATTTTCAAGAACTGTACCCATTTGTTCAGCAATATTCATAAACAGGTTATTAAATACCTCAAGCATCACAGGGTCAACATTGGTGCCTATAGCGTTTTGCCTTTTGAGTGGTTCAATTCGTTCTAGAATTAAATCATTATTTGATGAAAGCTGTGCCCTCCAGCCTGGCTCAATAACAATAGTGGAGGCTTTTTCAATGATAATAGCAGGTCCTTTAATTTCAAAGTTTATAGGGATTTGTTCACGATCATAAAAACAAACATTGTGTATATTTCCAGCCATTACAGCTTGCCGTTCAGCCAATGTTAAGATTTGCTTTGTGCTCAAGGTGCTTCTCTTTAAGGTAGTTTGTGTACTTTTTGATACAGTTTCGACTTGAATGGACTCAACTATCAGTTTTTTTTCAGGAGAGGTGAAGCCAAATCGGTCAAAATGAATGCTTTCAAATTCTTTTATAAGTTCCTCAAGATTGTTAAAGGTGACTGCTATTGCTGTATCCGAACCTAGATAGCGGATATAAACACGTTGATGGTAAATCAGTGTTGAGGTATTCAATCCTTGGGCTAATAAGTCTTCAACGCCCCTTTGCTTGAGTGTCTTAAGCTCTAAAGAAATGGTGGTGATTAGTTGTTGATCAAGTTGAGCTTCAATTGCCATGTCATTAATTGTGCGAGTGTCTGCAAGACCTATGCCAAAGGCTGACAAAACCCCTGCGAACGGGTGTAAGTGAATTTGCTTCATCCCCAAATTGTCTGCAACTAGACATGCATGTTGTGCGCCTGCACCACCAAAACAAGATAAGGTATAGTCACTTACATCATGACCTCTCTGAACTGAGATTTTTTTGATAGCATTACTCATGTTGTCAATGGCAATAGATAGAAAACCTTCTGCAACTTCTTGGGGTGTGATTGGTTTGCCTGTTGCATTTTCGATTTGTTTTGTTAGATCATTAAATTTTTCTTTTACAACTTCACTATTAAGAGGTTGATCTGCTTTCGGACCAAAAACTTTAGGAAAGAAGTCTGGGTCTAATTTGCCTAACATGACATTACAATCAGTAATCGTTAATGGCCCTCCGTTTCGATAACATGCAGGACCTGGATTGGCGCCTGCAGAATCAGGACCAACTCTATAGCGTGATCCGTCAAAATGAAGTATAGAGCCTCCACCAGCGGCAACGGTATGGATGAGCATCATTGGCGCACAACATCTAATCCCAGCAACTTCGGTTTCAAAGGCACGCTCGTAATCACCAGCGAAATGAGAGACATCAGTTGAAGTGCCACCCATGTCAAACCCAATTAACTTGTTAAAGCCTGCTGCTTTCGCTGTTTTAGCCATTCCCACAACGCCACCTGCAGGCCCTGAAAGTATTGCGTCCTTTCCTGCAAAGAAGCGCGCATCGGTTAGTCCACCATGGGATTGCATAAACATTAAGCGACCTGTTTGTTTCGCTTCTCTGCCAAGTGCGTTTTCTACTTGGCTGACGTAGCGTCTAAGTACTGGTGATAAATATGCGTCTAGAACAGTGGTATCACCTCTAGGAATAATTTTCATTAAGGGGCTGACTTGATGACTAATCGAAATTTGAGTAAAACCAATTCTTTGCGCAATGGCTGCTATTTTTTTTTCATGTTCAGGATATCGATAGCCGTGCATCAAGACAATTGCAATTGTTCTGTAACCGTCAACAAAGTATTTTTGTAATTGCTTTTCGGTATTTTTCTCATCAAGCGGTTTAATAACGTAACCACGTGGGTCTAGGCGTTCGTCAATTTCAATCACGTCACTGTAAAGCATTTCTGGTAGTTGAATATCGATTGCAAAGAGTTTGGGTCTATTTTGATAACCAATTCTTAAGATATCCCCAAAACCTTGGGTAATTGCAAGCAGTGTTTTTTCCCCTTGTCTTTCTAGTAAGGCATTTGTGGCAACCGTTGTACCCATTTTTACGACATCAATTTGAGTCATTGGGATTGCCTCTTCATGAGTTAACTTGAGTAGATCTCTTATGCCCTGAATCGCAGCGTCAGAATATTGATTTGGGTTTTCCGAGAGTAATTTATGTATCAAAATCTCACCATCTGGATTGCAGCCAACGATATCTGTAAAGGTTCCGCCACGATCAATCCAAAATTGCCAAAGTTTTTTATCCTCTTGAGGTTTTAAGTTCATGCACTACGCTGTTAAGTTTGAATTGATATAGTATATTTTAAATTCAATCTCCAAGTTTTATTATGCTCAGATAGTTAAGTAAAAAAAATGATTGACAGAAATTGTATTTAAGAACAAAATGCGCGCATTAGTGGCATCTAATCAGATGTTATTAAGAGGCTTAAAAAATGCAGAATAACTATTTCTTGGGTTTTGTTCTAGTGGTCATTAGCGGACTTGTCTGGAGTTTGGGTGCGCCACTTGTTCGTTTATTAGAAGACGCAGAACACTATAGGCTTCCCTTTCTCATTTATCGAGGAATTACTATTTTCTTGGTTGTTATTGCCTATGTTTTGTTAAGAGAAGGCAGAAACTTTCTTAATTCATTGAAACGAATCGATATTTGGGTTGTTTTTGGCGGTCTTGTGTTATCTCTTACTATGTTTGGTTGGATCTATGCTTTAACGACAACAAGTGTTGCTGTGAGTTTGTTAATGCTCGCATTGTCGCCGACTCTTTCTGCATTCCTAGGGTATTTAATTCTTGGGGAAAGGCTCAGTCGAGTCACATTGGTAAACAT
>Ga0208748_1000524_pt1 | contig 19520 bp, 17 predicted proteins | sample Knorr_S7_td_Bott_FD_185599 | JGI IMG/M metagenome (GOLD analysis project Ga0208748, IMG submission 185599) | Marine microbial communities from Southern Atlantic Ocean transect - Knorr_S7_td_Bottom_ad_4513_LV_A (SPAdes) (version 2) | ecosystem: Environmental > Aquatic > Marine > Oceanic | place... | reverse complement strand
CGTCGGCGCGGTGACCGGTTCGTTTTTGCTGACGCTGCTGATTGCAAAGGGCGGCGAACCGCACCCAAGCGTCACTTGGTTGGCGGTCGGAGGACTGCAAATCGACATCGGTTTGCAGATCGACACGCTCAGCAAGTTGATGCTCTGCGTCGTCACCGGCGTCGGGAGTTTGATTCATATTTTCTCGCTCGGCTACATGAAGGCGGATCGGGATTTCTCGCGCTACTTCGCCTTCCTGAGCCTGTTCATTTTCTCGATGCTCGGCATCGTGCTGGCCGACAATTTCGTGATGATGTTCATCTTTTGGGAATTGGTCGGCGTCTCGAGTTATCTGTTGATCGGTTTTTGGTTCGAGAAACCAAGCGCGGCCGATGCTGCCAAAAAAGCCTTCCTCACCAACCGCGTCGGCGACTTTGGTTTTCTGATCGGCATCTTGATGGTCTGGGCCGTGATGGGTTCGATCAATTTCGACGCCATCGAGAGCAAACTCGCGACTGGCACTGCGACGATCACCGGCTTGGCCGGGTTCCTGATTTTCTGCGGTGCGATGGGCAAGTCCGCCCAGGCGCCGCTGCACGTCTGGCTGCCGGACGCGATGGAGGGCCCGACGCCGGTCAGCGCGCTCATCCACGCTGCGACGATGGTGGCCGCCGGCGTGTACATGCTGTGCCGCGTGTTTTTCCTGATCGACGGCACGTGGGCGATGGAGGCAATCGCGTGGATCGGTGGTCTGACTTCGCTCATGGCCGCGCTGATGGCCGTGCAGCAGGATGACATCAAGCGCATTCTCGCCTACTCGACGCTCTCGCAACTCGGCTACATGGTGATGGCGGTTGGGCTGGGTTCGCCCGATGCGGCGATGTTTCACCTGACGATGCATGCGTCCTTCAAGGCGCTGCTCTTTCTCGGGGCCGGTTCGGTGATCGTGGCGCTACATCACGAGCAGGACATTTGGAAAATGGGCGGGCTGCGCGAGCGGATGCCCAAGACGTACTGGACGTTTTTGATCGGCACGATGGCGCTCTGCGGCGTGCCGCTGTTCAGCGGCTTTTTTAGCAAGGAAGCCATCCTCGACGCCGCACTGGAGAACAATCTTTTGCTGTTTTTCGTCGCCCTGTTCGTCGCTTTGCTGACGACGTTTTACATGACACGACTCTTTGTCGTGGCGTTCATGGGCAAGCCGCACTCGAGCCACGCCGAGAAAGCGAAGGAGAGTCCTGCCGTGATGACCGTGCCGCTGCTCGTGCTTGCGGTGCCGTCGGTTATCGCCGGTTACTTCAACGCTCACGCGCCGAACCCGCTGGTGCTGGCCGCCTCGCTCGTGGTGCTGGTGTTCGGCATGCTCGTGGCCAACACCGTTTACAGCGGAGCCAAGGCCGATCCGCTCCCGGCAAGGTTTGGCCGCTTGGCCAAGGCGCTGCGCAACCGGTTTTGGTTCGACGAAATTTACCAGTGGCTCATCGACAATGTGCAGGAGAACTTGGCCAAGCTGGCGGACGCCATCGACCGCTGGGTGATCGCCGGGTTGCTGGTGCGCGGCGCACACGGAACGACCGAGTTGGCCGGGCGCGTGTTGCGCCTGGCCCAGACCGGCAACCTGCAGACGTACGCATTTTGGTTCGCGGCCGGCATGGCTGCGCTGTTGGTTTTCACTTTGAGTTGATCGAAAAATGGACTGGTTGTTTTTGATCATTGTTTTGTTGCCGCTGCTCGCCGCTGCGGCCGTCGGGTTCGTGCCCGGCAGCAAACGGCGGGCGATCCGCGGCATCACGATCGGTGCGTCCGGCTTGTCGCTGCTTTGCGCGTTGATTGCGTTTTTGTCTTTTGACGTTGGCGGCGGGTTGCAGTTCGAAACCAAGGTCGTGTGGGTCGAGAGCCTCGGACTACATTTTCACTTGGCCGCTGACGGCATCAACATCGGCATCATTTTGATGGGCGCGATCGTGGCGTTTGCGGCTTCCTGCTGCGCGGATGACATCACGCATCGGGTGAAGGAGTTTCATATTCTGCTCAACCTGATGATCGGCGGTATCCTCGGCGCGTTTGCCTCGATGGATCTGTTTTTCTTCTATTTCTTTCACGAACTCGCGCTGGTGCCGACCTTCATCATGATCGGCGTGTGGGGCAGGGGAGCGAACCGCAATTATGCCACCTACAAAATCACGCTCTACCTCAGTCTCGGCGCGTTGCTGGCGCTGATCGGCTTGATCGGCGTGTACGTGCAGACCGGCGCGGAGTCGTTCAGCATCCCCGACTTGATCGCCACCGTGCAGGAATCGCCGATCGACGAGTCGGCGCAACAATGGATTTTCCCGCTGCTGATGTTCGGCTTCGGCATTCTGGCTTCGCTGTGGCCGTTCCACACTTGGGCGCCGCTTGGCTACGGCGCGGCACCGACCGCCACTGCGATGCTGCATGCCGGCGTGCTGAAAAAGTTCGGCCTGTACGGCATCATCCGCGTGGCCATCCCAATGGCACCGGCCGGCGCGCAAAGCTGGCTCGGGGTGCTGGCGTGGCTGGCCTTGGCCAATTTGCTGTATTGCGGCTTGGTTGCCGTTCGCCAAAAAGACCTCAACCAACTCATCGGCAACTCTAGCGTCGCGCACATGGGTTTCATTTTCCTCGGCATCGCCAGCCTGAACGTGATCGGCCTGACCGGTGCGGTGCTGGTGATGATCGCCCACGGCTTGCTCGCCGCCTTGGCTTTCGGCTTGAGCGGGCATTTGTATCGGCAAACCGGCTCGCTCGACATGAGCCGCATGGGTGGTTTGCTGCGCCAAATGCCGCTCGCCGGCTCTGCGCTGCTGATGGCGCTTCTGGCTGGTTGCGGCTTGCCGGGCTTCGCCAATTTCGCTGGTGAAGTGACGATCTTTTTCGCAGCCTGGTCGGCTGGCTTGAAGACCATCACGGTGATCGCCGCGTGGAGCGCACTGGTGATCGGCGGCCTGTACATGATGCGCGCCACTCGCAGTATCCTGCATGGGCCGCGTGGTGACGACTGGGCCAAGGCGAGCGACGTTAGCCCGCTGATCGCGACCGCGCTTGGCCTGCTGCTCGCCGCGCTGCTGGTGTTCGGCTTCGCGCCGGGGTTGCTGACCAAGAGCATCGAGAATGAGGTGACGAAGAGCGTGCTCTTGGCCAAGCCGGCTGCCGATGCAAGCCAAGCGCAAGCCACGGAGGTGGCCGGGAGGTAACGCGACATGGACGGTCAACTGCAATTCATACAACTCGAGGTGATGGTGGTGGCGCTGGGGCTGCTCGTCCTGCTCGCCGACTTGTTCCTGTCGGAGTCGGTGCGTCGCTCGCTTGGCTACTTTGCCGCCGGGGCGCTTGGCCTTGTGTTCCTGTTGAGCTTTCGCGGCAGTTACGTCGGCTTGGTGGACGGCGAGGCGTTCGACGGGATTTATCGACTCGACGGCTTGGCGCTGTTTTTCAAGCGGTTCTTCCTGTTGACGGCAATCTTCGTGCTGGTGTTTGCGGTGGACTTCGCCTCGCGGTTGAGGAGCGGCGTGTCGGAGTATCTCGCGTTTATCCTGTTTGCGTTGTCCGGGATGATGTTCGCCTCCTCGGCCAACGACTTCAGTTTGTTGTTCGTCGCGATCGAGTTGATCACCGTGACATTTTACATCCTCGTCAGTTTCCAGCGGCACCGGATGCACTCGCTCGAGGCGGGGGTGAAATATCTCATCCTCGGCGCGGTGTCGTCGGCGTTTTTGGTGTATGGCATCGCGCTCGTTTTCGGCGAGGCCGGCAGTCTCAAGTTCGATGTGATCCGCGAAGCGCACGCCGGGTTGCTGGGGAGCAACGTGTTTTTGTTTGGGATGCTGTTTGTGTTCGCCGGGCTGGCGTTCAAGATTTCCGCGTTCCCGTTTCAGATCTGGGCACCGGACGTGTACCAAGGCGCGCCCGCTCCCACGACGACGTTTCTCGCGGTCGGCTCCAAGGCGGCCGGCTTCGTGTTGCTGATCCGCCTGTTCGGCAGCGTTGTCCCGGAACTCACCGCCCAATGGACGAGCATGCTGATGGTCGTCGCTGCGCTGACGATTTTATACGGCAACCTCTGCGCCCTGCCGCAGCGCAACCTCAAGCGCTTGCTCGCTTACTCCGGCATCGCCAACGCCGGTTACCTGCTCATGGGCATCGTGGCCCAGTCGCGCGAAGGCACGGTGGCGATTTTGTACTACCTCGCCGGTTACCTGTTCACGCTCGTGGCGGCGTTCATGATCATCAACCTGCTCACCCGCGAGGGGGAGGGCGAGGACATCTCCTGTCTCGCGGGGCTGAACAAACGCTCGCCGTTCCTCGCCTTGGCGCTGACGCTGTGCGCCGTGTCGCTGGCTGGCATCCCGCCGTTGGCCGGGTTCTTTGGAAAATTTCTGCTGGTTAAATCTGTGGCGGCCAAGGCGTTCGGTGACGTCGGATACTTCGCGCTGTTGGCCGTGGCGGTGTTTGGCGTTGTGGTGTCGATCTACTATTACTTCGGCATCATCCGTACCATTTACTGGTCGAAAGACACGCCCGACAACTCGCCAGTGGCGATCGCTTGGCCAACGCGAATCGTGCTTGGCCTCTGCGTCGCGGCGATCCTTTACCTCGGCCTGCTGCCCAACAAGCCCATCAACTGGGCCAATGCCGCCGCCAAGATCGAGACTGTTGCCAAGTAAATCAGCGGCGAGCGAAGAGTTTGCCGGGGAGTTGCTTGGCCAAGCGCTTCATTTCCAGCCCGAGCAGGGCCACCGAGACCATCGGTGTCGGCAGGTCACTTTTGGCGATGATTGTGTCGATCGTTTGCTCGGTGGTTTCGAGCACGTCGAACACGGCTTGTTCCTGTTCCGTGAGATTAGCCAGCGGCATCGGCTCGGAGTCATCCGCTTGGCCAAGCGCCTGGTTGGGGAACAGATGCTCGAACTCGGCGAGGATGTCCTCTGCGTTTTCGCACAGCGCGGCGCCGTTGCGGATGAGATTGTGGCAGCCGCGGCTCTGCGGCGAGTCGATCCGCCCCGGCACGGCGAACACCTGCCGGTTGTTGTCGGCGGCCATGTTGGCTGTGATGAGCGCCCCGCTTTTTTGGTTCGCCTCGACAACGACCGTGCCGAGCGTCATCCCGGCGACGATGCGGTTGCGGATCGGGAAGCTCTGCTTGTCGCCCTTGCGATTGAACGGGAACTGGGTGATGACGGCGCCGTTGTCGGAGATGCGTTCGTACAACTCCGCGTTTTCCGCCGGGTAAACAATGTTGATACCGGTGCCGAGTACGGCGATCGTTCGGCCCTTGGCCGAGAGCGCGCCCTGGTGCGAGGCGGAGTCGATGCCGCGCGCGCCGCCGCTGACCACCGTGATACCGTGACCGGCGAGTTGGTAGGCGAGCTTGCGGGCGGCGTCCTGCCCGTAATGCGTGGTGCGCCGCGCACCGACCATCGCGATGCTGTTTTTGTCCTCCGGCAGCAGGCGGCCCTTCACGTAAAGGACGATCGGCGGGTCGTAAATCTCGCGGAGCAACTCAGGGTACTCGTCGTCAGTTTGAAAAACGAGCCGCGCGCCAAAGTCCTCGGCGCGCTTCAACTCCCCGGGCAAATCGGTGGTGGATTGCCACTGCACAATCGTGCCGGCCAAGTCGTCGCCGATGCCCTTGACGCGCATCAGCGCCGAGCGGTTTGCCTGCAGTACCTTGGCGGCGTCGCCGAAGCACTCGAGCAACTGCCGCACGCGAACCGGCCCGATCCCCTCGAGCAGATTCAAAACCACCAATGCCTCTCGCGCATCCACGGGCGGACGTTAGCGAGGGAAGTTAACTGACACCAGCGGGAAAGAAAAAAGGCGGCCGGTGGGCCGCCTTCGGAAAATGTTGTCGGGCTGTTTTAAACCTCCGAGGTGCAGGCGTCGTAGAATTCGAGGAACTGGTTTTTCTCCTCGGTGGTGCGGACGCGCATGGCCGCTCGCGGGTGTTGGTTGAGGAGGCCGGTGACCACGTACGGGATGAGGGCACCCCATTCCTTGGTGCGGCGCATGGGCATCAGGTGATCCTGCAGCAGCTTGAAAATCGGGCGGAGGTTGAACTTCGGGTTTTTGAGGAAGCCAATCAGCAGTTCCATCGGGCAGTTGCCGGCACCGCGGCCGAGGCCGAGCATGGTGGCGTCGATGCGGTTCGCGCCCTGGATGATCGCCTCGATGGTGTTGGCGAAGGCCAGCTGCATGTTGTTGTGCGTGTGGATGCCGACCTCTTTGCCGGTGGCGTTGGCCATGGCGACGTATTTTTTGACGAGCGCACGAATCTGCTCGTGATAAAGCGAGCCGTAACTGTCGACGACGACGATGGTTTCCACCGGGGTCTCGGCGAGGATTTCCAGCGCTTTGTCAATCTCGGAATCGGCGACGGTGCTGATGGCCATGATGTTGCAGCACGTCTCGTAGCCTTTGTCGTGGGCGTCATTGATCATGTCCACCGCAGTCGGAATCTGGTGTGCGTAGGTGGCGACGCGAATGCAGTCGAGCACGCTTTGTTCGGCAGGCAGGATGTCGGTTTTGTAATCGGTCTTGCCGGCGTCGGCCATGGCGGTGAGCTTGAGCTTGGTGTCGTTGTCGCCGACAACGCGGCGCATGCTGTCCTCATCGCAAAACTTCCAGTCACCATGCTCCTTGCGGGCGAACTGGGTCTTGGAGGCTTTGTAACCAAGCTCCATGTAGTCGATGCCGGATTCGATGGCGGTGTCGTAAACGGCCTTGACGAAGTCGTCTTCGAACAGATGATTATTAATCAGGCCACCGTCGCGGACCGTGCAATCCAGCACTTTGATCTCGGGTCGGAACGTCACCCAAGGGGCATTTTCTTTAGTTTCACTCATATTACAGTTTGGTTGCAGGAAACCAAAAAGCCTAAAGGCCCAAGCGTTTGGGTCTTCAGCCAATTTGTTTCCCGGCGGAAAAGGGCGCGGATTGTCTCAAATACGAAGCAAATGGAAAGCGTTAAAAATGCTTTTATTATTTTTTCGCCGCCGGGTTTTCCTTGGCGTAAATGGCACTAATTGGATGGATGTCGAGGATGTTCGGGTGGATGCCGCCGATGCGATTCGGATGGTAGATATTGATGCCGACGTAAAAGAACAGCGGCAAGATCGGCAACTCGTCGGTGATGAGAATGGTCTCGGCTTGGCGAAACAACTTGTTGCGCTTGGCCAAGTCCGAGGTGGCGTTGGCCAAGCGGATGAGCCGGTCGTAGTCGGCGTTCGACCAGCCGGTGCGGTTGTTGCCGTTCTGCGTCATGAACATGTCGAGGAAAGTGTTCGGATCGTTGTAATCACCGATCCAGCTGCTGCGGGTGACGTGGTAGTCGAGCGCGCTTTGTGCCGCGAGATAGACTTTGTTCTCCGCTTGGCGCAGCTTGACTTGGATGCCCAGTGTCTCACGCCACATTCGCTGCAACTCGACTGCGATATTTTTGTTCAGCGGACTTGAGTTGAAAAGATACTCGAAGTTGGTCGGGAAACCTTTGCCGTCGGGGTAGCCGGCCTCGGCGAGCAACTGCTTGGCCAAGCCGGGGTCATGCGCGGGGCCGGTTGGCGAGGTGTAGTTGCCGGTGCCGGGCGGGACGAAATGTTCGGCCGGACGCTCGCCGCCCTTGGTGTATTTCTCGACCAGGCGGGCCTTGTCGATGGCCAAGGCCATTGCCTTTCGGACGCGCGGATCGTCCAGCGGTTTTTTCGTGACGTTGAACCGCACGAAGTAACTGCCGAGATAATCGAACTTGTGAAAGTAAGATCGCTTGCTGAGGGCATCGAGCAGCTCGGTCGGCACGAGGCTCTTGTCCCATATAACATCGGCTTGCCCGGTTTCAAACAGGTTGATCGCTGTCGCCGGTGACTCGACAGGCAGAAGATCGACGACATTGTTGCGCGTGTTGGCGGCGTCCCAGTAAAGCGGATTATTGCGGAGGCGCACCCGGTCGCGCACGTGCCAAAACTCAAGCGTGTGCGAGCCGCTTACCGGCAACGGAAGTTGGAGGCACCATTGGTCGCCGTGCCGCGTGATCGCTTTTTCTGGCACGACGGCGAGCGTCCAAAACGCGCACAACTCGAGGAAAAACGGTGTGTGTGCGACCAACTCGACGCGCACGGTTTTGTCGCCAATTGCCCGGACGCCGAGTTGGCTCAAGTCGGTGATTTTCCCGGCGTTGATTGCCTCGGCATTCTTCACGTAAAAGAGCATTCCGGCGTAGTCGCTGGCGGTGGCGGGATCGACGGCGCGGCGCCACGAGTAAACCACGTCGCGCGCGGTGATCGGCTCGCCGGTGGACCACTGGAGGCCGTCCCGCAAATGAAAGGTGTAAACGGTGCCGTCGCCGGAAATGTCCCAGCGCTTGGCCAAGGCCGGCTCGGCCTGGGCGGTGACGGCGTTGAAGCGGGTGAGCCCCTCGAACAGCGCCGAGACGATGCGGCCGTCCGCCTGGCTGGTGATGATCGCCGGGTCGAGCGACTCGGGGTCGGGGCCGTTGATGACGACGAAGTCGGCCGGTTCGTGTTGCTGAAAACAGCCGGCTTGGCCAAGCAGGCCAAGGCACAAAAAAAGCGTCCCCAGCCGTTGCACAGGAACGCTTTTGAAAATCATGGGAGCTTCGCTTATTTTTTCTCCTCGCCCTTGGGCGGAGCGGCGGGTGTCTCAGCGGGCTTCTCGACGGCAGCCGGTGCGGGGGTCGCGGCGGGGGCGCTGGGCGCGGCTCCCTCAGCCTTGCCGGTCGCCTCTGCCGGGGCCGTTAAAGCGGGGTTGGCTGGCGGGTTGGCTGCCGCCGGTGCCCCGTCTCCGGCAAGCCGCTCGCTCAAGCCGCCCTTGTCGGTGCCGCCGATGACGGCCAGCACCAGGCAGAGCAACAGGAACAGCGATGCGGAGACCTTGGTGAGCTTGGTCAGCACGTTACCTGCGCCTGCGCCGAGCGCCATGTCCAGCGTCCCGCCACCAAAAGCGAGGCCCGAGCCGGATTCCTTCTTCGGCAGCTGAATCAGGATCAGCAGCACGAGGAAGAAGCAGTTCAGGACGAGTACGGTTGTTAATATTAGAGTCATGGTTTCGTTTTGTTATGTCAGATCGAGTTCAGGATAATCTCGGAAAAGTTTCTCACGTCCAGCGAGGCACCACCCACGAGGGCTCCGTCCACGTCGGTTTGGCTCATCAACTCACGCGCATTGTCCGGCTTGACGCTGCCGCCGTACTGGATGCGCGATCGCCTAGCTGTGTCCTCGTCAAAAATGTCGCCCACCAGATTGCGAATGAATGCATGCACTTCCTGCGCTTGGGCGGACGTGGCTGTTTTGCCAGTGCCGATGGCCCAGACCGGTTCGTAGGCGACGACCGTGCCTTCCATTTGGGCTGTGGTCAAGCCTGCCAAGCTGCCCCGGATCTGCGTGCCGACGACTTCTTCCGTGCGGCCGCCTTCGCGATCCTCGAGCTGTTCGCCCACGCAGACGATCGGTTTCAAGCCGGCCTCGTGGGCGGCCTTGGCCTTGGCGGCCACCAATTCGTCCGACTCGCGCTGGTACTGCCGCCGCTCCGAGTGGCCGAGGATGACGTACTTGGCGGAGAATTCCTTGAGCATCCCGGCGGCGATTTCGCCGGTGTGGGCGCCGTAGCCGTTCTCGCTCATGTTTTGCGCGCCGAGCCGAATGTTCGAGTCGATCACCACCTCGGACACCGCAGCCAGTGCGGTGAAAGGCGGGCAGACGGCGATGTCGACCTCCGTGACGTCCTTGAGTTCTCGAACCAAGCCGTTGGCCAAGTCGAGTGATTCGGCGACGGTTTTATTCATCTTCCAGTTTCCAGCCACGATCAGTTTGCGTTCTTTTTCCATGCGTAAAATTATTTGTCGGTCAAGGCCGCGACTCCGGGCAGTTCCTTGCCCTCAAGAAACTTGAGGCTCGCGCCGCCGCCGGTACTCATAAACGTGACTTGGTCACCGAGGCCGGCCTTGTTCAGCGCCTTCACACTGTCGCCGCCGCCGATGATGCTCTTGGCCCCGTTGGCGGTCGCCTCGCACACGGCCTTGGCCACGGCGAAGGTGCCCCCGGCGAACCGGGCGTCCTCGAAGATGCCCATTGGGCCGTTCCACAAAATCGTCTTCGCCCCGGCGATCACCTCGCAAAACCTGGCCGCCGACTTGGGGCCGATGTCCACGCCCTCGACGTCGTCGGGGATGTTTTCGCTGTCGTTCGTGCGATGCTCGCCAAAGGCAAACTTGCCGTCGATCTCGGTCGGGACGGCGACGATGTTGTCGGTCGGGATCAAAAACTGCACGCTGCGCTCGGCGGCCTTGTCGAGGGCGGCCCGGGCGATGACCACCTTGTCCCGCTCGACGAGCGACTTGCCGACCGTGAGGCCCTTGGCCAGCTTGAACGTGTACGCCATCGCGCCGCCGATGAGGATCGTGTCGGCCTTGTCGAGTAGCCGATCGATCACCTTGATTTTATCGGAGACCTTTGCGCCGCCGAGAATCACGACGAACGGGCTTTCGGGTGACTTGAGTTCGTCGCCGAGAAACTGCAACTCGCGCTCCATCAGCAATCCGGCCACGCATTGGCCGGCGCGGGCGTTGAGCACATCGGCCACACCGGCGGTGGAGGCGTGTGCGCGGTGTGCTGCGCCGAAAGCGTCGTTCACGAACACGTCGGCGTCGCCGGCGAGTTGCTCGGCGAAGGTCGGGTCGTTGGCTTCCTCCTCGACGTGGTAGCGGACATTTTCCAAAAGCAACAGGCCACCGTCCTCCAGCTTGGCTGCGGCATCCTCGGCCGCTTGGCCAACGCACTGGTCGCAGAAGGCGACCGGCTTGCCGGTCAGCCCGGCGAGTTTGTCGGCGACAGGGCGGAGGCTCATCGATGGCACGCGCTCGCCTTTCGGGCGGCCAAGGTGCGCGGTGAGGATGACTTTCGCGCCGTTCTCGATCATCAACTTGAGCGTCGGCAGGGTGGCGCGGATGCGGGTGTCGTCGTTGATGACCATCGCGCCGTCCTGCTCGGCCATGGGCACGTTGTAGTCCACGCGGGTCAGCACGCGTTTGCCCTGCAAATCGATGTCGTTGACGGTTAGTTTGGCCATTAACCCCCGAAAAAAGGGCGCAAAACCATACCCACGAACCGTTAAATGTCAACGGTTAATACCACTGTAACGGCGAAAAACAGCCGTTTTTGGCTACAATCGAGGACGAGGTGGCTTGACCGGGGTCCGCCATGGCTGAGCGCCGGTGAGCTTGGTGCGGCGCTTGTAAACGCGGTTGCCGGTGGCGATGTAGAGGGTCTTCCAGTCCTTGCCGCCGAAGGCGGTGTACGACACGCGCTTGGCCAAGCGCGGCTTGGGCAAAATCAGGTGCACACGGCCGGGCTGATCGCAGATTTGCACGCCCAACTCGGTGGCGGCAACGAGCCACCCGTCGCGGCTCACGCACATGCCGTCGAGGTGTCCCTCGAGTGAGTTGGACGGCACGTGCATGTAGTAGTACTCCTGCTTGTTCGCCAGCGTGCCGTTGTCGTTGATGGTGTAGCTGTAAATGAACCGGCCGGGGAAGTGCCCGACGAACAGCATCGTCTGGTCTGCGCTCATCGTGAGGCCGTTCGGGTTGCGGAAGTTGTCCACGACGACCGCTTGGCCGGAGCCTTTGCGGATTATCATTATTTTGTTGTCTGCCGGGTTGGTGAAATAAACCGTGCCGTCGTGGCGCACCACGAGGTCGTTGCACTTGACGCCCTCGGCGATGACGGTGCGGTTGGCTGTTTTCGGATCCCACGCGGCGATCTGCCCCGCGCCGTTGGCTGCGCCGTAGAGCAGACCGTCCGGGCCAAGGCGCAGGCCGTTGGCACGACCGGTGTTCTCGGCGAACAACTCGACTTTGTCGTCGGGGCCGATGCGGTAGATTCTCGATGCCGGCACGTCGGTGAAAAACACGTTGCCATCGGGCATCGCGGCCAGGCCCTCAGCCCAGCCGTGGCCGTCGCTGAGCAGTTGCCAATCCTCGCCCGGCTCAAGGAAGCGCACCGCCTCGTTGCGGCACTGGTCGTAATGCGTCTTCACCTCGGCGGCATCGCTGTGCCAAAGCCAGCGCATCGCGTCGGGGAAAATCGCGTTGCCGTGTTTGCGGCTGTGACGGCCCTTGCCCCATTCGTGTTTCAACTCGTAGCCGGAAAACTTAAACGCGCGCTGCATCATCTGGTTGGCAATCCACCAGTCGCCGCCGTAAATGTTCAGGTCGTTTTCGCCGTCCTGCAAAAAGATGCGGAGTGGCTTCGGCTCGGTTTTTCGGATGAGTGTCGGGATCTCGTCGCCGCCGCGAAGACCGACGTAAGTGCCGATGGTCGAGTAAACACGGCGAAACGAATCCGGCCGGTGCCAGGCGACATTGAAGGCGCAGATCGCTCCGGAGCTGGCACCGGTGATGCCGCGCAGGTTCGGGTCGGTGCTGAACGTGACGCCGTGAGCCCGTTCGATGTGCGGCAGCAGTTCGTCGATCAAAAACCGCGAGTAGCGGTTGCTCATGTCGTCGTACTCGAGGCTGCGGTTGAATCGGGCCTGGGCGTTTTCGTTTTGGGCCGGCACCACGCCGGGATTGACGAACACGCCGATCATCACAGGGATGTCACCCTGGTGGATGAGGTTGTCGAGCGCGTTGAAGGTGGCGCTGTTGACATAGGCTTTGCCGTCCTGAAACACCATCAGGCTGGCCGCCTGGCCGGGTTTGTACTGCGCTGGCACGTAAATCCAGTAGTGGCGATCCGTTCCGGGGTACACCGTGGAGTCGGCAAACTTGGCTTGGGTAACTTTGCCGCTGGGAACGCCAGCCTGCTTTTTCGAGTCGGGATGGACGGGGTACTGCTCCTGTTGCGAGAAGGCGCTTGGCGCGAACAGCGAGCCGGCGATGATGAGCTTGGCCAGAAAGGAAATGGTTTTCACGCGGCGCAGGGTAGGGGAACCAAGCTTGGCTGTCACGCCGCCGCGCTTGGGCAAGTTGATCAAAATTTCGCCGCGTGCTTGCCGATTGGATGGCGTGTCCCTACTCTCCCCGGCGATGTCTGGCTTGGGGCCTAAAGCCATCCTCGCACTGGAGGACGGCACCATTTTCGAGGGGCAGGCGTTCGGCGCTTCCGCGTCGGTCGCCGGGGAGGTTTGTTTCAACACCTCGATGACGGGGTATCAGGAAATCCTGACCGACCCGTCGTACAAGGGGCAGATCATCACGATGACCTATCCGCTCATCGGCAACTACGGTGTCAACGAGCAGGACGTGGAGTCGTACCAGACGCACGCCAGCGGGTTTGTCGTCCGTGAACTGTCGCCGGTCGTGAGCAACTACCGCGCGGACAGTTCGCTCGGCGACTACATGGAACGCAACGGCATTCCCGGCATCCAGGGCATCGACACCCGGGCGCTGACCAAAAAGCTGCGTGTCCGCGGCGCGATGAACGGCTATCTCACGACCGAGAGCGACGCCACCGCCGAGAGCGCCTTGGCCAAGGCGAAGGAGTGGCCCGGACTGGTCGGCGTCGATTACGTGAAAGAGGTCACCCACGAGTCGGCATTTGCGTGGGATGAAAACGATGAGTTGAGCCCGGCGTTTCGGCTGCCCAAGGGGCCGGACGAAATCGACGGACGCAGCCAGCGCGATCCCATGCCGGCGGCGGACATCCCGATTGTCGCCTACGATTTCGGCGTCAAGTACAACATCCTGCGTAAGCTGCGGCAGACCGGTTTTGCGGTGACGGTGGTGCCGGCGGACACACCGGCGGAGGAGGCGCTCAAGCATAACCCGGCCGGCATTTTTCTCTCAAACGGCCCCGGTGACCCGGCGGCGGTGACGTATGCGGCGGAAGCGGCCGCGGCGTTGCTGAAGAAGGGACTGCCGATTTTTGGCATCTGCCTTGGCCACCAAATTCTCAGCCTGGCCATGGGCGGCAAGACGAGCAAACTGAAGTTCGGCCATCGCGGCGCCAACCAGCCGGTGAAGGATTTCGAGAGTGGCCGGGTGGAGATCACGTCGCAAAACCACGGCTTCACAGTGGACACCGACTCGCTGCCAAGCGACGTGGCGGTGAACCGGATCAACCTCAACGACCAGACGGTCGAGGGCCTGCGGCACAAGACCAAGCCGGTGTTCTGCGTGCAGTATCACCCGGAGGCCTCGCCCGGCCCGCACGACTCGAGCGGCATGTTCGGCGAGTTCCGCCAATTGATCGAGAAGCACGGCTGAAAGTCGCCAAGCGCTTGGCCAAGTGCGACCAATAAAAAAGCAGGACGGTGTGTCCTGCTTTTCTCGTGATCGATTGGGGTTACTTTGTGACCCTTCGGAATTCCCCCGGGTTGATGAACAGCTTCTTGTTCCCCTTGTGTTTCAGGAAGGACTGCGTCAGTACTTCAGTAGTTTTCAAGTCATCATCCACCAAGTCAGCGTTCAGTAACTTGATTTCGAGTTCACCGTTCGCCAGTCGATACGAGGCGACGTGGAAAAGATTCTTCTCATCTTTTTTCGGAGGGCCTTCGCTGGTGCCGATGGCCTGAAGCTGAACACACGACACATCCCCGAGTTTGACTGGATAGGCCCGGAAATACATTCCGTCATCCTTAACGGGATAATGAATCATGTACTCGGTGGTTGAGTACTTGAGTATCATCATCCGTTCATCTTGATCTGGCTCCTCTCCTTCATCCGGAATCGCCTCCCACAGGCCGAGCACTGCCGAGTCGATCGCAATGGTGTGATCTTCTGTCAAGGGCGCTTCATACTCGCACCCACAAAAAAGTAAGACAGCCCCCATCAAAAACGCTGTCTTGCTCTTCATCCTGAAATCTCCTTTTCGGTTAACTGGCCGGAGCCCCCTCTGCCGTGGCCTCGGGCTCCTTTTCCGGAAGCGGGTTGGTGCTTTCGACGCGAACCTTGAGGGTGGTCTTAACCTCGGGGTGCAGTCGCAGTTCGACGTCGTGGTCGCCGACGGTGCGGATCGGCTCCTCGAGGTGAACCTTGCGGCGGTCGATCTTGATCTCGAACTGCTCGTCGAGTTGCTCGATGATGTTTGCCGGGGTGACTGAGCCGTACATTTTGCCGGTGTCGCCAGTCTTGACCTTCAGGTGCAAAATCAGGTGCTTGAAGCTTGCGGACAGTTCCTTGGCATCCTTGGCTTCGCTGATCTCGCGGGATCGGCGCTGCTTGCGGAGGGCCTCAAGGCGGCGTTCGTTGCCCTCGGTCAACGGAATGGCCAGCCCCTGGGGCAGGAGATAGTTGCGGGCGTAGCCGGTGGCCACGTTGACCTGGTCGGACTCCCCGCCCAGACCATCCACATTCTTGATTAAAATAACGTCAGTCTTAGCCATGATTCACTTGGTTTGTTTAAAGGTTGTGTTCAGAACGGGACGTCGTCGTCCCCGGGGCCGTCAACGGGCGGGCCATCAGCGGGCGGGCCATCAGCGGGCGGGCCATCAGCGGGTTGGGATGGCGGCGGTGGGGCGGATTGCTGCGGGGCAGGGGATCCTTCATCACCCTGGCCGCCGCCAATGAACTCGAAGCGATCCAGCACAACGCCTAATTTGCTGCGTTTTTGACCGGTGTTTTTGTCATCCCATTGGTCAAACTTCAATCTGCCCTCGATGTGGATCCCTTTTCCCTTCTGGAAATATTGCCCGATCACTTCGGCTTGTTTGCCGAAAGCTGTGATATCGATGTACGTGACTTCCTCTTTTTGGTTCCCGTCCTGATCTTTCCAGCGCCGGTTTGTTGCAATGCCGAAACCTGCGATGGCAGTTCCACTGGGCGTGTAGCGCAGTTCGGGGTCGCGGGTCAGGTTGCCCATCAGGATGACTTTATTGAAGCTTGCCATGGCTTGAGTCTAGCGCAATAGGGGTGGGGGTCAATCCGCTTTAGCCCAGACATGTGATGAAAACGCGGAAGACATCCTTGATTTTCAGCAGGCGCTTTTTCAGGTCGTTGGTCGCGGCGGGGTCGCCCTCAAACGTGACCTCGAGGTAGAAGCCGTCCGGGTTCTTGCGGTTGGCCACCCGGGCAAAATCCTTCTGGCCGACTGCATTGAACTCGCCGGTTTTTCCGCCGGCCGTGTCTATCTCGGCCGAGATGAGGTTTTGCAGTTCCTCGACGGTGCTTTCACGTCCTGTTTCCTTCAGGATGATCGTCCCTTCGTATTTCGTCATCTGTCTTTTTTTCTGTTGGGGCGTAGTCCCCGTTGTATTCATTCATCGCTTGGCCGATGCCTCGCAGCACCCAACAGGCAAGTTGGTCTGTCGCCGTCCCCAGGACTTTTTCTAGTAACCCGGTCTCCGAGTCGGCGAACTTGCCGAGCACGAAGCCGGATACATCCCGGTCTGGCCCCGGCCGGCCAATCCCCAGCCGCAGCCGGGGAAAATCGTTTTTTCCGAGCAATCCCTGTATGGAGTCCAGACCCCGATGGCCGCCTGTCCCTCCGCCCGGCCGCATGCGAACCGCCCCGAGGGGCAGGTCGAGATCATCGACCACCACCATGACCCGCCCGTTGGGAATCTGGTAGTACTGGGCCAAGGGCGCCACGGATTGACCGCTCAAATTCATGTAGCCCTGTGGCTTGCTTAAAAAGACGGTGTTGCCGTCTTGCCTGCCCTTGGCCAAGCGGGCGGTGAACTTTTTGCTCGCTTCCCACTCGACACTCCAGCGCTTGGCCAAGCGGTCAAGCGCCATGAACCCGACATTATGCCGGGTGGCGGCGTAATCCTTTCCGGGATTGCCCAAGCCCACGATCAGGAATGTCTCTTCCATTCGTAGGCCTTCTCAAAGAACACGACGCCTCAACCCGTTGGGCGGATCGTCGTTTGAAATTCTCAACCTTCCTTCTTGTCCGCGCCACCACCGGCATCCGCGGAGGACTCTTCCTTGGCGCTCTCTTCCGTAGTGGCTGCGCCCTCGGCTGCTGCATCTTCTTCCTCGGCCTTGGCCATCATGCGTGAGGTGGTCACTCCGAGCACTTGACCCTTCGCCCGGCCGATGGCGATGACGCCATTGGGCAAAACAAGTTCCTCCAAGCGGATCGATTGGCCAACCTCCAGTTGGCTGATGTCAGGCTCGATACATTCCGGGATGTCAGCCGGTTTGCCCTTAAGTGTGATCGTGTGCATCGGCGTCTGCAAGACGCCTCCCAATTGCACGCCCGCAGCGGTTCCGACAGGCCGCAGCGGGATTTTGGCAATAACGACGCTGTCCTTGGTCAGGCGCTTAAAATCGACATGAATGAAGTGGTTTGTCAGGGGGTTTTTCTGTGTTTCCTGAACCAGCACCATGCTCTTTTTGCCATCGATCTCCAGTTCCACCAAAAAATTCTTGGCCAGGGTGGACTTTACGGCCTTATCAAATTGCTTGGCTTCTAGCTCGACGGTTTCCGGTTCACCATTGCCGTAGACGATGGCGGGCAAAGTACCGGCGTTGCGGAGTTTCTTGCTGCCGATGGTCTTGGTCAACACACGCGGACTAGCCGCCAATGAGATTACTTTCATTTTATTAAATAACTTGCTCCCCGTCGGTGCTCAAGTTGTGCGCGCTCCCTTAAAGCGGAACAGCGAGTTCACCGAGGAATTGTTGTGGATTCGCTGGATAGCTTCCCCAAGCAACCCCGCAACTGAGAGGGTGTTTATGTTCAACCCCTCGATTTCGGGGCGGGGAACTGTATCAGTCGTTATCAATTCGTCAATACAAGAGTTTTTCAGGCGCTCAATGCCCAAATCATTAAGAATCGTGTGCGAAACACAGGCCCGGACACTCAGTGCCCCACGCTCTTTGAGTGTCGCCGCTGCATTGACGAGCGTACCGGCGGTCTCTGTCATGTCATCCACCAATAAGACGTTTTTGCCTTCAATATCCCCGATTATGCCCACTGACTCGGTTTCCGTGGCACTTATGCGGCGTTTTGCGACAATCGCCAAGTCCGCACCGAGCATCTCCGAATAGGCATGGGCCATCTTCAACCCTCCCAAATCCGGGCTCACAACCACCAAATCGTTTTTCTTGGCGTATTTGAGATAGGCGAAAATCACCGGCGAGGCGTACAAATGATCCACCGGAATGTCGAAAAACCCCTGAATTTGCTGCGCGTGCAGATCCATCGTCAAAATCCGGTTGGCCCCGGCGGCCACCAGCAAATTGGCCACAAGCTTGGCCGTGATCGGCACTCGCGGCTGATCCTTCCGATCCTGCCGGGCATAGCCGTAAAACGGCAGCACCGCCGTGATCCGGTCGGCGCTGGCCCGCTTGAGCGCGTCCATGATGATGAACAGCTCCATCAAGTGATGGTTCGTCGGCGGGCAGGTCGACTGGACGACGTACACATCCTCCCCGCGGACATTCTCCTCGATCTTGACGAATGTTTCGCCATCCGGAAATGCGGTCAGGGTGATTTTCCCCGGATCGATGCCAATAGTGTTGCAGATGGCATTGGCAAGAGGGAGGTTGGAACTGCCGGCGAATATTTTCACGTCAAGTGTCAGGGTTGTTTAGAGATCCACAAACGCTGCAGACCACTCCTGCAACGGCGGGAGCAAAGTAACAATTGCCAAACACCAATCAAGCGCATTCGTGCAGTTGGGAAAAATTTACGTTCTTCGAAGAAGCAGTGGAGTTGGGGTGGTGACAATAGCAAATGACAACCGTTCCAAGTCAATCCAGAGCAGCGTTCCGGGCCGCTCTGAAGCCGGGCTTCAAAGATAGTAGCCGGTGGTAAGCGCAGCACCACCACAGGATGAGCAGAACAACAAAACCCACCACGGCGGGGTGGCAGAATCCTCACCATGAACGCCTCTTTCTGGCACTCCTCGGAGTGCAGACTGTTTTGCGAACGCAGACCGGTGGTATCGCTGGCGCTCAACCTCCGGCTACTGTCTGCCACGCCTCCAGCGTGATCTTTGGCCGATTTAGCCGGTAAACGGCAAATCCCTCCGCCACCCCACTCACTGAAAATGTTGAAGAACCAAAATTTACCCCAGTGCCCCCAATCCCCATTCCCGCTTGGCCAAGGGCTCCCGTGCCCCGTTATGGATTGAAGCCGGGATTTGTCTTTTTGCTCTTGACCGAGGGGGGGAACAGTCGTTGGCTTTGTCTTGTGGACGCACCTTGGCTGAACATTCAAAAGAGCTTTCGCTCGGCCTTCGCCGGAGGGGGTTTAGGTTGGTCTGCGATGGGCCGGCTTTGTTGCCCGAGGGGCTTGGCCAAGCGCCACTTGTCAATAACAAGAACCGACCCCTTCATTGTTGTGAGTAGGAGGTGTTTCATGTCGCCCAAAGCTCAGCTTTTTTGATTATTTTTACAATGTATTTATCAAGCGGAAAAAGCTCTTAAAAATGGAGCTTTAGCGCTAAAAACTAACCAGCTGGCCGCATAAATTTTTCTTTTTTGATTTGGCCTAATTAGGCAGGGAGCTTTCGGGGGTTTAGCCCCGGGGGCCATTTACCTTTTAAAGCTAGCAAACGTACCGCCATGAATTTGATGCTTTTTGATGACGTCTTTGAGTCGGTTCGACTCGAACGCGCCG
>Ga0208748_1000509_pt1 | contig 19911 bp, 21 predicted proteins | sample Knorr_S7_td_Bott_FD_185599 | JGI IMG/M metagenome (GOLD analysis project Ga0208748, IMG submission 185599) | Marine microbial communities from Southern Atlantic Ocean transect - Knorr_S7_td_Bottom_ad_4513_LV_A (SPAdes) (version 2) | ecosystem: Environmental > Aquatic > Marine > Oceanic | place... | reverse complement strand
TTGTAAGTCCCAAGCGAAGGAATTGAACCTTCGACAACCCGGTTTCTGTATGCCTGATAGGCTGGAATTCAGTTTAGCCTAAAGCCAACTACTACAGCCGGAAGCTCTACCAGGCTGAGCTAGCTTGGGACAATATCACCGAAACATTTAGGCGTTAAATAACTATCGGACTAATCTTTTTTCAATTATCGTAAACAGAAAATTATGAAAAATTAAGTATGGGTAAAATATTACATCTGTGTTGAATTCAAAACCAAAAAAATCTGGATATATTTGTGTGCCATATCAGCATGATAAATTCTCAATTGATGTAAAAGATATGTGGAGTTCTTCAAGAAACATAAAATCCATATATTTTGTTACTGCCACTTTTTCAGATGAGTCTAAACCATACTTTCCATTCTCAGCTAACCATTATCTATTTGCAAAATTCGATGATGAACAAAAACTCATTAAAGATGCAGAGAAATTTACTGATAGTAAACCTTCATTCGTTTTTACTGTTGATAACGAACTTTTTGAAAGAGATCTGGATAGTGAACGGAGCTTCATCTCTACATATTACCTAGAATATAATGATCCTGACGCTTTATCTGATATTGCAAACATTATCGTGAAAAAAGATAAAATACGACAGGCTGGATTTGCCCATATGAATTTGTTTTGTGATGACAAACCAAAATTCACATTTCCTTATACAGAAAAACTTATTGTTTTAGAATTGTCTGATGATCGCAGTCCACAAAGCATAAATAAGTATTGTGAAAAGACCCGCCAAGATATTTCTCGTAAGGGTGTTGTAATGAATAACTTTGTTAGCCTTTCTCTCCTTGAAAAACTAAAATAGCAAAGTTCAAAAGATCCTCATGGTTCTTTTTTCATCATGAGTAAGCCTACTGAGTTAGGAACATTGAAAGTCGGATCTTATATCTTGCTTCCCGTGTCTGATCAACCAACAGGTGAACCTTGTAGGATAACTGAATATGATACCAGCAAACCGGGAAAACATGGTTCAGCTAAAGCAAGAATAGTAGCTGTAGGAATATATGATGGGCAAAAACGTCCTCACGTTGGTCCTGTTAGTATGCAAATACATGTGCCTTTAATTGACAAAAGAACTGGTCAGATAATCTCGATAGTAGGTTCTAAAATACAGGTTATGGATTCAGAAACATTTGAAACTATTGATGTTGATATGATTAACGAAGAACTTGAGGGAACGTTAGATCAGGGTAAAGATATTGAATATTGGAACGTTATGGGCAGAACTAAAATAATGCGCATAAAATCATCATGATTGGATGCTAATGATGATTGGAAAAGCCGTCTGAAGTTTGATGAAGATTGAGAGTTGAGGCATCCTTTATTTTATCTCTTGGAAAAAAATAAAATATTTTAATTCATAAATTATACATGAAATTAGCAGCATTATTCTCCGGAGGCAAGGATAGCACATACTCAATTTACAAAGTAAAACAAATGGGGCATGATGTAAAATGCTTGGTAACTATTTTCCCTAAATCTTCGAATAGTCACCTGCTACATTTTCCTACAATAGAATTAACAAAACTACAGTCAAAGACTTTAAAAATTCCGCAAATTGTTTCGACTTTGGATTCTGATGAATTGGCAGAAGAAATGAATGTTCTCAAAGTATTATTGGAAAAAGCCAAACGAGATTTTCAAATTGAAGGACTGGTACATGGTGGCATATCTAGTGAATTTCAGAAAAAATGTTTTGAAAAAATCTGTAGGGAAAACGGTTTGAAGATAATTACTCCGTTATGGAAAATAAACGCAAAAGAATACATGAATGATCTCATCGATTCTAATTTCAAATTTATTTTAACGAGTGTATCATCTGATGGCTTGGATGAAACATGGTTGGGAAAAATTATTACCACACATGACATATCACAATTAAATAAATTATCTGACAAGTATGGATTCAACCTAAATTTTGAAGGTGGGGAGGCTGAAACCTTTGTTATTGACTGTCCTCTTTATTCATATCCTATTATAATAAACAAGTCAAAAACAACATGGGATGGCTACAGAGGAATGTTTGAAATAGAGGTTGCTAGTTTAGATTCTAATGTTAGACAATCTAAAATCTAGTCTGAGAGCTGCTATTAAAAAAATAGTAAATTCTTCAGGTGTTGATGAGGAACTCATTAAAGAATTATCCAAGGATATTCAACGTTCGTTATTACAATCTGATGTTAATGTCAAGTTAGTATTTGAAATCACTAAAAATATTGAGAGTAGGTCATTAAATGAGAAACCTCCACCTGGATTGTCAAGAAAAGATCATATTGTTAAAATATTATATGATGAACTTGCAAAATTATTAGGCAATGATACTGAATTTCATTTCAAATCTGGAAAAATCAACAAAGTTCTCCTGTTAGGAATTCAGGGCAGTGGAAAGACTACTGTTGCATCAAAGCTTGCTAGATTCTTGTCAAAACAGGGTTACCGAGTAGGCGTAATTGGTGCTGATACATTTAGGCCCGGAGCCTTGGTCCAATTGCGAACAATGTGCGAAAAATCTGATGTTGAAGTTTATGGTGACGAAAAAAACAAGGACTCGCCTCAAGTCGTTAAAAATGGTTTAAAACATTTTGAAAGTTCTAATCTTGATATAATTTTGATCGATACGGCTGGACGGCATAAGGAAGAAAAAGATTTGCTGGATGAGATGAAACAAATCAATAAAGTTGCGTCACCTGATCTTGCATTGTTAGTGGTTGATGGAACAATTGGCCAACAGTGTCATGCTCAAGCGGAGGCATTTCATAAAATAGTTCCAGTTGGAGGAATAATAATTACAAAACTTGATAGTTCAGCTAAAGGTGGGGGAGCATTAGCTGCTTCAGCAGCTACTGGTGCACAGGTAATGTACATTGGTACGGGTGAGCGTATCGATGATTTGGAAACATTTTCTCCAACTCGTTTTGTGGGTAGATTGCTAGGTATGGGCGACATTCAAGCAGTATTGGACTTGGCTAAGAGATTAGAAAACGAGGCTGATGATGTTCGTATGAAAAGAATATCAAGCGGCAAGATGAACATGGAAGACTTCTATTATCAACTTGAAGAGGTCACAAAAGTTGGTTCGTTTCAGGGATTACTTGATAGTATGCCAGGTTTAGCAGGTATGGTCAAAGAAGATCAGCTTGATAAAATGGAAGAGAAGATAGACAAATGGCGATATATTATTCAAAGTATGAACCAGGCTGAGAAGGCTGATCCTGATCTTCTCAACGCTTCTAGGGTTAAAAGAATTGCACGAGGTTCTGGCTGGCCTGAGCATGAAGTAAAGGAACTAATAAAAAATTACAAAAATTCAAAAAACATGATGAAGGCATCTAAAGGAAGACAGATGCAAGGTTTCCTTCGTAAACTTGGAATGGGTTAGTCGTTTGTTTATTATTTTCAATTAAACTCCATTTTTTATGCAAAAGTATGGCATGCTGGAAGAATACGATAAAATCATACTTCAATCCAAATCCATTCTTAAGGAATGTGATTTATGTGATAATTGTTTAGGAAGATTTTTCATTAATTCTACCCATCTGTCATCAGGAAAAAGACTGGGTAATAAAATTAGAAATTCAACGAATTCTAGAGCTGTGACAAAATGTTACATTTGCAAAAACCTATTCTCTAACGCGGTTCTTTATGTAAAAATGATGCAGAATGCGTCAATGAGATACGAATTCTCTACTTTCACAGTTGGTGCAATCTTAAAACAATCTATTATTGAAAGGGATGATAAATTACGATCAAAGTTTCATCTTCATGGTGTTGATGGGATAAAAACAGCTGTAACAAGAGAACTTGGGAAAAAATTTGCAAGAAAAACAAGGACACGTATTGATCATCTTTTACCTGATATTATATTTACAATTAATTTTAGAACTGAACAATGTGATGTGAAAACAAAGCCCATATTTTTGTATGGCAGGTATATTAAAAATAAGAGAGGCTTACCTCAAAAAGAGGAATCATGTCAAGACTGTAAAGGTAAGGGATGTATTTTTTGCAATAATCATGGGATAGTTTCATTTGATAGTGTTGAAGGTAAAATATCTCAATTTCTCTATGAAAAATTTGAGACAAATCAAGTCAAGTTTACTTGGATAGGCGGTGAAGATAAAACAAGCCTTGTTATGGGCAATGGAAGACCGTTTTTTGCGAAATTACTATCTCCAAAAAAACGAAATGTTAGATTAGCAAAAAAATCCAACCTTGACAAAATTATGATCCATGCATTAAGGAAGATAGATCATATTCCAAATGGCTCAATTCACTTTAAATCTAAAATAAAGATGCTAGTTTCGGCAAAAAATAATATTTCATCCAATAGGCTGAAAAAGTTAAAACAACTTGTTACTGTTCCAATTGAAATTACTGACTCTAATAATAAACAGCATAAAAAAACAATCCACAAAGTAAATTATAAAAAAAATTCTTTACAATCATTTACTGTCGAGATCGAGGCTGATGGAGGGATACCCATAAAACGTTTTGTTGATGGATTTAACATTATTCCGAACATAAGTAGTCTTTTAGGCACACAATGTTCTTGCGAAAAATTTGATATTAATCAAATCTACTTGTCAAAATAATTAATCATAGATTAAGATTAACATTTTTCTAGTCAAAATAGTGATTTTCATCATTGAACCCTTTACTAAAAGTTAGAGAGGCATTTCAGAATGGTATTTTACCAAAAAAAGAATATTCCTTAATAATCAAGCGATTTCCAAATGTAGTTTCTGGCATTTCTAGAATAGAGAAAGCTTCTGGTGTTGATTTTCCTATAGCATATGTTGAACCTTCTATAACTATATCATCATCGGGTACAAATTCGTTCGAATATGGAATATTATTTGCAAGAACAATTCCTGTTGTTGCAAAAAATACCTTAGAAGTTGTTATTCAGATATCTGCACCACTAGTAGCATATGGCTTGAAGGGAACAATACATGCAATTTTGGCACATGAATTTTTACATTATTTAGAACTAATGCGTAAAATTTCTAATATGGAACTAATCTCTGATGAAACTTCGACAAATCTTTTTGAAAATGTTTATGCAGATAGCGAGAGATTATTTGAGCCACGTGCAGTATTTAGTGATAAGACGTTACTTTTACATATAACAAAAAAATTTCCATCCGGATTTAGAGATTATAAACTTGAGGATAAAGTGATAAAATATTGGATTGAAAAAAATCTACCTACAACAAAGATCACATTAGATACTAATGTTACAAAATTACCACCAGATTTAATTTCAAAAATGAGACTAGCGCCTAGCCTTATCTCAAAAATTGAAAGTTTTGAATTGAAAGCATCGAAGTTAAGAAAAAAAAGACTTTATTAGGAAAATTCTGTCAAGCTACATTTACCGCATGTTCTTCGGTCTTTGTGTTCTGACATGAAAACGCCCTTACCACAACGAGGACAAGTCTTATGTGTTTTAGATATTTTTTCACCATCTATTTTATAGTATTTGTAAACACTTGGACTAAGTCCTTTTTTTCCAGCCATTAGTTATCTTCACCTTTGTCTTTTGTTTTTGTATCTGATTTATCAGTAGGTGCATCTGCCTTTGCTGGTTTTGCATCTGCAGCCTTATCATCTGCCTTTGCTGGTTTTGCATCTGCAGCCTTATCATCTGCCTTTGCTGGTTTTGCATCTGCAGCCTTATCATCTTTTTCTTCTTCTTTAGGATTTTTAGCTTTATCAAAACGAGCAAAAATAGCAGGATTTACATGTTCTCTTGCAAGTTTTTCATCATCATATACATAAAATATACCAGTAACTTTTGGCTGACCAGTATGATTTTGTAATTTAATTGGAATTACAATCTTTCCGACTAATTTGAGTTCTTTAGTAATCATTTCTACAGCTTCTAGTTTTTTGAGTTTTCCACCTAGCGCCTTAAAATCACAAATGATCTCTCGTCTAGATAAAAATGAGTTATTTTCATCACTTAATATCTCAATCATGGACATGTTTCAAATCCTTTGAGTATTTCATATAAATCTTCAACCTAATATCAACAAATTTATGAAATCATCACAGAAAAAAAATTATGGACAGATTTATGATACACTTGAAAAATTCTGATTATACACCAAAAGATGCAAAAACTATTCATTCCAATTCACGTGATCTAACTTATGGAATGACTGTAACCATTCGTGATTGTAGGGTATCTAGTAAATTCATTGAATTAGATGTCTCAGTGCATAAAGACAACCTTGAATTGTTGTTAGAAAAACTAGTTTCAATTGGACAGATTGATCATTCTAGACATATTGTTGAAGAAGAAATTGAAAAAAATCAATCAATTAAAGATGGAATTTTTTATTTTAATAATGAAAGATTTTGGGAATGCCATGAAGCATTGGAGGGTGCATGGAAACATTGTACAGGTGATGAAAAAGAGCTAATTCAAGGATTAATACTAGTTGCTGCAGCACTTGTGCATTATCAGAAATATGAAAATGCAGTATGTCTTTCAGTACTTGGTCGCGCATTAAAAAAATTACATAGCAAATCAGGTCAGTATTATCAAATTAATGTTGATAAGGTTAAACAAAAAATCATCGAAATGTTAGATAAAAAAGAAATTTTCACTTTTACGTTTTAAAAAAATCTATTGCAGTTTTTACTACTTGGGCACCTTCAATTAATCCAATTGCACCTTTTTTGGCTTCTGCCTCAGTAAAGCGTTGTGCGTCGTCATTTGCAATCATATCTCCAGAAATTAGCAAAGGAACCGGATCATCACTATGTCCCTTATAGATACATGGCGTAGAATGATCTGCTGATATCATTACAGCAATCTTTGATACATCTATATGATCTAGCAAAGTGCCAAAAAATCGCTTATCAATCTCTTCAATATTTTTCATTTTACCAATTGCATCACCATCATGTCCAAAGTCATCTGGTCCCTTCAAGTGTACATATATGGCATTCTCAGTCTCCGTTGCTTGTGCTGCAACACTGGCCTTCTCTTCATAATCAGTTAGACCACCAGCATTGAATGCCTTCATTTTAAGAATGTTGGAAATACCAACCTCCACTGGCATGTCAACAATACATGAAAAATTCATAGAATGTAAATCGTTAATCGGCTTCACATTTGGATATTTGTTACCTGCATCCCTTAACAATATACTATTTAGCAATTTTTTATTTTTTTGTGATCTCTGTTTATTCACATCGCTTTTTTTCATTATTTCTAAAGATTGTTCAGTAAACTCATTTACCAAAATTGCCGCACTAGCTGCATCTTCTGTCTGTTCTAGGGGAATACATTTTTCTATTTTCATAAAATCACTTACTGCCTTTGCAATTCCCATTCCATCTACTCGCGCATAAGCTGGATCAGTATTAGAAATTTCTGAGGAAAGTGGCTTGCTATCTCTCAGCCTCACAATAACTCTATGGTCAACTGTTGGGGCCACAACTACAGAAGCATTAGGGTTTGAAAATCTGATTTTTTTTTCAATTTCTTTTGAAATTTTTTCTGTGTCTTCTCTCTCAATTTTTCTACCTGCTCGTCGATCAATAATTTTTCCCTCATTGTCTAATGTAGCGAAATTACCACGTAGTGCCAAATCACCATCTTTAAAATCAACTCCAATTCCAATTGCCTCAATTACACCCCTTCCTACGTAGTCAGAATGTTGAAACTTGTATCCTAGCATGTTAAAGACAGCAATGTCTGATTCTGGTGCTATACCCTTTCCAACTGATATAACCTGACCCATACTACCATTTTTTGCTAATACATCCATGTTTCTTGTTGTTGCAGCTTCCAGTGGTGTCTTCCCTGCCAAGTCTGGATGTGGTAGATCACCAACACCATCTAACAAAACATAGATAATCTTAACATGATTATTATCAGCGATTTTTTCTCATCCCCTATTTTCATGAAATCGCTGGGATGCTTAAAAGCTTGTAATTAAAACAGCGATCCTAGAAATAATTGTCCGTCTACAATCTTTTGGAAAGATTTTAAGTCTCAACAAATCAGATTATTTCTTATGGGTGATATGAGAAAAGATTATGTTCTTGAGCGGGAGGTCATAGTTCATCCAACTGCAAAAAAAAATACTAATACAAAAAAAAATACTAATACAAAAAAATGCCCATATTGTCCTGGAAATGAATCTATGACTAATCAATCACTGATATCACTTGTTGCAAAAGATGGAATGCTGCAAAGGTTACAGGACGGTGAGGATGATCTTGTGAAAGGCTGGTGTGTTCGTGTATTTGAAAGTAAAGAACCAACTGTTTCTACATCCACTGAAAATACATATAGTGATAGGCCATTATATAGCGAACCTGCATATGGGTATCATTACATTGTAGTTGCATCTCCTAAACACAAAGACACTGTTGCCACTATAGACGTTGAACAATGGTCAAATGTTTTGGTTGTAGTTCAGGATAGACTTAGGTGGTTATACACACAAAAAGGAGTCGCATACGTCTCTATTTTCATTAATCATGGTAAAGAATCTGGAAGTAATGTGGAACACTCGCACATCAACATGGTTAGTTTTTCAAATTTACCTCCAAGAATTGACGAAGAAGCTGAATCTTCACATAAAATCCTTAATGAAAAGGGTGTATGCCCAATGTGCCAGATAGTAAATACTGAAACTGCCGGACCAAGACAAATCTTGCAAAGTGAAGGATTTATTGCATTTTGTCCCTGGGCACCTTCTTACCCTTTTGAATTTTGGATATGTCCTAAAAAGCATAACACTAGTTTCTCAAAAATAACCCAAAAAGAAATCAACGATGTATCGTTAATTTTAAGGGCTACGCTTGGCGGTTTGGCGAATGAGATTAAAGATGTGTCATTTAATTTAGCATTTCATCTATCACCTGAAAAGAAAAATAGCAGACAAATTCATTGGCATATTGAAGTATATCCTCTAACAGGTCATTGGTCTGGTCTTGAACGAGGATTCGGTGTATTTCTTAATACAATCTCGCCCGAGAATGCAGCTAAAGCACTAGGCGCGGCATGTAGAAAAGAGCTAGCGAAACTTGTTGGAATAGAATAATAAAAATAGTTTATTTATCCATAACAAAATTTCATTTGTATGAAAATGCAGTATGGGGCTTACATTGCAATAGCAGGTATTGGTTTGTATGCAATGTTTGTAGGAGAAATAATTTCAGTTTTTTATTTTATGAGTGATCAAACTTTCGCGACTTTTGAACCCGAATCAAAAATTTTACAATTCATCTCAATAGGGGCTGCGCCTGGACTGGTCATGTCTGGCACATCTTATATGCTTGCAAGGAAATTTGGATCAAAGCAAATTGGTTGGCTAGTAATTGCTGGAGGTATTGTATTGTTAGTTGGTATGTCTTATGCATATACAATTCTGGATAGCATAGACAAAGATTATCAGGTATTTACTGTCATTATAACTCCACCATTATTCATTGTTGTTTCTATACCGGTTATGATAGTAGGAGCACTTTTGTTTAGACTTAAAAAAAGACCAAAAAGATATTTTTAGTTATGATCATATCGCATGCCGTTTGATTCACGTTTAAATCCAATTCTCTCATAAAATTGTTTTACATCATCCTTGCAATCTAAAATTGTTTTGTAACAATTTTTTTCTTTTGCACGTTCTAACATAGACATAACAAGCTTAATCCCAATTCCCTTTCCTTCGTATTCTTTTCTTACTACGACGTCCTCAATATGACCCACAAGTCCACCATCATGAATGAATTTTTGTTCAACGAGTAAGGTAGTCGAGGCGACAATTTTGTTGTCATCTATGGCAACATGGATTATATGATTTGGATTTTGTTTTATTTTTTTCAAAATTTCCTTAGCTTTATTTTTATCAATATCACTTGCCTTTCTTAAAAAATCTAAACTTTCTAGAAATCCTTTCTCAAGATCATTTTCTTCAATTTCACGAATTATAATTTCTGACATATTAAATCAAATCTTGTCTCGTTTTCTATATTTTATGTTTAATTCCTCATAGGTTTTTTTGTCGCCAACATCTACGAATCCCTTTCTTATCAGTATGCTATTGACAGTTTTACGCTTAGAAATTGCTTTTTTTATTACATCATCCATTCCATATGTTTTGTTTTTAGGGATAAAGTTCAAGGTAGTAGGCTCCATGACATAACAACCCATGTTGATTTTTGATTTAATCTCAGGTTTTTCGTTCCAAGATAATACTTTACCATTATTTTTAGTATCAATAACTCCATACTGGATGGATGTTTTGTGTTCGTAAAGACTCATTGTGATAAACGATTTCTTTTTTTTATGATCAGCTATCATGTTTCTTAGGCTAAAATCGAAGAGCGAATCACCATAAACACAAACAAATGTATCATCGATGAACTTTTGTGCAGTTTTTAGCTGTCCTGCAGTGGCAAGCGGTTTTTTTGATACAGCATACTCGATATTCATACCAAATTTACTTCCATCCCCAAAATGTTTTTCAATTGTTTCATGAAGGTAACTCACACATAGAACGATATCTTTTACGCCATTTTTTCTAATCCACTTGATTAGATGTTCCAATAGTGGTTTCTTACCTAAAGGCAGCATTGGTTTTGGTTTTTTATTAGTAAGTGGACGAAGTCTTGTGCCCAAACCACCAGCAAGAATTACAGCTTTCATGAATTTGTATTCTAATTGTTGGACTATTTATGTTAGATTACACAATTTTTAGTGATAAGGTCTCAACTTTGAAACCTTTCTTATTACATCATCAGGATTTTTACCAAAGATTAGAATCATTGGCTCTTTTCCGATGTCACCCTTGTGATAAATTATGTCAGGCGATTTTGTCTTAAGAGAATTAGATATTCCCCAAGTGATGGAAGTGTTTTCCTTTTGTTTTGACTTTTTTGGTTCCTTGCTTCTGTCATAGCTTAGAATAGTGTATATTGATTTTTTTGCTTTTGAAATAATTTTTGTGTCATATTTTATGTTAAGGCCAGAACGAATTTCTGGAAATTTTTTGTTTACTTGAATGACAGCAGTTGCAACATGCTGTGAACCACCATAGACTATTTCACCAGCTGTTATAACCTCTTTACCTGATTTAACCAAACGACCAGATATTCCCAATACATCTTTTATGGTCTTTGGGTTTTTTTTAGCAAAAACAAAGTTTGTCTGGCATTCTGGAATTACTTTGTAAATGTTTTTGATTTGCTTAAAGTCATTGATTGAATTTGATAACTCCTTCATTCCATTTGAAATACTTCTATGAGTAAGATTGACACCTTTTCCAATCTTTTTTGAATTTTTTATGGATTGGTAAACGTAATCTTTGGCTATTTTTACCGCTGAATGGATTGTATTTCCCTTTGCGAGTGAGGCTGCAATGGATGCAGAATAGTTGCATCCACTTCCATGGTTTGTAATGGGAATTTTTTTCCCAGAAATTAGATATTCCCTGTTTTTCTCTAAAATATAATCAGAAATTTGACTATTTGATGAAGTTGCGCCAGTAATGATTACACACTTGGCACCCATTGATTGAATCTTTTTTGCAGATCTGTTTGTGTTTGATGTTCCTGACAAAACTTTTGCCTCATACTTATTTGGAGTTATCACATCCGCTAATGGAATTATCATCTTTTTGTAATTATACAGCGCATTTTTTTTAAGAAGTGTTGCACCTGTTGTTGATTTTATTATGGGATCGATAACTATTGGAACTTTGATATTTCTTAACTTTGAATGAATCACCTTTATTATTTGAGAATTGTAAACCATTCCAATTTTGATTGCATCGATATGAAAATCAGACAGAATTGAATCCAGTTGTGCCCTCAAGCTTTTAGTAGAAACAGGTTCAATTGAGGTAACTTTTCTTGTATTCTGACTAGTAATTGCAGTTACAACTGTAAATCCATATACATTATGATTGGAAAATGTCTTGATGTCACTTTGTATTCCAGCACCAGAGGATGGATCAGATCCTCCAATAGAAAGAATGTTCATATCTGTATTGAATTATGTATCATCTTTTAAAATTTGATCGCTGGCTTGACGACTGTTTAAATTTAGCAGAAGGGTAGTACATTTATGGCTACTCAAATGAGCTCTGCAAGAAGGGGTATTGCAACTGACGAGATGAAACAGGTTGCAAAAGATGAGGATGTTACACTAGATTGGCTTTTACCAAAAATTGCTAGCGGCTCAATTATCATTCCAAGCAACAACGTAAGACCTCAAAAGATTCACAATGTGGGAATTGGAAAAGGTATGAAAACCAAAGTTAATGTCAATATTGGCACTTCAACATTAAACGTCAATGTTGATGAGGAGGTTGAAAAAGCCAAAGTTGCTGTAAAATATCATGCTGATACAATTATGGATCTTAGTGATGGTGGAGATGTTGGCAGTATTAGAAGGACGTTATTAGATGCCGCGCCTATAACATTTGGAACTGTACCAATTTACGAAGCGTATAATTTCGGTGTTGAAAAGCACAAAAACCCCCTTGATATTACTGAGGATGATTACCTAAGGGCATTTGAAAATAACATAAAAGATGGAGTTGACTATACAACAATCCACTCTGGTATTACAAAAGAAATTGCAAAAAGAATTCTCAAAGTACAACGATATGCTGGAGTTGTAAGTAAGGGTGGAACAATAACTGCAGCGTGGATGTTGAAATATGATAAGGAAAATCCATACATCACTCATTATGACTATATGATTGAATTAGCGCAAAAATATGATGTCACTTTCAGCCTAGGTGACGCATTACGTCCAGGTTCTATATTGGATTCACATGATGAATTACAAGTACAGGAAATGATCAATATAGGAAGACTAGCAAAGCGAGCAATTGAAAAAGACGTTCAAGTAATGGTTGAGGGTCCAGGTCATGTTCCACTGAATGAAGTTACTGCAAACGTTATACTAGCAAAATCACTGATTGGAGATGTTCCATACTATGTTCTAGGACCTCTCGTTACAGATATTGCATCTGGGCATGACCATATCGCAAGCGCAATTGGCGCTGCAGTTTCAGCAAGTGCGGGTGTTGATCTTTTATGCTATCTAACACCATCTGAACACTTGGCGTTACCAACTCCAGATGAAGTAAAAGAAGGTCTGATAGCATACAGAATTGCTGCTCATGCAGGAGATTTGGTGAAGCTCCGAGAGAAGTCCATTAAATGGGATATGGATATGACTGAAGCAAGAAGAACTCTTGATTGGGAAAAACAACTGGCTTTATCAATAGATCCAGAAAAGGCCGCATTAATTCATGGACGTACAGGCCAGCATCCAGGAAATAATGTACCGTGTACTATGTGTGGTGGTGCTTGTGTGTATATCATGCTACCAAAACAACGTAAGTACGAAAAAGAAGAAAAAAAATTACAACAAGCTGAATAGTATTTTTTCTAACTCTGGAACGGTTTCATAATTTTTAATCTCATTTGGTTCTATCCATTTAAATTCTGAATTTTCCCAATTAAGTTTAATCGCTGGATTTTTTGTCCTGAATAAAAATGGAAAAATATTCCACTCGTGATTTTTATATTGAGCAGATTCAATTTTTATCTGTTCAATAGATTTCAATAGTTCTATTTCTTTTTCATTAATTCCAGTTTCCTCAAAAATTTCAATTTTTGCTCTATCCAGTGGTGTTGTGTCATTTTTTTCAATAATTCCACTAACTCCAGCCCATAAACATTTCATAGATTTTACTTTGTCACTTCTTTTCAGAATGAGAATTTTATCATCATTTTTAATAAATGACGTAACAATATTTGTAGAATACAATCCTATTTTTCAATTGCTTTCATCATTGCAGATAATTTTTTATATGATTTTTCTAAATCTATATTTTCTGAAAGTTTCTGTTGGCTTGATTTAATATAATCAATTATTTCTTCGCTTTTTCCCTCCTGAGAATCTGTAAGTAGTTTTCCCACATCTTTCCAAAATTCTTCGGCAAATCTTCTTACTTCCGGGTTAGATATTATTGTCTCAATTAGCTCTGGCGATTCCGTAAGAATGCTTTCAGCAATAATTTTTTGAGCTTTAAATGTGGTGCCTGACATTTTTTCAGTCAATGAAATTTTTTCATCTTTTGCAAGTATATTTGCAAAAGCGATATTAATTATATGAGTTAATCCAAGAATTACAGCAATTTTTTTATCGTGTTCAACAGCATCAATTGTAACAAAATTTGCTTTTGGAAAAAGCGATTTTGTTATAGATAATTCATTTTTGGCATCCTTAATTGGAATGATAATTATGTTTTTGCCATCAATGCTTTTTGTACCTGGACCAAACATTGGATGAATACAAACAGGGTTCACTCTAGATGGTGTTTTTAAAAGTGTTTGAGCAGTTTTAAATTTTTGTGAAGATATTTCTATTAGATATGAACCACGCTGCATTTCTTTAGCAATCAATCTGACGATTTCAGGGGTTCTTTTTGTAGGCGTGCATAAAAGAACATAATCAGTTTTTAATATGGCACCCACGAGAGAATTTGCTTTAATGATAAATTTTTCTTTTATGTCATTGTTTATGTCAAATCCTACAACCTCAAAACCCATTTTATGAAAATAATTTGCAAACCATTTACCCATTTTGCCGTTTACGCCAACGATTGCTATTTTTTTATTCATACAGTTTCCTTCAATACGGTATCTAATATTGTCATGCCTTCCTTTGACTTAGTTTCATCAATTGCCGTTATCCTAAAAAATTCCTTATAATCTCCAAATCCCTCGCCTGGGGCTATGGCAATACCATGTTCTAGTAGTTTTTCTGAAAATTTTGTGGCATCAAAATTCTTGTGTTTTGTCTTAGCGAACAGGTACATGGCTCCATCAGGTTCGATGAATTCTAGACCGATATCTTTGGCACTTTGAACTAGCGCCTTTAATCTTGATTTTATAATAGATGTAAAGTCTGGGTCTGCAGCAAGAGCTTTTAATGCAATATATTGAATTGGCTCTGAGACATTTGTCAGACTAAGTTCCTGCAGCTTTGACATTTTTTCTATGATGGATGGTTCTGCAATTGCATACCCAATCCTAAAGCCAGTCATAGCATGAGACTTGGAAAATGACATTGTGATTATGGATTTCTCATAATCATATATCGAAACACTACGCCAATCATCATTTGAATATTTCTCGTATATCTCATCACTTAGTACATAGAGATCATGTTCCTTTGCTGTTCGGATAATACTAGCTAGGAGTTCTTTTGGGAGAATCTTTCCTGTCGGGTTATTCGGATAGTTTAGTACAATCATTTTTGTATTTTCATTTATCGTATTGTTGATTTGTTCAATAGATGGTTCCCATTTTGTTTCTAATGTTGTCTTGATTGTTCTAACTTTAATACCGGCATTTAATGCACAGTCCTTGTATGCTGGCCATGCTGGTTCTATCACAATTATTTCATCACCAGGATTTAACAGCGTAGTTATCGCTAAGTAAACTGCGAATCTTGCGCCTGGACAAACCAATATGTTTTCTTCAGTATATTGAGTTTCACTTTCATATTCACTTACCCAGCTTGCCAAAGCCTTCCGCAATTCTGTAATTCCCTTTGCAGGACCATACTTTCCGTATCCTTTGTCATATACCTCTTCAAGAGCAGTTTTCACCTCTTTTGGTGGCTGAAAATCTGGTTCCCCAACTTCAAGATGAATTATTTTTTTACCTTCCTCTTCAAGCGCTTTTGCTTTCAAAAATACTGAAAGATGTGTTTGCTTGTTGTCAGATTGTACCTTTACAGATTCGTTAAATAGAAAATTGAGAAATTTTAATGCTGTTGATTGATCCAAATCAATTTCTTTGCATAACTTGGTAACTTGGTTTCGCAACGCATCCTCTCTCTCCTCATCTGTTACAGTCATGCCAAGGCTTGCTTTTGCATCGCCTATCTGTTTGGCAATGTTTGTTCTTGTCTTTAACAGCTTGATCATCTCAAGTGTTATCTCTTCAATTTTCTTTCGATGTTCTTCTATATCTGACATTTTCTAGATAACTGGTTTTATGAAACCGCCCTGTAACGCTTGGTCTGCAATTACTAGCGACACTATGGAATCAACAACAGGAGGTGCCCGTGGCACTACGCATGGGTCGTGTCTGCCTTCTACCCTTAATTTTGTATTTTTCTTAGTTTTGAGATCAACCGTTTCCTGAATCTTGCCGATTGATGAAGCTGGCTTGAAGGCAACTCGCATTATTATTGGCATTCCATTTGATATGCCGCCTAAAATTCCACCAGAATTATTTGTCTTAGTAATCACCTTGCCATTGCGGAATGTGTAAGAATCATTATTTTGTGAACCAAATTTCTCAGATCCTGAAAATCCAGAACCAAATTCAACCCCCTTGACAGCAGGTATTGAATAAATGGCTTTACTGAGTTCTGATTCTAGCGAGCTAAAAATCGGTTCACCCAAGCCAACAGGAATGTTGTTTGTTATGGATTCAATAACACCGCCCAACGAATCTCCCTTTTTCCTAGCATCAAGTATTGATTTTTTCATTCTTCCTGCGATTGCCTTTTCAGGGCACCTGACTTCGTTTGTATATATTGATTTGAGTGATTGCCTAGTAGCCTGATTTTTCATCTGTATTTTTCCAATTTTACATGTGTATGCGTTTGTTTCAACACCAAGTGTAACTTTGAGTAATTTCCTCGCAATTGCACCTCCCATTACATACGTAGCAGTTAATCTTCCGGAAAACCTTCCACCACCACGGTGATCATTGAATTTTTTGTATTTTACAAAAGCAGGATAGTCAGAGTGGCCAGGTCTCATTGTAGTTCGTAATTTGGCATAACTTTTTGAGTCATGATCCTTGTTCCAAATGATCGTTGTAATGGGTGCACCTGTTGTGTATCCCCTAAACACACCAGAAAGAATCTCCACAATGTCGCCTTCTTTTCTTTGAGTTGAAACCAGTGATTGGCCAGGTCTCCTTAAATCAAGCATTTTTTGTATATCTTTTTCGTCTAATTCTAATCCGGCAGGGCAGCCATCAAGTACTGACCCAACACATTTACCATGACTTTCACCAAAACTTGTTAAGACTAAATTATGTCCAATTGAACTTCCTGCCAACAATATAATATTATTTTAAGATAAATATAACTCTACAATTTTTTTGGCAAATAATTTCCTATCAATCAAGAAAAATTTTACAGCCAATTCTTTTCATTTCAGAAATAAAATTGGGATATGAAATTTCCACCGATTCTGGGTGTGATATAGTACAATTGCCAACATACATTCCAGCTATGCAAAAAGCCATGAATAATCTATGATCATTTTCAGAATTAAGATCAGCACCAGTCAAATTATCCGAATTGTTCAGCACTAACCCATCTTTTTTTTCTTTAACCTTAATTCCTAATTTAGCAAGTTCCCGTGCAATTACGGCAATTCTATCTGTTTCCTTGTATCTTGCATGTTCAACATTGAAAATTTCAATCGGCTTTGATGTTTTCAAAGCAAGTATTGCAATAGCAGGAATAAGATCTGGAGAGTCACTTAAATCAAATTTTCCACCATCAAGTTTTTCTGGAGATTTTATTTTTATTGTATTCTTATCTAATGTAATTACTACTCCCATGATCTCTAAAATGTCAATGATTGCCTCATCCGCCTGCGGCATAGATCCTGTAGATATTTGTATCGTAAGGTCTTCTCCAAGCAATACAGCTGCTGATAGTAATAATGCAAGGCTGGAAAAATCAGATGGTATTGTCAAAGTTGTGGCTTTGTAATTTTGTTCGGGTATAATGTATTTTTTATATGGAGTTTTAGTTTCTACTTCAACACCAAATTTCTTCATCATTGTAATCGTTGCATCAATGTAAGGCTTTGATACTAATTTGCCTTGAATGTTTAGTATAAGGCCATTTTCTAATTTCGGTGCGGTAATCATTAAAGCTGAAATGAACTGGCTTGAAATATTTCCAGGAATTTTAACTTCCCCTCCCTTTATTGTCCCTGAAACTGATATGGGTGGATTGCCATTGGAAGAACTACATTTAGCCCCTAGTGATTCTAGAGCATCAAGTAATGGCTGCATGGGTCGTTTTTTGAGGCTTGAATCTCCTGTTAAAACTATTTTATCATTTGCCAAGGCTGAAATGGCAGTTGCAATCCTAATGGTTGTTCCAGAATTAGCAGCGTCTATAGTATTGCTATGTAGTTTTAATACACTTGCACTGGTTACTGTTATATCATCTCCCACATCTTTTATTTCCACTCCAAAGTTTTTGCAAGCGTTAATTGTGGCATTAGTATCGCCTGATCTCAAAATGTTTTTGATAATACTTTTGTCAATAGCTAATGATGCTAAGAAAATTGCTCTATGTGTATAGCTTTTGTTAGAAGGACATGCTATTTTTCCACTAATCTCAGATTTTTCTACCCTACAATTCATGCACTTCAGCCTTTTTGTTATTTATCTGAGCTACGGTAGTTTTACCTTCAAGTGAGGAAAACACACTCTTAATTTTTGACACATTATCATTTTTAACAATTGCAGCTATTGCTGGTCCATTACCAGAAACCGAAGCTCCTAGTGCCCCATTTTCAATTAATTTGGGAATGATTTTTGGTTCTGAGCTTAGGATAGTAGATGTAGCTAGACCGTTTAGAATCATAGCGTTCCAATAATCAGATTTTTTTGCAAGATTCCAAGCCTGCTCAAAAACGTCGCTTGATGTTTTAAGTTTTCTAACGTTCCCCCTTTTTCTTGATTTAGGTATAAAAATTACAGCAGATACACGATTAAGGCACTTTTCAGAGTGGATGATTTTTTTGTTATAATTATCAGTTACAACAAATCCACCATAGTAGCATGCGCACGCATCATCATATGCTCCTGTCAAACTAACTTTAGTTTCAATAGATGCAACTACACCCACATTTAATATTTCAAAATCACTCATCCTCGGTTTGAATAATTTTGCGCATACCATGGCTACGGCAGTGGAAATTGCACTTGAACTTTTTAACCCATATCCTGTTGGAACTTCTGAGTCCAACGAAATTTTCAATTTTGTTTTGGACAGTTCATTTTTTGAAACAATTTTTTCAATGACTTTATTGATTAAACGTGAGCTCATTGACTTATTTTCTACTTCAATTACTATACCATTTCCGTGTGAAGTTTCCATTTCAACATTAATTTTTTTTGAAATACCTAGTGCTGCTCCCTTGCCTGTTGCGATTGCGTTTACTATTGAGATTGCACTATGGATAGTTGCTCTCGCTACTGCCATTAAGCTCCTCCAAGTAACGTTTTTTTCATCACATCATATGGTGCTTCCATTTTATGCCAAATTTCAAACGAACATGCAGCTTGACTCAACAGCATTTCATAACCATAAATTATAGTTGCGCCATTTTCCTTTGATTTTTTAATAAGATCTGTGTTTATTGGCTGATAAACTATATCGTAAACTATAGAGTCTTTACTTATGTTCTCAGTTGAGATAGGGCTAGGTTCATTCCTCATACCAATAGAAGTTGAATTAATAATAAATTTGTAATCGGCAATTAATTTATTGGCTTCCTGTATTGAAACTGTATCTGCATTGCCTCCAATTTTTTTTGCGAACTCGGCTAATTTGTTTGCATTTTCCATAGTTCTATTTACAATTGTAATTTTACTTGCTTTTTCTTTAACCATCGCGGTTACTATTGCTCTTGCAGCCCCACCTGCACCCAAAAGTAATACTTGAGAATCTTTTATTGTCAAATTTTTCTTTTTGATAGGATCTAGGAATCCAATCATATCTGTATTGTAACCCTTTAGTTTTCCATCCTCATTTAATACAGTATTTAC
>Ga0208748_1000493_pt1 | contig 20307 bp, 18 predicted proteins | sample Knorr_S7_td_Bott_FD_185599 | JGI IMG/M metagenome (GOLD analysis project Ga0208748, IMG submission 185599) | Marine microbial communities from Southern Atlantic Ocean transect - Knorr_S7_td_Bottom_ad_4513_LV_A (SPAdes) (version 2) | ecosystem: Environmental > Aquatic > Marine > Oceanic | place... | reverse complement strand
TTTCAGATTGACGGGTTTCACCTGAAAACAGTGGAAGATATACAGCTGGTTCTGAAAGTTTGCAGGTTCGTTTATATCGATACCAATCGTGGTGCAAAACCGCAGAAGATGAAGCGAAATCAGCTGTCCATACTCAGCAGTGCCCGCAAAGCGGCCACGGTGTCTGCCTCGGTTAAAGTAGAAAGAGACACCTATCCGATTACGCACTCCATCAAGCAACAGCTGGGCAAAGCCCGGAAAGCTTACGACAGATTAAAGCTTGAGCTCGATGCCCAGGCTCTGGCGATCAGGGAGCGAACAGGCAAAACCCGGAGTGCCGTTGTGGCCGAAGGTGAAAGCCAAAATCTCAATATTGCAATGCTGGACCGGCAGCTATTGCACCTGATTGACACCATAGTGGCGAACCCACAAGCGCTTATCTGGATATTGAACACGGAGTCGGTCGCCTCGATAGCGAAGCAACAAGCAAATTACTGCGTGCGTGCAGCTATCTGGGCAAGCATCCTCGGGCGCCAGCTCGGTATGAGCAGGAACGATATGAAAGTCCTGTTCCAGGGAACCTTGTTAGCCGATATCGGCATGAATCTACTGCCTCAGAGGCTAGTGAGCAAACGTGGGCCTTTCCGAAGAAAGGAATTCCTGGTCTATATTAAACACGTGGAATTGGGCCTGGAAATATTATCGGGACAGACGGCGCTGGATACAAGAGTTGCAGGCATAGTGCGATGTCATCATGAACGCCACGAAGGCCTGGGCTTCCCTGGAGGTGTAAGGGGCAAGCAAATTCCGGCGCTGGCGAGAATCGCAAACCTAGCATACCGCTACGAACGTCTGTTGAGGATTCACAGCAGGCAAAGGGTTTCTTCCGGCAAAGGCTATGAGCAGGCTCTACAAACAGCGAGTATTGAAATTTTCGCAGCAACTGGCGGTGGAGTTTATCCAGGTGATGGGTATCTATCCGGTAGGCACCGTAGTGGAGCTCGCTTCTGGCGAACAGGCCTTGATACTGGAACAGAATCCGGACGAAAAACTGAGCCCAAAGATAGCGATAGTTACCGACACCGATCAGGCAGTCTTGAAGAAAGTATGCATCGTCGATCTCGCGAAACAGGAAGACACCGCTACGGATCGTATTATTACCGGCGCGCCCGCGCCGAGTCGCAGCGGGGTAAATAGCAGTAAATACGCACAAAGTTTCTTCGCTAAAAAAATTGGAGTGGGCAAGTTTAGCTTCAGAATCTAGGGCACCGCTGTGTTATTCAGAGCTGCCCTGTATCCGCTCTACTTCATGTCGCCGTACAGGTACTGCAAGATCGACAGTGCTGCAATCGGGGCGGTTTCAGTCCTGAGTTTACGGGCGCCCAGGCCGACGACGGCAAAGTTGTGCTCTCGGGCCCAGTTTATCTCCGCTTCAGAGAAGCCACCCTCAGGTCCGATTAACAGATTAACGGCGGCCGACTTTCCGATGCTGTCTGGGAATTTGTCCTGCCCGCCCGGCTCGAGCAATAAATTCAGTCCGGCCCCGGTGCTTTGGTACCAATCTGCTATCGAGGCTGGCATGCAGACCTCGGGGATATCGATTCTTCCACTCTGTTCGCTGGCACTAACAGCGATCTTGTGCCAGTGCCTGAGTTTGTTCTGCAGACGCGCCGGGGTCAGTCGCACTTCGCCATGCTCGGTGTAAATGGGAGTTAACTGGGTGACGCCCAGCTCTGTCGATTTTTGAATGGCGAAATCCATTCTATCGCCGCGGGACAAGCCAAGACCGAGATTTATTTCGGGTACGGACTGCCCAGGGCTTCGAATCTGACTAAGCAGCCTGACTAACACCTCGTGTTTCTTGATGTGGACAATTTCTCCAGCAAACTCGCCGTCTCTGCCATTAAACAGATGCACCGCGCCTGCCACACCCAGGCGCAACACGTGACAGAGATAGTGGGAAACTTCCGCGGAAAGCGGTAGCGTGGAATCAGCTTCGAGTTGAGCGTCGGTATAAACGCGAGAGATGCGCATCATTTGCCTGCAGCTGTTAGTCGTCGCGCTGTAGCCTGGTCGCAACGGCTGGTAATTTGACTATTTTGTTTCCGACAGTGCCAGGTTTTTCCAGATTTGACTAACGCTGGTGGCAAGATTCATAGAATAGAAGTGAAGCCCGGGCGCCCCACCGTCTAACAGCCGCTGGCACAGGTCCGTGACCACATCGATGCCATAACTGCGCAAGCCCTGCACGTCGTCACCAAAGTCCGCCAGCCTCTTGCCTAGCCAGCGTGGTATCTCGGCGCCGCAATTTGCGCTGAACCTGGCCAGTTTCCCGTAATTTGTGATCGGCATTATGCCCGGCACAATAGGAACCCCGATGCCCGCGCTGGTGCAATAGTCGACGAATTGAAAATAGGCATCGGCATTATAGAAGTACTGGGTAATGGCGGCATCGGCGCCGGCGTCAACTTTCTGCTTGAAATAAGCCACGTCAGCCTCGTAACTCGATGACTCAGGATGAATCTCCGGATAGCAGGCGACCTCGATATGAAAGAAGTCGCCCGTCTGTTTGCGTATAAACGCAACCAGTTCGTTGGCATAGCGATGCTGGGTGGCGGCTCCCGAACCCGAGGGAATATCTCCTCTGAGGGCAACCAGCCGATCAATCCTGGCCTGCCGGTAAATATCCAGCAGTTGCACGATCTCGTTTTCGTCGGTACCGCCGAAGGAAAGATGAGGCGCCATATTTGAACCCAGGGATTGGTAGCGCAGAATGGTCTTCTGGGTGCCGGTCCTGGTCGAGCCGCCAGCGCCATAGGTAACCGAGAAAAAATCCGGATTAAGTTTGGCCAGGCTGGCATGCACGGAATCCAGCTTCGACTCTCCGGCCTCGGTGCGAGGCGGGAAAAATTCGATGCTGAATTGTCTTGAGTTTGAGCCGGGCATAATAATCCGAGTTGAGACAGGTTTCCCAGTCGCTATGATTGGGACCGGTACTAGTACCGATACGAGTCGTTCTTGTAGGGACCGTCGACCGCCACATTGATGTAGTCCGCCTGGACTGCAGTCAATCTAGTTAAAACACCGCCAAAACCGTTCACCATCAGAGCCGCAACCTCTTCGTCCAGGTGTTTGGACAGCACCTCAACTTTGAGATTGTCCTGTCTCAGATCTTCGGACTGATCGGCATATTTACGATCGTACAGGGACATCTGCGCCAGCACCTGGTTGGCAAAGGAACCATCCATGATGCGCGAGGGGTGACCGGTGGCATTGCCAAGATTTATCAGGCGGCCTTCTGACAATAGAATTAAATAGTCTTCGGGGTTGTCGGTGCCGCTACGATAGATCTTGTGAACCTGCGGCTTCACTTCTTCCCAATCCCAGTTATCGCGCATGTGCTGGGTGTCAATTTCGTTATCGAAATGACCGATGTTGCATATGATCGCCCCGGCCTTTACCTGAGAGAGCATGAATTTGTCGCAGACGTTGACGTTGCCGGTGGTGGTGACGATCAAATCCAGTTTAGACAATAGCTCACGGTTAATACCATCAGCCGTTCCCTTGTTAACCCCATTGATGTAGGGAGAAACCACTTCGAAACCATCCATACAGGCCTGCATGGCACAGATAGGATCGATCTCCGCAATCTTCACAATCATGCCTTCCTGCCGCAGGCTCTGCGATGAACCCTTACCCACATCACCGTAGCCCACCACCAGCGCCTGCTTGCCAGCTAAGAGCATATCGGTACCACGCTTGATGCCGTCGTTGAGACTGTGACGACAACCGTACTTATTGTCGTTCTTGGACTTGGTGACAGAATCATTCACATTGATTGCGGGGACTTTAAGCGAGCCATCTTCCAACATCTCTACCAGGCGATGCACGCCGGTGGTTGTTTCTTCGGTAATGCCATGGATGCGATCCAACAGTTGCGGATACTTGTCATGCACCATGGCAGTCAGATCACCGCCGTCATCCAGAATCATATTCACATCCCAGGGCTCACCGTCCTTGAGGATGGTCTGTTCGATGCACCACTCGCCCTCTGCTTCGGTCTGACCCTTCCAGGCATAGACCGCAACGCCTGTGGCGGCGATACAGGCGGCGGCATGGTCCTGGGTGGAGAAAATATTACAGGAAGACCAGCGTACTTCAGCACCGAGTTCCACCAGGGTTTCGATCAACACGGCGGTTTGCACCGTCATATGAATACAGCCAAGAATCTTGGCATCGGCCAGAGGCTTGGATGCCGAATATTTGGTGCGCAGACTCATCAGCGCCGGCATTTCGGCCTCTGCCAGGGTTACTTCCCGGCGACCGAAGTCGGCCAGTGACATGTCGGCTACTTTGTAGTCCGCAGTGAGGGAGTGCTTCTCAGATACAGATAAGTTATTCATAGTGTGCTCCATCGGTTCCATTAGAGTCCGGCGTCGCTTCTTAACGCATCGGTTTTGTCTGTTTTCTCCCAGCTGAAATCTACATCGTCTCTGCCGAAGTGACCGTAGACAGCAGTTGATCTGTAAATGGGTCGGATCAGGTCCAGCATCTTGATTAATCCCCTGGGCTTCAATTCAAAATGCGTTCGAATCAAGCTGACGATTTGCTCGTTACTGATCTTATTGGTGCCAAATGTTTCGATGCTGATAGAAGTCGGTTCGGCCACACCGATGGCATAGGACAACTGTAGTTCGCAGCGGTCGGCAATGCCGGCGGCGACAAGGTTTTTCGCAACATAGCGGGCGGCGTAGGCGGCCGAGCGGTCGACCTTGGACGGATCCTTGCCCGAGAATGCGCCGCCGCCGTGACGGGCCATGCCGCCATAAGTGTCGACAATAATCTTGCGGCCGGTCAGGCCACAATCACCGTAGGGGCCACCGATAACGAAGCGACCGGTTGGATTAATGAAATATTTTGTGTCCTCAGTTATCCACTCAGTCGGGAGCACTGGCTTGATGATTTCTTCCATGACGGCTTCTTGCAGAACTTTTAGGGAAATATCCTCACGGTGCTGTGTGGAAAGTACGACGGCGTCGATGGCTACGGGTTTGCCGTCTTCATAGCGAAAGGTGATCTGGCTTTTGGCATCGGGTTGGAGCCAGGCTAAAGTGCCATTTTTCCTGACTTCAGACTGACGCTTAACCAGGCGGTGAGCATAGGTGATGGGTGCTGGCATCAACACGTCGGTCTCGTCGGTGGCGTAGCCGAACATCATGCCCTGGTCGCCGGCACCCTGCTCATGGTCCTCGGTTTGATCCACACCCATGGCGATATCGGCAGACTGTTTACCGATGGCATTGAGGACAGCACAGGTATTGCTGTCGAAGCCGCTTTCGGAGTGGTTGTAGCCGATATCGTTGACTACTTCTCGGACAATGCCCTCTACATCGACATAGGCCTCGGTTGTTATTTCCCCCGCCACCACCACCATTCCGGTTTTTATCATGGTCTCACAGGCAACGCGTGAAGCTTTGTCCTGTGTCAGCAGCGCATCCAGAATCGCGTCCGAGATCTGATCGGCCATCTTGTCCGGATGGCCTTCCGATACAGATTCAGATGTAAATAAACTTGTTTCTGTCATTAATCTTTCCTTTTTTTCTGAAAGGTAATCAGGTGTCAGAAAGCATTTTTTTAGTTTCGATTTTGGTTTTTTTAAAAACTCGCATCTGAATTTGAAAACCGTTGCGTAGTCCCAGATACGAGCTCTGACCGGCCTCGAGACCGGCCTTCATAGCCCAGTTATCGAGTTCGTCATCATCGAAGCCGAGCCACAGGTCGCCGCAGGATTCTCTTACCCAGTCTTGAGCATGGGTAGACAGATCGACTATCAGCAGAAACCCACCAGACCTCAGCAGGGCAGCGGCGTCGAGGAAAGTCCCGGCGGTTGAGGCGATGTGGTGCAGCACCATATCAAAAATGATGAGATCTACTTTCAGGTTTTCCCCGCGAGCCACAACGGTATCGCCGAGGATGAATTGAACATACTTATAACCAGCGGCGCTTATTGCCGCCCTGGATTTATCCAGCATGTCTCTGGAGTTATCCAGTGCTGTCAGGTGCTTGAACTTCGCAGCCAGCTCCACCAGCAGTTGACCCTCGCCCGGCCCAACCTCCAGCACCCAGGCATCTGCCGGCAGCCCCAGTCCGTCGATTAGGTCATGCAAGCTATTGGCGTAGTGGGAATGTTCGACGATGAGGCCCTGTTTCTCACGAAACTTGTCCGCATTGCGCTCGAAGAATTGTAGCGACTGCTGCGAGCGCTCTAACTGGATTTGCTTCATCTTCTTGAGTTGAGTATTTGGCAGGGGTAAGTCGTCTATGGTTTCAAATACTTCCTTTTTTATTTCCCGGTAACTGTCTTCATCACCGAGGAAGGCCCGACGGTAGAAAATGGAGTTGCCCTCCCGGCGTGTGGATACCAGGTGGCTCGTCGCCAGAATTTTCAAATGGTGGCTGAGAGCCGACTGGCGGATATCGAGTATGCGGCAGAGCTCGAGGACACCGAACGATTCGTTTTTCAGCAGTCTCAGGATTTGCAGGCGTAAGTGATCGGCCATGGCCTTGTGCAGCCCGGCCAATTGGTCGAGCAACTCGGGGGGTTGTGCTTGCGTGGCTCGCAGTGCCGCAGCGCTCATCTGGTCGGTATCCAATCGGAAGAGGCGCTACCTTATCAGCAAGCCGAAGAGATTTCAAACCTATATCAAAATATTTTGATATAGGTTTTCCGGCAGGAAGCGCCGATTAGGCATCGATAAAAGAGTCGAATTTAATTCGCCTGTCAGTGGCAAATTCACTTCAGGTGCGGGAAAATAGCCGCCTTCAAGTAGAAGCAAACCCGCCTGAAAGCATGAGCATCACTGTATTATTCAGAGGTGCCCTAGAATTGAGTGAAATGCGTCTCTCTGGTCACTCTGCCCATTATTGCGAGCAGCCAGGCGCAGACGGTTGCGGTTTGATCGGTCGATAGATAGGAGTTTTTTAAATGGCGGATAACGCTGTGTCACGCAGGCAATGTGCGAATGCAATTCGGGCGTTAAGTATGGACGCTGTGCAAAAGGCACGCTCGGGGCACCCCGGTGCGCCGATGGGGATGGCTGACATCGCCGAAGTGCTGTGGAATGACTTCTATCGGCACAATCCAGGTAATCCCGGCTGGTTCAACCGGGACCGCTTCGTCTTGTCCAACGGCCATGGCTCGATGTTGATCTATTCCCTGCTACATCTGTCAGGCTACGACCTGGCTATGGAGGAGCTACAGCAATTCCGGCAGCTGGGTTCGAAGACCCCCGGTCACCCCGAATACGGCTATACTCCCGGTGTCGAAACCACCACCGGTCCCCTGGGTCAGGGGCTGGCCAACGCGGTGGGAATGGCCATCGCCGAGAAAACACTGGCGGCCCAATTCAATCGGGATGAGTATGAGGTTGTCGATCACCATACCTATGTATTCGTTGGTGATGGTTGCCTGATGGAGGGTATTTCCCATGAGGTGTGCTCCCTCGCAGGCACATTGAATCTTGGCAAGTTGATTGTTTTCTATGATGACAATGGTATTTCGATCGATGGCGAGGTCGATAAATGGTTTACAGACGACACCGGCCAACGCTTTGCAGCCTATGGCTGGCAAGTGCTGTCGGTGGACGGCCATGCCCCGGATGCAATAGCTAGTGCTATCGAACAAGCCAGGGCGGAAAGCGCCAGACCTAGCCTGATCTCCTGCAAGACGATTATTGGCTTCGGCTCACCCAATAAACAGGGATCGGCGGCAACCCATGGGGCACCGCTGGGCGACGACGAAATAGTTGCGACTCGGGCGGCGCTGGACTGGCCCCATGCCGCATTTGTCATCCCCGCCGAAATTAAGCAGGCCTGGGATGCAACCGAGAAAGGCTTCGGTGCAGAGTCCGCGTGGAAGGAGAAACTGATTGGCTATAAAGAGGAGTATCCGGAGTTGGCAATGGAGCTCGTGCGCCGAATTAAGGGCGAGCTACCCGGGCATTTCGGTGCCGAGGCCGACGCCTACATCAGCCAGTGTCAGCAATCTGCTGACGATATCGCCTCGCGCAAGGCTTCACAAAACTGTATCGAAGCCTTCGCCAGTTTATTGCCGGAGTTGATTGGAGGCTCGGCCGATCTGACCGGCTCAAATCTAACCACCTGGTCCGGTAGTACGCCGATTTCAGAACGGGCCGATGGCAACTATATTTACTATGGTGTTCGGGAGTTTGGCATGACCGCCATTGCCACCGGCATTGCACTACACGGCGGCTTCGTACCCTATACCGCCACTTTTCTCATATTCATGGAATATGCCCGTAATGCTGTGCGCATGGCGGCATTGATGAAGCAACAGAGCATCCTGGTCTATACCCATGACTCCATAGGGCAGGGCCAAGACGGACCAACCCACCAACCGGTAGAACAGTTGGCGAGCCTCAGAATTACGCCAAATATGTCACTCTGGCGCCCCTGCGATAATGTGGAAACTGCGGTGGCCTGGAAGGCGGCCCTGGAGAGACACGATGGACCCACGGCCCTGGTGTTTTCCAGGCAATCCCTGGTGCACCAGCGGCGCAACGAGGAACAATTGGCCGGCATCGCCCGGGGCGCCTATATTCTGAGAGACTGCGAGGGCGAGCCGGACGTTATCGTCATGGCGACCGGCTCGGAAGTGGGGATCTGTGCCGAGGCCATTGCGACTCTTCACTCTGAAGGCATCAAGGCGCGGCTGGTTTCCATACCCAGCGTCGATGTGTTTGAAAGCCAGGATGCGGCCTACCGGGAAAGTATCCTGCCCCCGGCGGTGCGCAAGCGAGTCGCCGTCGAAGCGGGAGCGGTAGATTACTGGCACAAACTGGTAGGACTGGATGGCAAGGTCATTGGCATGGAATCTTTCGGCGAATCGGCACCGGGTCCGGTGCTGCTGGAGCACTTCGGATTCACCGCCAGCAACGTGGTCGATACGGTCAAATCATTACTCTAGCCCCCAACTTGGTAGACGTTCATGCCTTATCGTATAGCAATTAATGGTTACGGCCGCATCGGGCGCTGCGTGTTGCGGGCGTTCTACGAGTCGAGCAAGTATCTCGATTTGAGTATCGTGGCGATCAACGACGTTGCAGATATCAAGACTCTCGCACATCTGACCCGTTATGACAGCACCCACGGGCGCTTTGCGGGATCGGTGGTAGAAACCGATGGTGCTCTGGTGATCAACGATGATCACATCCTCGTTTCCAACACCGACGACCTGGCGCAGCTACCGTGGGCAGAATTGAACATCGATCTGGTGATGGAGTGTAGCGGTGCATTTACAGATCGGGCAGGGGCTCAACAGCACCTGGATAGGGGTGCGGCCAAGGTGCTTTTCTCACAACCGGCTGAAGGCGATGTCGATGCAACCCTGGTGTACGGCATCAATCACACACTCTTGCCGGAGACAGCAGAAATCATCTCCAACGCATCATGCACCACCAATTGCGTCGTTCCTGTGCTAAAAGCTCTCGATGAAGCCTTGCAGATTGAAGCAGGTGTCATTACCACCCTGCACTCGGCGATGAATGACCAACCGGTCATCGACAGCTATCATCACAATGACCTGAGAAAGACTCGCAGCGCCATGCAGTCCATCATTCCGGTGGATACAGAACTGGCGAAAGGCATCGCCCGTATTCTGCCGGAGCTGTCCGGGAAACTGGCTGCTCAGGCGATACGTGTGCCTACGGTCAATGTTTCGGCGATTGACCTGACGGTGACCGTTAAGAAGGCGACGGCGGCAGACGCAGTCAATGGCGTAATCCGGGAAGCCAGTGGGCACTTGCCAGAAAATATCCTGGGCTACACCGACGAACCCCTGGCATCTTGTGATTTCAATCATGATCTCCGCTCTGCCATCGTTGATCTGAATCAGACCCGGGTTGCCGGCACCAAGCTGGTCAAGCTGCTGATCTGGTTCGATAACGAGTGGGCCTATGCCAACCGTATGCTGGATGTTGCGCAATATCTCCATTCGAGAGACCCTGGCTAAGAGCCGGAAGCTTTTGACTACTGGATCTGAATCCGGGTCGAAGCCTGGATCGGGAAAGACTATCGATGACATTTAAGCACATGGAGCAACTTCAGCTCACGGGTAAGCGGGTACTGATTCGCGAAGACTTTAACGTGGCGCTGAGCGATGGTGAGATTGACAACGATACTCGCATCCTCGCGGCATTGCCCACGATAGAGATGGCGATGTCCATGGGTGCCGAAGTGATCTTGATGTCCCACCTCGGCAGGCCCGAGGAAGGCACGCCGATTTCTGAACAGGCGCGATACTCATTACGGCCAGTAGCTGCAAGACTTTCAGAATTACTTCGGACCCCGGTAGATCTGATCCAGGATTATCTGGGCCCGTCGCCCACGCCGGCCGCAGCTGAGGGCATCAAGCTATTGGAGAACGTGCGGATAAACACGGGAGAAAAGGCCAACGATGAGGGGCTCTCGAAGCAATATGCCGCGCTATGTGATGTCTTCGTCATGGACGCATTCGGGACCGCGCATCGCGCCCAAAGCAGCACCTGCGGGGTGGCGAAGTTTGCCCCCATAGCCTGCGCCGGGCCCTTGTTGGCCAGCGAACTGGAAGCGCTCGATCAGTCCTTAGAGGCGCCAGAGAGGCCTATGCTGGCCGTCGTCGGCGGTGCCAAGGTCTCCAGCAAACTCGGCGTTTTGAAAAATCTGGCGACGAAAGTGGATAGCCTCATTGTCGGTGGCGGCATCGCCAATACATTCCTGGCGGCCAGGGGCTTCAATGTGGGGAATTCGCTTTTTGAGCCGGAGCTGGTGGAGGTGGCGGCGGCATTACTCGAGACCACTAATATTCCCCTTCCCACCGATGTTATTGTGGCGAAAGAGATTTCAAGCACTGCGCAGGCCAGCACCAAATCGGTGGCGGAGCTCGAAGACGACGATATAATTCTGGATGTCGGTCCGGCAACAGCAATGAATTTTGCCGAAATAGTCGGTACTATGAAAACGATTTTGTGGAACGGACCGCTGGGAGTATTTGAGTACGATCAGTTCGCTCAGGGCACCCGGGTGTTGGCGCAAGCGATCGCCGACAATCCCGGTTTCTCCATAGCGGGTGGAGGCGAGACCGTTGCTGCTATCGACAAGTTTTCGGTCACGCAAGCGATTTCCTATATCTCTACCGGTGGTGGGGCATTCCTGCAGTACGTGCAGGGAGCGGTGCTACCGGCGGTACAAATCCTGGAACAGAGAGCCAGCAAAAATTAGGCAGTGGTTCCGTACAACGAACAAGAAACAGCGAGGGGTCGACATGGCGCTAATTAGTTTAAGACAGTTATTGGACCACGCAGCGGAAAACGACTACGGCGTGCCGGCATTTAATGTAAATAACCTGGAACAGATTCGCGCAATTATGGAAGGCGCCGACGAATCTAACAGTCCGGTCATCCTGCAGGCATCGGCCGGTGCCCGAAAATACGCCGGCTCAAATTTCCTCAAGCATTTGATTCAGGGGGCGTTAGAAGAATTTCCCCATATACCCATAGTCATGCATCAGGACCATGGTTTTACTCCGGCGATCTGTCAACGCTCTATTCAGCTGGGATTTTCCTCGGTAATGATGGATGGCTCACTAGGAGAGGATGGTAAGACACCGGCTGATTTTGACTACAATGTAGAGGTCACCCGGACCACGGTTAAAGCCGCACACGCCTGTGGTGTGTCCGTGGAGGGGGAGATAGGCTGTCTGGGCTCGTTGGAAACCGGGATGGCTGCTGAGGAAGACGGCAGCGGCGCAGAAGGGAAGTTGTCTATGTCCCAGTTACTCACCGATCCACAGGAAGCCTCGGATTTTGTGGACGCGACCGGAGTCGATGCCCTGGCGATAGCGATTGGCACCAGTCATGGCGCCTATAAATTCAGTCGCCCGCCAACGGGAGACGTGCTTGCGATCGACCGCATCAAGGAAATCCATCAGAAGATTCCCAATACGCACCTGGTCATGCACGGCTCTTCATCGGTGCCACAGGAATGGCTGGCCGTAATCAATGAGTTTGGCGGGGAGATTCCGGAGACTTATGGGGTGCCCTTGGAAGAAATTCAGGAAGGCATCAAGCATGGCGTGCGCAAGGTGAATATCGATACAGACTTACGCCTGGTATCCACCGGTGCAGTGCGAAAATTTCTCGCCGAGAATCCTTCTGAATTTGACCCGAGAAAATTTTTAATTCCGACCATGTTGGCGATGAAAGCCATCGTCAAAGAGCGAATGGAGGCTTTTGGCTGCGCCGGCCAAATAGCGAACTTTGGCAGAATCTACAATCTCGAAGAAATGTCCGCGCGATACGCAAATACTGCCTAGCCAATTCGGGAGTGCCACGCGCCGATGTCGGAGCATGAACGGGCTGGTGTTTCAGGGCACTCCTGAGCGAACAATTCCAATGAGTCCTACTTTTCACAGGCCCATGATTTACGCGACCTATGTTTAGCCAAGCAGATGCGGATCAACTGCGAGAAAGTCTCCCTGCAATGGATTTCAGGGGCACCGAGTTTCACGATGACAGCGGATTACTCGGCGCTTACATAGATCACTATGGTCTCGATTTACGGAGTCAGGGCCGACCCGTCGGCCACCGTCTCGGCACCATCGAAAGCGCAGGCTTCAAGCTCGTCTGCCACTACTTCTGCCGTGACTCTTTGACTCAGCCCGGGCTTAATTCGGCAGAGAATCTGGTCGAGAATAGAGGCACAGCGTTTCTAGTCCATGGGTATTTTGATCACACCGGACTCTACCGACACCTGATCAGCTATGCTCTGGATGCAGGCTACGACGTCGTCATATTCGATCTGCCAGGCCACGGTCTTTCCAGTGGCCCTGTCGCCAGCATCAATTCTTTCCAGGAATATGGTAAGGCCTTCGAGGATTGCCTTGCGCTGGCAGATGCACAGGAACTTGGACGGCCCTGGATCACTATAGGTCAGAGTACAGGCGCCGCGGTCATCATCGATTCTCTTCTGCACAGCGACCTGGCCAGCCACTTCGAAATCCAACGCTACGTGTTACTGTGCCCACTATTGCGACCGAGCAACTGGACCTGGGGCAGGATGCTGTATGCGGTGTCGAGGTGGTTGCCCTACTCGAGCCGGCGCAGGTTTTCCAACAACAGTCACGACGTGGAATTTCTTAAATTTCTGGAGTGGGACGATGCACTGCAGAGTCAGCGTTTGCCCAGAGAATGGGTCGCGGCGATGATCGACTATCAGCGTCGATTCGCCAAAGCGCCTGCATCAGATATCCCGCTTAGCATCGTCCAGGGCAGTGGAGATGGAACCGTTGACTGGCGCTTTAATCTGCGGAACTTGCAAAAAAAGTTTCCAAATTCGAAATCTTATCTGGTAGCCGATGCCAGACATCATCTGGTGAACGAATCACGAGAGTTTAGATCCAGGGTATTCACCGCAATCGCCAAATGCATTGGCTGACATTGGGGAGCCTATGATTAATCAGGAGTTGCTGCGGTGAGTGAGACAGCCTGCAGGAACTATAAGATGAATGCCCCGGATTCATCAGTTTTCGGGGCAAATTCAGTTTCCAACCAGTATTTAGGGGCGTAGACTGGAAATTCGGCCTGTTTCGAGTGCTAGGGGGGTGCTTGTTCAGCAGGCAGAAACTACGCAATTATTTTAGAGTACGAGAGCAATATGTCAGACACAGTAGAAGGTACCGTGAAGTGGTTTAATGACGAGAAGGGATTTGGCTTCATAGAACAGGAAGGGGGCAAAGATGTGTTTGTTCACTTCAGCGCCATTAACGGTTCAGGAAGAAGAACGCTGCATGAAGGTCAAAAGGTGAATATGGAAGTCACCGCCGGCGAGAAAGGTCCACAGGCGGAAAACGTCACTCCGCTTTAAGCGGAGGCTAAGCGCCTGTAGTCAGGAAGTTAGGTGCAGGCTTGATCAGGGAATTTCAGTCTCAATCAGGGCACCGGGCTGTGAGCACTTCACTACAGTCCAGGCAGTAAGCGCTATGTTCGTTCCGGGGCAGACAGTTTCAGGGCAGGTATGTCTTGACCCCCGAGTCTGTGCCCAGAATAAGCCTGTCCGCAGCCCGGACGGCAAACAACCCATTGCTAACCACCCCGGTAATTTGATTGATCTTCTGCTCCAGGTCCCTGGGGTCGAGGATCTCCAGGTTATAGATGTCCACAATGTGATTGCCGTTGTCGGTAACACACCCCTCTCGATACACCGGGTCTCCTCCCAATAACACCAGTTGTCTGGCGACATGACTGCGGGCCATGGGAATGACTTCTATGGGCAGCGGGAATTTTCCAAGTACCCCTACCATCTTCGATTCATCGGCTATACAGACAAACTCTTCCGCCACCGCCGCAATAATTTTTTCTCGAGTCAGTGCCGCACCCCCGCCCTTGATGAGCTGCAGGTGTTTGTTGGTTTCGTCCGCACCATCGACATAAACGGCGATAGCGCCGGCGCTATTAAGGTCATAAACCGGAATGCCGAGTTCTTTGAGTCGCCTGGCAGACTCATCGGAGCTGGCCACGGTGCCGGCAATTCTATGTTTGATTTTTCCCAGCTCTGCAATAAAGAAGTTGGCAGTGGATCCGGTGCCAACACCGATGATGGTGTCGTCTTCCAGTAATGTTTCGACGTACTCAAATGCGGTGGCGGCGACGGCGCGTTTTAATTCATCTTGTGTCATCGAGGGTCCTTAGACTGTGTTTTTAGCGTTGGCGTCAACGCCGTTTATGCGACCAAGCAATTGGCCCATTCTAACAGGAGTCTGCGCTTTCAAATCCGGTTCCAGCGTAATCGCGCCGTGAGCAAAAAGGACGATTACCGTCGAACCCAATTTGAAGCGGCCCATTTCGCTACCCCTCGCTATTTCGATCGGTGGGCTGTGTTCGCTGTAGTCGGTGCTGCGGATTGCACCGGTGCCTGCGGTGGTGCCAACCTGGCCGGACCATATGGTTTCGATCCCGGAGACTATCATTGCGCCAACCAGGATAACTGCCATGGCTCCTGCGTCCGTATGAAACAGGCACACGACTCTCTCGTTGCGGGCGAATAAATTGGGGATTCTTCTGGCAGTCGCCTGGTTGACCGAAAACAATCTCCCCGGAATGTAGATCATCTTATGCAGGCGCCCGCCGAGTGGCATGTGCACCCGATGGTAGTCTCTGGGGGAGAGATAGACGGTGGCGAAACAGCCCTCCTGAAACTGTGCAGCCAAATTCGATTCGCCCCCCAGTAGCGCTTCAAGCGAGAAGAAGCGGCTTTTTGCCTGTAACAGATTATTACTGATGGCTCCCAACTGGCTGATGGCACCGTCGGCTGGACACAGGATTGCGCCGCTGACGTTTGCAGCAGGCCTGGCGCCAGGCGTGAGTTCTCGGGTGAAGAAGGCATTAAAATTTTTAAACTGGTGAATATCTTCGATCTTGGATTCGGACAGGTCCACATTGTAGCGCTTGACAAAAATCCGGATGAGCTGGTTTTTGAAGAGCCTGCCGTCGGCGAGTTTCCCCGCCAGGTAGGAAATGAGATGTTGCGGCACGATGTACTGAAGTAACACAAACAGGGTTGACATAAGTGACTCTTTTACCACTGCCTAGCAGGCTCTTTAAAGTGTCTCTATGGGTGTGTCTGGACTGTTTCCCCATTCAGACCAGGAGCCATCGTAGGCTTTGATGTTCAGCCCCAATGCCTTACCCACCAGGTAAGATAACCCCGATCTGTGGTGAGACAGGCAATGGGTAACGATGTTTTTCCCCTTGCCGATGCCCAGAGCCTGCAATTGTCTCTCTAATTCTGCCAGGGGCCGCAAACGCAGGTCATTATCGCGGTCCATCAGCGCCAGCCAATCGAGATTGACAGCGCCCGGTATATGGCCATTGCGCAAGGCGGTAATTTTGCTGCCGTCGAACTCTTCCGCGGATCTTGCATCCCAAACGATGAAATTCGAATTTCCTATTTGATCGATGATTTCATCAATATCCGTAAGCAGTTCACGATTGATATTGGCCTTAAAATCTGTCGGCGCGGAAGCGGCCATGCCGGCATCCACGGGGAGTCCGGATCTTATCCAGGCCACCAGGCCGCCATTGAGAAAGGAGTAATGACGATGGCCGATGATGTCCAGGGTCCAAAGCAATCTACCTGCCCAGCCACCGCCTTCGTCGTCATAGGCGATGACGTGGCAATCCTCCCGCAACCCTGCGCGGGAAAGGACGGCGCTTAGCTGTTCGGCACTGGGCAACTTGCCAGTGGCTGGACCTATTGTCGTAACCAGCTCCGAGGGCCTGATGAGAGCAGAGCCGGGGATGTGCGCCGCCGAGAATACCTGCTGCTGACAGACTGATATCAGCAGCAGTTCCTCACTTGGCAGCAGCGGCTGCAATTCGGCGGGCTCCAGAATTAATGGTAGTAGCGCTTGTGAGTTCATACTTGTTCCACGTGCAATCCCGCTGCTGCCCATTCTACCAGGAAGCCGCCTTGATCTATGGTCGCTCTGAAGGCCAGAGATATTGAATACTTAATCAGAGGGCCCTATTTACTCTCTATGGATTGGAGTATTTGAAAATAACTTGCCAGTCGCTGCGGATGAATTTCTGCCGCCACCACTGCTTGCTGGATAACGCAATCGGGTTCCGTCCGGTGGGAGCAATCCCGGAATTTGCAACGACCTGCCAGTGACTTCATTTCTCTGAAGCCGTCGAATAACTGCTGCTGAGATACCTGCCCAAGGCTAAATTCCCGAATTCCAGGCGAGTCGATGAGGTCATAGTGTGACAGGTGGAAGAGTTTCGCGGTGGTGGTGGTGTGAGTGCCCTGGTCATGGGCAGTCGACAGCGCACCGACCTCGGCTATGGTCTCGAGTCCGAAACGATTGATCAGCGCAGACTTGCCCACACCAGACTGGCCCACCAGCACCGTGGTTTTCCCATTCAGAGCGGCCTCCAGAGACTCTATACCCCTGCCATCGCTGGCGCATACCCGATGTACTTCATAGCCAACTTGCTCGTATATAGACAACATCTTGTCCATTTCCTCAGCCTTTTCATTTTCCAGCAGATCGAGTTTGTTCATCACCAGCAGGGCTTGTAGGTGGAGGCTCTCGATCGCCACCAGGTACCTGTCGATCAGGTTCATGAAGGGCTGTGGGAGAGGCGCGATGACCAGCAAGACGATATCGACATTGGAGGCGACCAGCTTCATATCGCCTGCTGCATTGAGACGACCGAAAAGACTCTTGCGGTCTCCCAAGGCCAGGATAATGCCGGTCTCTGCTTCGCCTTGCTTCCAGACGACGAGATCGCCGGTAACCAGTGCCGGCAGATTTGCGCGTTGGTGGCATCGAATGATTTCACCGCCGGCAGCGAGATCAAGATTTTCCACATCCAGTTGCTGTCCGAAGTGGCTAATGATGCGACCGTTGCATCGAGATTGAAGGGCTCCCGCAATGGAATCTCCTGATTCCTCATTGGAAATTAGCTCGCTCTTCTGTTTTTCAGCAATTCTTGCTGCCTGGGCTCTACTAAGCTTACGTTTGGTCATCACTCGTCTTTGATGATTGCACGTTATTGTGCATCGGCGAGCGGGGATTATTGCATATTCCCTATGTTGAAGCTTTGCTACAATCTCCAATGGTCGCAATGGAAGTAGGCGTGGAGTGCAGAGGTGCCCTATCAATGGAGACAAACCTGAATTTAATTTGGCTGGATCTGGAAATGACCGGATTGCTGCCGGCGACCGATGTGATTATTGAAATCGCTACACTGATTACCGATGCGCAACTGAATATTCTTGCCGAGGGACCGGTGCTGGCAATCAAGCAATCGGATGCTGCGCTGGCGGCTATGGATGACTGGAATCAGCAGCATCATGGCGCCTCCGGTCTGATTGAGAGAGTCAAACAGTCCGCTATCGACGCGAGGGAAGCGGAACGCCAAACCCTCGATTTCCTGAATCAGCATATAGGCAAAAACGCATCTCCACTCTGCGGTAACAGCATCTGCCAGGATCGTCGCTTCATGGCCAACTACATGCCCGAACTCGAGGCATTTTTTCACTACCGTAATCTCGATGTGAGTTCGGTGAAAGAACTGGTTCGTAGATGGAAACCCGAGCTTCTAGAGGGGCTTGTTAAACAAGGCGCGCACCAGGCAATGGATGACATCAAGGATTCTATTGCCGAGTTGAAATACTACCGGGTGCATTTTTTTAAGGACTAAACCACAACCGTTCTCGGCAGATATAAGACTCGCCGAGACATCACTGTATTATTCACAGCCTGCTAGTGCCGATGTTGATCGAGAGCCCACTGCACATGCTCCCGGACCAGCGCAGACGGGTGATCGACTTTGCGTTGCAGGGCTGCCACGACTTTATCTGTGCGGCGGGCATTGCCCAGGGCCACCGCAATATTCCTTAACCAGCACTCGTAACCGATCCGACGAATCGGCGAGCCTTCTGTGTTGTCCAAAAACTCCTGCTCGGTCCAGGCAAACAGCTCCCGCAATTCCACATCATCCAATCTATGTCTGGGCGTGAAGTCCGCTTCCTGCGTCTTCTTGGTAAATTTATTCCATGGACAAACAAGCTGGCAGTCGTCACAGCCAAAAATACGGTTGCCCATGGGCTTGCGAAGGTTTTCCGGGATGGCGCCACGCAGTTCGATAGTGAGATAGGAGATGCATTTTGTTGCATCCAGAAGATTGGGCCCGACGAAGGCGTTGGTAGGGCAAATATCCATACAGGCAGTGCAGCTGCCGCAGTGGTCTGTCGCCGGTTGATCGACTGGCAGTGGCAAGTCGGTAAAGAGTTCTCCCAGGAAAAACCAGGATCCGACTCGCTTGTTGATCAACATGGTGTTCTTGCCGATCCAGCCGAGGCCGGATTTCTCCGCCAGGGCCCGCTCCAGCACCGGAGCAGTGTCCACAAATGCCCGATATCCAAAGGCGCCCGCTGCTTTTTCGATCTTCGATGCCAGGCCCTGCAAGCGCTTTCTGATTAGCTTGTGATAATCCCGGCCACGGGCGTAACGGGCGACATAGGCTTTGCCGCTGTCATTAACCGGATCGAGCGAATTCCCGGTATCCGTGGCATAGTCCATGCGTACACAGATCACTCTGAGTGTTCCGGGGTGCAACTCTGCCGGGTTGCGACGTTTATCGCGGTTCCGAGCCATGTAATGCATGTCGCCATGGTAGTTTTTCTCAAGCCACGACTCCAGGTGATCGGCGTGGGTGTCCAAGTCTATATCCGCGATAGCGACCTGTTGAAAGCCCAACTCCCGTCCCCATCGTTTGATGTCCTTGGCCAGCAGTGAAAAATCGAGCGTAGTCATGGTCATATTATAACTTGCAAAGAATCGCAGCGGCTTGCTCGAGAGTGGCATCGTCCTTGCAAAAGCAAAAGCGGAATATCTTGTTTGCCGGGGGAGTCTCGTAGAACGGTGCCAGCGGTATGGCGGCCACTCCTTTTTCCTGGGTCAGGTAGTTGGCAAACTCCACATCGGGCATGTCGCTTATTTCGCTGTAGTCCACCAGTTGAAAGTAAGTGCCCTTCGAAGGCGTAAATTTCAGTCTGGAGTTCGCAATTAGCCGACAAAAAGTATCGCGCTTTGCCTCATAAAATTTCGGCAATTGCTGGGTATGCTGGGGGCATTCGGCCATGAAATCGGCGATCGCATACTGCACGAAGCTGGAGGTGGTAAAGGTAACAAACTGGTGTACTTTCCTGAATTCCTCGGTAAGCACCTGAGGCGCCACGCAGTAGGCGAGTTTCCAGCCGGTTGCGTGATAGGTTTTACCAAATGAGAAAACCGGGAAGCTTTTATGCTTGAGCTCATCGTGACCTAATACACTCTGGTGAGTGAGGCCGCCATAGACCATGTGCTCATAGACTTCATCGGAGAGCACGAGAATTTGTCGGTCCCGGATTAACGCCGCCAGCTTGTCGAGGTCATCTCTGGCCAGGATCGAGCCGCAGGGATTATGGGGGGTGTTGATAACGATCAGGCGGGTATTTTCGGTAACGGCCTGTGCAGCACGATCCCAATCGATCTTGTATTCCGGCAGGGAAAGAGGCACATGCACCGCCCTTGCACCCGCCAATAGTATGGCTGACTCATAGGAGTCGTAAGCAGGATCGAAAACGATGACTTCGTCACCGTCGCTGACCGTCGCCTGGATGGCGTCAAACAAGGCCTCGGTGGCACCAGAGGTGACGGTTATTTCAGTTTCCGGGTTGGCAGAATGCTGATAAAGCAACTTGAGCTTCTCGGCGATCTGTTCT
>Ga0208748_1000478_pt1 | contig 20576 bp, 18 predicted proteins | sample Knorr_S7_td_Bott_FD_185599 | JGI IMG/M metagenome (GOLD analysis project Ga0208748, IMG submission 185599) | Marine microbial communities from Southern Atlantic Ocean transect - Knorr_S7_td_Bottom_ad_4513_LV_A (SPAdes) (version 2) | ecosystem: Environmental > Aquatic > Marine > Oceanic | place... | reverse complement strand
TAAAATCTCCAGGTACTATCGTAACATCTTCATTTAATACGATTATTTCATTTGGACCTGTAATAATGATTTGAAATGTTGTTTCACTAGAAACATTACCGTAAATTACAATCCTATCTGCATCTGTATATATCGGAAGATCAATAGAAATATTTACAGAATCAGCAAAAACATCAAATGGTAAAAACAAGACAAAAATAATAAAAAAATAATGGCAGATTTTGTATTTCATTGATATTTGAGTTAGTTAGTTAGGGTTTTATTTGATTATTTGCCAATTTGATCACTTGTAAGTTGCCAAAACTGGTTAATTTTGCGTTAATCCCAATCACAACTATGTTAAAACTCGTTAACAAAATCCTGCTAATACCACAATATACTCAGTTTTGATATGACAGAAGGTTATTGTGTCAAGTGTAGAACAAAAAGAGAAATGACAGGTGCAACCGCAGTTACTCTCAAAAATGGCAAGCCCGCAACAAAAGGTTCTTGCCCTACGTGTAGCACAACGATGTTCCGAATAGGTAAGGGCTAGGAACATTCACCACTTTTTTCATTGTTTAGTATAGTTTCCTTATCTTAAATGAATTTTATCATGAATTTGTGCAAGAATCAATTTTGCTTTTTCTTTATTTTCATATGAATCATGACTTTCGTCCATTATGGCATCAATCTCATAACTTTTATCAACTAAAATATTAGCTACGTGCTCATCAAGTGTACTTTTGCCAATTAGATAGTAAGCAAAAACGGTATTCTTTTGTCCAATTCTATGCAATCTGTCTTCAGCCTGGCGATGTATTGCAGGACTCCAGTCCAATTCAGCAAATATAACATATTTTGCTCGTGTTAGATTTATTCCAAGATTGCCAGCACGTAAACCGGCAATAAGTAACTTAGTGTCTCCATTTTGAAAATCATCTATGTTTTGCTGTCGCACTTTATCCCTTTGACCACCAACAATTGCTGCAGGATTAAATTCTTGTAAACTTTCATGCAATAATTTATGAATATATTTATGATGGCAGAAAACTACAACACTCTCTTCAATTTCCATTATATTTTTTACAAAATCAATGACATGCGGAAGTTTTGCCACACCCGCAGCTTGTCTCTCACTTTGAATTGCTCTTTGATATGAAGCGAATTTACTAAATTCAGTTTCTGCGTTTCTTTGTTCGTCTTCAAGTTTGCTCCAAATTTTATTTAGTTCTTTTTTATAGTAAGTTTCATCAGCATCTATTGTTTCCTTATATCTGACTTTATCCTTTAACTCTTTTAATACATCTGATTTTTTTCTGCGAAGCATTACATCTCTTTGTAGTACGTGACGCAAACTATCACGCTTACTAGGAACCACAATCGCCTTTCCCCTTTCATCCTGATAACAGAAATATTCACAAAATTCTTTGTAATTACCTAATAATCCTGGTTTTAAGATATCAACTATTGGCCATATTTCAGAGCCATGATTATAAATTGGTGTACCAGAAAGTCCAACCCTATATTTGACTGATTTCATTCCTGCAAGTTTTTTAACTGCACTATACTTTTGGGTTGTTTTAGAACGAAGATGCTGCACCTCATCACATACAAGTGTTCGAATGTTTAATTTTGACAGATCGATTTGGCGCTTATAAAGTAACTCGTAATTGATAAGATAGAAATCATAACCAGAGAGTTCTTTTTGTTTGCCTGAACGTATTGATGTTATAGTTGGCACACCATCCTCAGTAATACGTCCATTCTTACTCTTTTTTTTCATGAATCTTTCTATTTCACGTTGCCAATTAGTTAGTGTTACAAGCGGAGCTATTACAAGAACTGGCACTGATTGTTTTTCTGTTGCAATATATGCTAGTGTTTGAACAGTTTTGCCAAGACCCATATCATCAGCAAGTAATGCATTACCTGAAGATTTTAAAAGAAAATCTAGACCCATTTTCTGAAAGTTTAACAGTTTCCCACGAAACTGTTTTTTGGGTATAGCTTTCGAAAGTTTTTCGATTTTTGGGTTAGATGGTTTTTTGATAACTTTAGCACGGGCTTTTCGTTGCCAAACAGCTTTTGATAATATTTCCAATGGGTATCTTTCCAAAATCAGTCTGATTTGTTCAACATTCTTTTCGTTATCGGGAATAATAACCTCGTTAGGACCATTACCATACCATAACTTCGGTATGAGCTTTGAAATCATCATTACAGCTCTAACTCCAGAAATTTTCCATGCCCATGAGCCCGAAAACTTGTCAATTGCATATTCAAGAGTTCCAAATGTTTTCATTGTTCCTTCGTAATTCTCCAAAATCGTTTTGGTTCTTTATGAATCTTGATTTTCTATATGAGATCGAGTTTGTTTCAAAATAGTGATATATGGGTAAAATGATTAGGTATGGCTACATTGGTTATTTAGTACTAATCATGTTTATGCTGAGTATCATGACAATCACAACTGCAAAGATGGGTCTTATGATCATTTAAACAATCAATACACTCGAAATGCTTATGATTTTCACAATTAGCACATATCATTAATGCAATTTAGAACATAACCATTGAAAAGTTTTTGCTAGAAGTTATAAAGTAAATTTCCTTAACTTATTCATTGAGCTTGAAACGATACATAGCTACTAGAGGTATTACTATGTTTGGCGTTTTGATGATAACGCTACTGTTAACAATAGCATTGGTGGGATCTAACATGGATATTATTTTAAAGCAAGGAATAGCATACCAAGTACGAGCGGAAATTACGGAAAGTCCTACTATTGCTCAAAGCTTTGCAACTGTTGAAGAATTTGATCAATTTGTGCGGGAGCAGATTGATCAACGAATGAAGACGCTTGGACTTGATACTCCATGGTATTCCCCACAAAGAATTGGATTTACTATGTACAAAATATTAATTCTAGATTTTGGAAATGCTACATTTCTTACAAGTGATTCTGGATCTTCAAATGTTGGTGACATACTATTAGAAAAGATTCCAAGAACTGTTTTACTTTTTACTACAGCAACTATAATCATTTCTATAATTGGGATATTTTTGGGTGCCTTAGCAGGAAGTAAGGTAGGTTCCGTCGTTGATCGAATTACTTCGGCGTTCGCAGTCATCAGCAGTAGTTTTCCTGTTTGGTGGGTAGGGATGCTTATGATCTTTATGTTTGCATTTACATATCAGATTTTTCCCGCAAGGGCAACACCGTCAATACTTCCAACAGAACCTGATTACATTCTTGCATTGCTTTATCATATGACGCTCCCACTGATTACAATTGTACTAATTGGATTTGGTACGTGGGCATACCTTGTACGCAATTTTATGGTAGGAACATTACAAGAAGATTTTATCTCAGCAAAAAAAGCCATCGGCATTAGTAAGAAAAAGATTATCTACAAACATGCTTTAAAAAATGCTGCACCTCCAATCATCACAATTCTAGCACTAAGCCTTTCAGGTTCACTAGGCGGTGCAATAATTACAGAGGCAGTTTTTGATTGGCCTGGAATGGGACGGCTTTATTTTGAGGCAATCAGTGTGATGGACTTACCGATCATAATTGGTGCTACATATGTGCTTACGGTGTTATTTTTGATCAGTATTTTTGTTGCCGATTTACTTTATGGCTATTTTGATCCAAGGGTGAAAACAGAATGAGCAATGTAAGTTCATCTGAAATAAGGCGAGAATTTGCTAAAAGTAAAGTTGGCCTTATCGGTATTGGGATTTTGGCAAGTCTTATCATATTATCGGTGATAGCCGCCGTTACAATTCCTATAGACACATTCAAACAATGGAATAATCCAGGCAACTGGATTTCATATCCAAAGTCATCAGCGCCAATATGGGTAAACTATTTCATGACACAAAAAATTCCAGAGCATCTGATACTAGACAATCCATCAACAATAACTAAAGATGATGTTATATCGTTAACATCGCATCAATTTGGCGTACAATATCACTATGATGATTTCCCAAGTGACTTTATTTATGAATATAGTGTTGAATATTCAGGATCACAACTACTACAGATTTCTGTAATTAGACCAGATCAATCTCAAATACTTCTTTTATCCAGATCATTGCCGCACTCAGATACAAAAATTGTACATCATGAAAGAATTTTTTCAACTGATAATAGCATTAAAAAAAATATTCAAATCTATTTTTCTGAAATTGGATTCTATAATCAAAATACATCAAGTGAAGATATGATCTTTGCGAACAAGGATGGACAAGTCCTTAAGGGAGATTATCTGTTTTTAGTAAATATCTTTGGAGTTGAAGAAAATGTGGAGATTATTGATTCCAAATTGATTCTTGGTGGAAAAGTATTTGGAATTATGGGAACAGATGAATTACGAAGAGACCTTGCGGTTGGTCTAATATGGGGAACCCCGCTTGCATTGTTTATTGGTATTTCAGTGGCAGTTGGTTCCGTAGTAGCTGGTTTGATTTATGGGGTCTATGCTGGCTTTAAAGGAAAAAAGACAGACGAAGCCATGATGAGGTTTAATGATGTTATCTATGCACTTCCTGCGCTTCCTTTTTTGATAATTCTTGCTGTAACCATCAGTAATAGTATATTTGTGTTGGTTGGTTTTCTAATGATCTTTAGTTGGGTTGGAATTGCAAAAGTTTCACGGAGTATGGCACTTCAAATCAAAACTAGACAATATGTTGAGGCATCACAAATGATGGGACAAAAAAATTCTAAAATAATTTTCAAACACATTATCCCGCAATTGTTGCCATATGCTTTTGCTAGTATTGCAATCTCAGTTCCTGCAGCAATTACTACAGAAGCTGGTATAAGTTTTTTAGGCTTGGGTGATCCAACTTTTCCTACGTGGGGGCAAATCTTGCATGATGCATATACATATGGTGCTGCAGCGAGAGGAATGTGGTGGTGGATAGCTCCACCAGGTATAATGATTGCAATTACAGGTCTTGCATTTGTATTTATTGGAAATGCGCTAGACGCAATTGTTAATCCTAAACTAAAAAAATAAATTTGATTTTAATTGCTTATTTTGAAGTGTGTTAACTGATTAGAATTTAAATTCCCTGATAATATTCATGGCGGCGTCATTTAGCTTAATGGTGTAAACGGCACTATTTTCATCGTTTGATTCTGAAAGTTTCTCAGCAAATTTTGTCTTATCATGCCCTCGTTCATAATTTCCGCCAGATTCCTTAATACATAATGGAAATTTTTTCATAGCCAAGTTTGTTTTTAGTAAATAAGCAATGAATTTTTTGTATGTTTCTGTGTTATTCCAATCAGCACCGTGTTCTTGACACATAGCAATCCAGATATCAACTGTGTTCTGATAAGCTACATTTTTTCGAATATTATCTAGTGCGAGGTTTGACATTTAATCACGTATGGCTAAAAATCAGCACGTTTAATTCTAGAGCCGCAACGAGGACAGTCTCCGCCCTTGAATCGGTGGTTACAAGTTAGGCACACATATCTTACACCAGTACCTTGACCTTGACCAAATAGCCCTCCAAATCCAAATCCTGATCCTGATCCTGATCCTGATCCATCAGAACCTCTCATTCTTGCCATATACCTTTTTCGTAAAAGTAACGGGAAGATGATGAAGATTGCCAGTGCTGCACCCAAACCATACGGAAATGGTAGAACCAACTGCAAACCAATACTTATAGCTAGAGACGCAAACAAAAATACTAGATAACCCTTGTAATTTATCATACTGAAAAAAATTATCAAAAAAACTTTATAAAGGTTTGTTATAATTTTTGCATTCTTAATTTAATAATCAACTAATATTAAACAATAGCAAATGGAATTTCTTTTCCATCACTATCCCAAGCAAATATGTCATCATCCTCATATGGTGACTTCACAATCATTGACACAAGACCAAAGAAGTTATTCAAATCAGTTAGAGATGGTTCAGCTGAACCAACAGGATGAGAATGAACGATGCCAACATAACTAGGATCTAATGGTAATGGGTTGTTAGGAAATCCTGCAAAGTCTGCACCAGTTTCAGAAAACGGTGGTATTACTAACCCATCTATGAATACATCTCCATGCTTTGCTTTTCCGCGTAAAATCAAAATGCCTTCATTAGGATGATTCATCTTGCAAAAAGACAATATGCCATCTCTTGTCTCTTTAGTTAGCGATACTTTACGTTCAAATTTTTTCTTTTTTAATTGCAACACATTACTCCGATCTTATTGTGTATTGTACAGCAGAAATTTGATTTAAAACAGATTCTACAGATTTAATTGATTTGGGAATAAATTCGATTGTGTCTGTTAATTCCTTCTCTGTCGATCTGATTTTTGATTCCAAAGTTGATTTGTCATATTGATGCATATTAAGAACAGATTCTTTCTGTATCAACTGTTCATTGTTAAATCCTAACAATTTACTTTCAATATCACTTTTGGATCGATTAAAAACGGAAATTTTTTCAATTAATCCAGGAATGAGTGAAAGTGTCTCATTAATTTGTAATAACGATTTATCAGCATCCTTAACAGATACTGAACCAGATTGTATTCCTCTTCGTGTAGATTCTAATATTTGCACTATGTCTTGCTTGTTAGAATCAATCAATACATCATAAGGATTTTCAATCAAATTTACCAATAGTTTTTTTTGCGGCTTGTCAAGTGAAGAAACATAGACATACTTGTTTAGTGATCTTGAAATCTTAGTAAACTGAAGTTCAATCTCATTCTTAATTTTATTTTTCTCAGATGATAAGGAATCTAGATTTTCATTGATTTCTAAAAATTCTGCATATTCACTGCTGTTTTTAATATTCTTAATCTCTTTTTCATCAAGTTCGATTGTAGTAACAAGATCATCTATGGTTTTCTTAGCTAATTTTTGCTGCTTACCCAAATCAGTAATTAATTTTTTTGATTGCTCAATCTTATTCATAGTCTCAAAAATATGTTCGATTTTAGTTTCTAATTCGGAGTGATTCGTAATTATACCAGTAATTTCATCATTCCTATCTGTCATTACCTTAAGATCGCCTTTTAACTTACCAGCATATTTTTTTGCAAATATATGAATAACACGAGATTGTCTTCCCAATGCGTCCCCAATTTTCTTTAACATTCTATTAGATGCTACGTTAAAAATTTTCACATCCTCATAGGAATTTATCTCTGGTAGTTGAACAATTGATTCTCTCTTGATAGCAGATATCACCTCTTTTTTTCCACGCTCAACCAACCTTTTTAGATGAATATCTATATCATCGATTTTCAGTGTATCACGTTCTAGATCGATTGCAATGTGCAGAATCGTTTCACAACTTGAATTAATTTTGTTTCTAAATGTTTTAACCTCAGCAATTATTGTTTTTGTTCGAATTGAACGTATCTCGTTAGCAACATTAGGTACATCAGAAAGTAAGATTTGTTTTTTTTGAGGAGCAATATCAGATTCCTGCTTTTGTGATTTTTTCTTGCCCCAGCCAAATACCATAATTAAATCATCAATTGTAGGTAATTATTTGTAATTAAATACAATTAACTTACCTGTTTATATCAGCCATAATTCAGCTAGGTATCTATAACGTGAATATTTCGTACTAGATATGAAATACCTGTGTAAAACTTGCCAAAAAACTTGTAGTGATGTTATAGAACATATTAAGAAAGTACATGGCTTTTCAGAATCTTACATAAAAGACCAACTCAAAACAAACTCAAACAGCTACAAAAATGCTTTTGAAAAAATAAAATAGGTCAGGAAGATAAGAATGAGTTTTCAGCTTTACTAACTCTAAGAGTTTTCAGGCTTACACACTCGTAAAAAGTCTAAGAGGTGTTTGTATTTATGTAACATCTCAATATACTTAACGTGGAAATTCTTGAAGGAAAGGTTCTCTTATGGCTTGAAAGTGCAAGATTTGTAAAAAACAAGTCTGGTATCTATGTTCTTTATGATAAAAAGCTTAATGTGTTATACATTGGACAAAGTGATAGTCTTCAGAAAGAATTTGAAAAGTATGTTGATACAGACTTTGAGAATGATGAATGTAAACAAAAAACCCATACTTATCAAAGATTATTTACTGAAAATCCAAAAGAACGAATACGCCAGCTTTTAGAAGATTATAAGAGGGAGTATGGCAAGGTGCCAACTTGTAATGCTGAATCAGACTTGGTAAACGTATAGTTTTTTAGCATGTAAAATTAACATTTCTTATCCGTAAGGCTGGCTAGTGTGTTCGAAGCGCATTAGTCAGCTACGAAAGATTAACCTCTTTTATCATTCCAAGTATGCATTGATACGCTTTTATTCTGATAAATTAAACAAGTCATAAGTTTGGTTTGCACGCCAACAGAAGAATGAGGGGTTAAACCCTCAAACTTCATTTTTGCATTTTCTCCTCTTCTTTTCCTCATCAGATAGTGGTATGAGTAGATTACGAGTTTATAGAATATGAGTTTGTTCTAGATTCCTTTTAGCAACCGTATGCTCTAGATGTAATTGTAATTAATTATGGGCAAAAAAATTAAGCTTAATCATAAATCACAATTTTAAATATGTTAAAAAATCTGCATTATGAAATATGGGATAGAATAGCCTAAAATATTCAAAATACACATTTAGTTTGTGAGTGATACACGTTTTATCATATTAGGCGTTGGGTTAATTTTTGCAGGAATTATTGTTCTAACGGTTTTTGGTGCTCAGTTTGATGAGATCACTTTACAAGAAGAATTTCGTGAATGTTACGAATATCATGCTGATGCGCCACCGACAGAAATTGATTGTGATATTGCATTTCAAAATAAGATGAGCTTTTTTGCAATTGTTGTATTACTGATTATATGTGGAATTGCTTCGTTAGTAAAAGGAGTAAGAAGTAGATGGGACCAAGATGTAAAACCAGAAGATATGGTGGGACCAAATAGATCTTTTGATTCACGTGATGGACCAAATGATTCTGATCAAAATGACACAAAGTAAGATTATCTTTTACAAGGTTTTGGTGAGTTAAATGAATGACACGTTTTTTATCGAGTTCATCATTTTAGCTGGAGTAATTGGTTCAATACTTGCTTTTTTGATAATAAGACGTTGGCGTGAAGAATAAGATTTTAGTTTTCTATAATCTTAGTGTGATATTTGTTAAATCTTAATTTCAAAAATATCATCTTTTGAAACACCTTGCCATACTCCTATCATTCCTTCTGCTTCTGCTGGCTCCACTTTCGTTATTTTCTGAATCTTGATATGATCAGGGTTTGGAGGCATCCATAACATTGCCATGTAATCACCCACATTTCCCGCCTCGCTAGGAAGAGCCATGATGATTTTATCTTTTGAAAAACCATTTGCAGTTAACGCATTTGTTGATTTTTCTATAAGATCCTGACGACCATGCGTAAACAGATAAACATTTTTTGTCGCATCTATGTCTGCCATTGCTAATTATCAATTATAATCCTACTTTTATGTTATACTAGAAAGATGGCGCCGGGAGAGGGATTCGAACCCCCGCGTGCGGATGCACAGACGCTATCCTGTATAAGATTTCGAGGCGTCCGCCTTACCAGGCTTGGCTATCCCGACAAATCGATTTTATTATACGCCCTAATATAGTAAATCGATAAAAGCGGTAAACAAAAAAACAAGAAAAATATCATTCTGATATGGGTGTAGATATCAAAGCACTTCTCTTGCGAGAAAAAACTAATCTCGAATCATTTTCATCAAAGATAATAGCTGTTGATGCATACAATGCAATTTACCAGTTTTTGGCTATCATCAGAGGACCTGAAGGACTTCATCTTACAGATAACAGAGGGAGAGTAACAAGTCATTTAACTGGACTACTGCATCGAAATGTCAATTTTTTGTCGATTGGGATAAAACCAGTATACGTGTTTGACGGTAAGCCGCCATCACTAAAGACGGCGGAAATTCAACGGCGAAAATTAGGTAAGAAGGAAGCAACAATAAAGTATGAAAAGGCCAAGGCAAGTGGCGACTTTGAATCAGCAAGAAAGTACGCACAACAAACAACATCCATGCAGGACACTATGGTTGAAGACTCGAAACATCTTCTTGATTTATTTGGAATACCATACATACAGGCAAATGCAGATGGTGAAGCTACTGCTGCACACATGAACAAAACTGGTAAGGCATATGCAGTTGCTAGCCAAGACTATGATTCTATATTGTTTGGTGCAAAAAAACTCGTTCGCAATTTCACTAATTCTGGCAGAAGAAAACTTCCAAACCGTAACACCTACGTTGACATCGAGCCTGAAATCATCAGTTATCAGAAAAGCTTGGATGCACTTGGTATTACAGGAGAGCAGATAATTGATATTGGCATACTCATTGGAACCGACTTTAACCCTGATGGTTTTGACAGGATAGGTCCAAAAACTGCCCTTAAAATGATTAAAGAATATGGGAAGTTAGAAGATATACCAAAAATACAAGAACAACTTGAACAAATCGACTACGAACAAATTAGAAAAATTTTCCTGCAGACAGATATGCCAGATATAGGCAAAATTGAGTTTAAAGATACTGATTATTCAGGAATTGTAGATTATCTGGCAAATGAAAGAAGCTTCTCACAAGAAAGAGTTCAAGCCTCATTAAATCGATTAAAGAGAAGTCTTGAGAAAAGAAGTCATACGCTGGATCAGTGGTTTAATTAGTTAAGATTTTTTTGACCAGGCAGTTTTGCGAGGTTTTTTGATTTTTGTTTTTTTGGTTTTTCTTCTTTGTCGCACTTTATTCTTTTTTTTCTTTCGTTGTTCTAATGCTTCTGTATAACGACGAGACAAAGCTGTTTTTTTTCGAGAGGACATAATATTTTAAAATGTGAAAACTATCTCCAATTATTCGTTTTTTGTTCACATTTAGGACATTTCAAGCCGTTAATTTTATCTCCACAAATCTTGCAATACATAGAAAATCCTAGTACATCATATTTTGAAGTCTTTATGTATTTGTAAATTAAAACTATGACAGCTAAAATTCCAATAGCAGCGGCTACAATCCATAGTAACATAGAATTATTATAGTAATCTAGTATTTATTTAAAATCGTAAATGTCTGACATGGGTCATTCCACTACTTGAATGAGTTCTTTAAGATTTCTTCTTGGTTTTGGGGGTCTACGTTTTTCTGGATAACCAATACATAGAATGGAGGATGGTTTCAAATCTGTACCCAAAATAGATTTGACCTTTTCTTCATTAATCATTCCAATCCAGATTGAACTTAAGCCCAAACCAGATGCAGCAAGCAACGAAAACCCGGCAGCCAAAGTGGCATCTTGGATTGAAAACTTTTCTAAAATTTCTGGAGGAAAATTCATCTTTACTCTTGATGGGTCCATACAAAACACCAAGACAACTGGTGCGTTTACATAAGGTTGGTTGTTTGCTGCCTCAACAAGTGCTTCTTTGGCTTTTTGGTTTTTGATATAAAATACCTTAAACCCTTGAAAGTTTCCAGCTGTAGGTGCAGTATCGGCTGCTGCTAAAATTTTGTCAACCATCCAGCCCTCTATCCTAGTTTTTGTAAATTTTCTTGTTGAACGTCTTGTTGCAAATATTCTATACAGGTCTGATTGTGAAAGGTCATGTGAAGTTTTTTTTGATTTTGATGCTAAAATCGCTTCAAGAAGTGATATTTGAGTAGGTTTTGTCTCATCAACTTTTTTTGGTTCATCATATTTGCGAATTGTGATAGATGGATAGTACTCCTTTGGGTTGATATGGATATACTGCGGTATATGTGGAATTTTTGCATAGTCTAGAACATGTTTTTGCAGGTCAGCTGTCTTAACCTCAAGCAAGTCATGGTCTTTCAAATTAAATTCTGTGACATCTAAATTTACCATTATACGACTAACTTGATCCTCAAGCTCAACCTCACCAGCCGAGTCCCCTTTTAAGAGGTCAATTAATTGTTCGAGTTCTTTTTTGTTTAGTATGATGGTTTCTAAATCATCTTCCTCAACACCTTTCCAAACTAATCTGCAACCATCTTTTGATGTGTATGATGACTCAATTTTTGAAAACTGCATTAAGCTCATAATATCAAAAACCTCATAAAAAAGTAGGGTGGTTTACTGGACTAAGCCAGCAGTAATCTAAATATGCAATGAAGCCATGAGGGGTGAATTTGTCTGCTGTTTGGTACTAGGATGGGAGTTTTATTTTACATCCACCCTCGTGCAGATTCATTCTTACGCACTTCCCCCACAGCTATTTAGAAAAATTAATTACCACATATAATCTTAGTAATTGGTTTTTTACTTCAAACCAATTAAAAATATGAATCGTCATGTATAGTCTCTATGTAAGTGGCCGTGCTGATGTGTTGGTCTATTAGTAATGGCATGCTCATCACTCGCCGAAGCTTGTGATCTACACATCCATCCTATCAACGCAGTCTTCTTCTGCGAACCTTCATCTTACGAAAGGCTGTCTTGTCTCGGGATGGATTTCGTGCTTAGATGCTTTCAGCACTTACTCCAAATGGCTTAGCTGCCCGGCCTGCCTTATCAGACAACCGGTAGACCAGTGGCCACGTTGCTCTGTTCCTCTCGTACTGAGAGCAACTTCCCCTCAGACAGCCGCGCTTCCATCAGGCAGAGACCGACCTGTCTCACGACGGTCTAAACCCAGCTCATGTTCCCTTTTAATAGGCGAGCAGCCTCACCCTTGGCCCCTGCTGCAGGACCAGGATAGGAAAAGCCGACATCGAGGTACCAAACCGCGGGGTCGATAGGAGCTCTCGCCCGCGACGAGCCTGTTATCCCTGGGGTAATTTTTCTGTCACCTCCGGGCCCCAATAGTGGGCACACGAAGGATCGCTAAGCCAGACTTTCGTCTCAGAATTCCGTGCGTTTGGAAATCCTGTCAGTCTAGTTTTTGGCTTTGCCCTCTTCAACGGATTTCTGACCCGTTTGAACTAAACTTTGGGCCCCTTTGATATCTTTTCAAAGGGGTGCCGCCCCAGCCGAACTGCCTACCAGCACCTGTTTCTGATTTGCATCAGATAAGAAGTACTGCAAGAATAATCTGGTGTTACATCGTCGCTTCACTGAATTCCCAAAGAAATTCAGGCATGGCTACCAGATACACTATGTAATCCTTACTATACTACAAGCACAAGCTGCAGTAAAACTCCACGGGGTCTTCTCTCCCCGATGGAAGATGATGGACTGTTCGTCCACCTTATGTGGCTTCACCGGGTTGTAGGCGGGGACAGTGGGGCTCTCGTTGTTCCATTCATGCGCGTCGGAACTTACCCGACAAGGCATTTGGCTACCTTAAGAGAGTCAGAGTTACTCCCGGCGTTAACAGGCCCTTAGCTCGGTTGAACCCAAGTTTTAGGTACCTGCACCGGCCAGGATTCAGTGACTATACAAATCCTTTCGGACTAGCAGTCACCTGTGTTTTTATTAAACAGTCGGAACCCCCTAGTCATTGCAACCTGCTGTCCCAATTCCTCATTAAAACAGCAGGCATCCCTTATACCGAAGCTACAGGACTAATTTGCCGAATTCCCTCGCCATACGGTATACCCGTAGCACCTTAGCTTTCTAAGCCAGCGCACCTGTGTCGGTTCTCGGTACGATCATCACAAACACTTTCTATACGAGCTTTCAAGGTCTCCTGGATTTGGGAAAACTCTGCTAACGCAAAGCCATTCCTGCCTCAAATCAGTTCTCGTCATTACGACACTCCCTGAATCTTGAGCAGTTAGATAAAACGATGGTTCTACATTCCCTATCTAGAAGCAAATCATATAGATAATAACGTGTTTGCAAGGTACTGGAATATTAACCAGTTTCCCATTCAAATTACTCTGTTGAGGTAATTTTTAGGATCGACTAACTCCAGGCTGATAGCGCATTGCCTGGAAACCCTTACGCTTGCGGTGGTAGAGGTTCTCACTCTACTATGCTGTTACTGCCACCAGGATCTGCAATAGAAATCGGTCCACAGGACATCACTGCCCTGCTTCGACCCAATCACTACGCCAACCTACCATGACTTGTAAATTAACAAGTATCTGAAGTATCGGTACTTTGCTTTAGCCCCGTCCGTTTTCGGGGCGCTCACGCTCGGCAGGTAAGTTGTTACACACTTTTTAAAGGATAGCTGCTTCTGAGCTTACCTCCCTGCTGTCTTGGCGCGAACACGCCCTTTGGCTTGACACTTAGCAAAAATTTGGGGACCTTAACTTCAGTCTGGGTTAAACCCCTTTCGGTCGTGAACCTTACGTCACACGAACCCGTCTCCCTGCTTCTACGATGCATATCCATTCGGAGTTTGAAATGATGGCGAGGGATTTCTCCCCCATACCAAAAGATCAGTGCTCTACAGGAAATGCTATCTCCACAGAGGACGCCCTGCGAGACGCTTCGGTTGGAACTAGCGATCGCCAGTCTAGATTGGTTCTTGACCCCTATTCCCAAGTCACACAAACGATTTGCACGTCAGAACTGCTACAGCCTTCCAGCGGGCTTTCGCCCACCTTCAGCTTGCTCAGGAATAGATCGACTGGCTTCTAGCCTTACCGCCATGACTCAACGCACTTTCACACGCTTCTCCTCACAAAAGTTGCGAGAACTCGGTTTCCCTTCGCCTTCACCTTTAAGGGCTTAGACTTGCCATGACAATAAGCTCCCTGGCCCGTGTTTCGAGACGGAACGCATGACACTGATGATTTGACCTCCAAACCTTTAGCTCTATTGCTAGAACCTCCAGTATGAAAAAATCACCTTTCATGCCATGCACGTCTGTAACCAGTAAGTTTCATGCGCTTTTCAGCCCCCTTCCGGGGTTCTTTTCAGCTTTCCCTCACGGTACTAGTTCACTATCGGTCTTGAGAAATATTTAGCCTAAGATACTACTTTCACCTATATTCACTGCCCACTGCCAAGGACAGCTACTCGGGTCATGATAAGATCCTATACTACTTCGCTTACGGGGGTATCACCCACTTCGCCGGTACGTTCCAGAACACTTCAGCTGTATTCTAGGATCGTAATATCATAACCAAAACACCACATCTCTGATATGTTACCATAACAGATTCAGTTTGGGCTATTTCCGTTTCGTTCGCCACTACTTGGGAAATCTCAATTGATTTCTTTTCCTCGTCGTACTAAGATGCTTCAATTCCGACGGTTCGATCTCCGCTGCCATTGCAACGGAGTGTTTAAAAAACAAGATTCTCATTCGGACATCCCGGGATCAAAGGTCGCGTGCGCCTACCCCGGGCTTATCGCAGCTTGCCACGTCCTTCATCTCTCCTCAAGCCTAGCAATCCACTTACTGGCGTCTTTACACCAGCATATACGGCCACATAATACACGACTATACATGACGATCATTGCAAGCCCCCGGTGGAGACCTGCTACATCCTTCATACATCATTTTCATGATGTATTGCATCGATGGTGATGCAAAGATTATGTGCTTTCCGTAATTCTTTCTAAGGAGGTGATCCGTCCGCAGGTTCCCCTACGGACACCTTGTTACGACTTTTCCCTCGTCGCTTACCTCAAGTTCGATAATGCCAATTAAACATCACCTCGCTAAAAGCAAACTTCGATGAAACGACGGGCGGTGTGTGCAAGGAGCAGGGACGTATTCACCGCGCGGTAATGACACGCGGTTACTAGGGATTCCATATTCGTGAGGGCGAGTTACAGCCCTCAGTCATAACTGTGGTAGCGTTTAGAGATTGCCACTCTCTTTCGAGTTTGGAACTCATTGTCACTACCATTGCAGCCCGCGTGTGGCCCCAGAGTTTCGGGGCATACTGACCTGCCGTAGCCCCTTCCTTCCTCCGTTTTAACAACGGCAGTCCCACTAATTCGCCCCACTATTCCTGAGAATAATGATAGCAACTAGTGGCAGGGATCTCGCTCGTTACCTGACTTAACAGGACATCTCACGGCACGAGCTGGCGACGGCCATGCACCACCTCTCAGCTTGTCTGGTAAAGTCTTCAGCTTGACCTTCATTCTGCTGTCTCTCCGGGTAAGATTTCTGGCGTTGACTCCAATTGAACCGCAGGCTTCACCCCTTGTGGTGCTCCCCCGCCAATTCCTTTAAGTTTCATACTTGCGTACGTACTTCCCAGGCGGCAGACTTAACGGCTTCCCTGCGACACTGCACTGGCTATTATGCCAATGCATCATCGAGTCTGCATCGTTTACAGCTGGGACTACCCGGGTATCTAATCCGGTTTGCTCCCCCAGCTTTCATCCCTCACCGTCGAACGTGTTCTGGTAGACCGCCTTCGCCACAGGTGGTCATCAATAGATCAAAGGATTTTACCCCTTCCTACTGAGTACCGTCTACCTCTCCCACTCCCTAGCTATGCAGTATTTTCGGCAGCCCATGCGTTGAGCACATGGATTTAACCGAAAACTTACAAAGCCGGCTACGGATGCTTTAGGCCCAATAATCATCCTGACCACTTGAGGTGCTGGTTTTACCGCGGCGGCTGACACCAGAACTTGCCCACCCCTTATTCACCAGTGGTTTTATGACTGGCAAAAGATTTCTTTAGCAGAAATCACTCGGATTAACCTTGTCGTGCTTTCGCACATTGCAAAGTTTTCTCGCCTGCTGCGCCCCATAGGGCCTGGGTCCGTGTCTCAGTACCCATCTCCGGGCTTCTCCTCTCAGAGCCCGTACCTGTAATCGCCTTGGTGGGCCATTACCTCACCAACAAGCTGATAGGCCGCAGTCCCATCCTATGGCGACGAATCATTTTAACCATAAACCATTCCAGGCATTATGATCTATCAAGAATTATGCTCAGTTTCCCGAGATTATTCTCGTCCATAGGGTAGGTTGACTACGTGTTACTGAGCCGTATGCCTTGCATTACTGCAAAGACTCGCATGGCTTAGTATCAATCCGATAGCAGTCAGGTCCGGCAGGATCAACCGGATTCTGAATCTTAGAAGTAAATAATTTGTATTATTATTGGAATTAACGGAATGCACATAATCTTCACATTTCAGATTTGATCATTTGGTCAAATCTACATTTTGTATGCGTAACTGGAGGCCTGTAAATCATAAAATGGCTCACTGCCATACTTCATTACAAGCGCCGCACTTGATGTTACGTATGCGAAAACTTTGGCATAAAATGTACTTATAAACCGTACAAAAATTAAACAGAAAATACACAGATTATCGATCAATAATATATTCAATATAAAAGGATGATTAAGAATGAAAGATAGCATAAAAATTTACAAGTTAAAAACTAGAAAATCAGCTAGACTTTTTGAAAAATCTAAAAAATATCATGTGAATGGTGTGCACCATAATATTCGATTCTTTGAACCATATCCATTTGTGACTAAATCAGCAAATAGTAAATTCCTGATTGATGTTGATTCAAACAAATATGTTGATTATTGGATGGGTCATTGGAGTCTAATTTTAGGACATGCCCCCAAAAAAATAACTAATCAACTAAAAAAACAATTGAATTATGACTGGATGCATGGAACGTTAAATAAAAATTCAATTGAACTGTCGGAGAAGATTTCAAAAGTAGTTCCCGTTGCTGAAAAAATTAGATATGCATCAACCGGAACAGAGGCTACAATGTATGCTGTTAGACTTGCTAGAACAATAACACAGAGAAAAACAATTGCTAAGATTGATGGTGGATGGCATGGTTATACAACTGATTTACTTAAAACAGTGAATTGGCCGTTTCAAAAGTCTGAGAGTAGTGGTCTAACTGATGAGAAGCACGTAATATCATTACCCTATAATGATTTAGAAAACTCGATCAAAATTTTGAAATCAAAAAAAAATGATTTGGCTGCAGTTATTATTGAACCAGTTCTTGGTGGTGGTGGATGCATTCCTGCTACAAAAGAATACTTGTTGGGTATACAGGAATTTTGCCATAAAAATAACACAATATTCATTCTAGATGAAATAGTTACTGGTTTTAGATTCAGATTTGGCTGTCATTACAATACAATGAAACTTGACCCTGATTTGGTAACTCTTGGAAAAATAGTTGGCGGTGGATTACCGATTGGTGTTATTTGTGGCAAAAATGAATTAATGAAATATGCTAGTACAACTATATTCTCAAAAACAGAACGTGCATATATTGGTGGTGGAACATTTTCTGCAAATCCTCTAACAATGACATCTGGCAATTCAATGCTTACTATAATTAAAAATAAAAGTAATTTGCTTTATAAAAAATTAAGCAATTTTGGAATTGAAACAAGAAAAATGCTTGACAAAAAATTTGGCGGAAGTGTAATTACAACTGGAATCGGTTCATTATTTTTAACACACTTTTTGAGTGATTCAATATATGAAATTAATAATGCAACTGATGCAGCAAAATGTAATACAAAAAAATTACATGATTATCATTTTCATATGATTGCAAATGCTGGTATATTCTTTTTACCAGGAAAATTAGGTGCGTTTTCAGATGCTCATACAAAATTTGATATTAAAACCATGTCTAAATCTACTGATGAATTTCTTACAATGTTTAAAAAATAAATTAACATAACAATCACTGATCTTAATGATATTTTTTGCTAGCAAAGAAAAAACTGAAGATTTGTTTTATAAAGCAATGTTCTTTATGGAGAAAAGGCAACCAAAGGCTGCAATTCCACTTTTCAAAAAAATTGTAAAGCAAGATCCAAAAAATATTGCTGCAATATATAATCAAGGTCTTGCACTAAATCAATTAAAAAAATATCAAGATGCTATAACCTGCTTTGACAAAGTGATTGAGATTAATCCAAAGTATGTTTCAGCAATTAATAACAGAGGTATTTCACTCGCCGAGCTTGGTAATACCGAAGATGCATTAGAATATTACAATAAAGCAATAGAAATAGACCCAAAACATGCTGCAGCACATTACAATAAGGGAGTGCTTTACGACAAGCTGCTGTTGCATGAAGAAGCAATACAAAGTTTGGATGAAGCACTAAAATGTGATTCAGGAAATGTCAATACTGCATTTTACAGGGGTATAGTGTTAGGAAAGATGAAAAAACATGAAGAAGCCTTAAACTGTTTTGAAAATATTTATCGAAAACATCCAAAACATATGGATGCGTTTTTTCATAAGGGAATTGAATTAGCAGAGTTAGGAAAACATGAAAGAGCATTAGAAATTTTTGATAAATTATTACAGATACACAAAGATAACGTCAACGTAATCTATGCAATGGCACGAAGTAATGCTGCAATCTCTAATGTAGACAGAGCATTATATCTATTAGAACAAGCAGTCAAAAAAGATCGGAAAACAATCAAAAAATGGGCAATTGAAGATGAATTTTTTGATTCGTTACAGGATGAACCAAAGTTTACGAAACTTGTCAAGTAATGTTATAAAACTTTTTTCCTTATACTATCTATTCGTATTAGGCGCACATTTTTTTTAGGTCCAATCAATCTTGCCTCATAAATTGGTACATACAATTCAATTATTTCATTTATTGTAAATTTCTCCTCCAGATTACGCCTTCCGATTGAAACAGACTTCTTTAATTTTGAGGTTAACCTTGCTACTGCAGCATCATAAGTAATTTCAGGTTTTTTTACATTATCTTTTGTTTTTTCTAACGTACGTCTTGGATAACTCTCAATCAGTCTTGAACTCATTTTGTATGGCATTTTGATTTCCTTGCCATGATGATCAAATGCAATCTCCTGTTCATCATCAATATATGCATGCTCCTCTAATTCCAAATCAATTTGGTTTTTTCTTTTAGTACTTGATTTTATTTTTGTGTTAAGTTTTCCTAAAACTCCTTTTCCTTTCTTAATTGGAAATACATCATCACCAATAATTATTTCTCTAATAATGGGTTCAACATTAATTGTATGAACTGTCTTACGGTAAAAATTTGCATTATACTTTCCTGATAAAATTAAAAATGCTTCATATGACAGTTTTAGCGAATGTATATGCACTTCAGTTTTTTTGGGTTTTTGTAGCATACTTCTAAAAAGTGATGTTTTTCTATTTTCAACAATTTGTTGTGCATCATCTGGATCTAATATGGGTCGTAAAACCACTGTCTTAATTTTGTATTCCGTATTGCTCAATACACTATCACTCTGTTATATGGTATAGTTTTTTATGATTAATGTATTTAATATTAACAACAGATGAAAAAAAGTAATATTTTATCCTCACCAGTCAAAAAAGTAAAAACAGACTACTTTACTGGTCCAATAGAACTTCATGAAATCTCAGGTATTACAAAACCAAATGAGCATGATATGTATCATGTAATATTTAAAAAATCAGCTAGAACCAAACTGCATTTTCATACTGGTGGCCAACTACTTATTGTAACTAGGGGTAGTGGAAGTCTAGTTTATTATAAAAAAATCAGCAGGGGTGTGACAAAATTCAAAATCTCAAAAACTAAAATGATTAAATTGAGTAATGGTGATGTAGTTTACATTCCACCAAAAATACTACATACTCATGGTTCAATCAGAAAAAATTCAGTTTTTTCACATTTAGCCGT